>Ga0307427_1000585_pt1 | contig 22084 bp, 22 predicted proteins | sample SalMarWE160190MG_FD_202162 | JGI IMG/M metagenome (GOLD analysis project Ga0307427, IMG submission 202162) | Salt marsh sediment microbial communities from the Plum Island Ecosystem LTER, Massachusetts, United States - WE1603-190 | ecosystem: Environmental > Aquatic > Marine > Intertidal zone >... | reverse complement strand
TAGCGGATCCTCTAATATCATATTTCTTTTGCAGAGAATTCACACTTGCCCCAGCCTCATACTCCTTCACAACCTGTCGCTTGAAGGCTTCTCCATAACGCTTGTATGTCTTTTTCATCCTGAAATCGCTTCTTTTTTATTGTATACCTGTAAACATATTTCAGGACGACACAATTCAAGGTATTAGGTATGAGGTATTGTGTATTAGGGGTTAATTTATATAGAGGATATTGAGACGCAGGGCAGAATAATAAACGCGTGAATTTAATTGACGGGAAAGCCGGCTGTAATATATGTTTCAGTCATCTCCTGCCCTGTGAAAGAAAGCCACCCAAGCCTTAAAATCCCTCTCCCTTTCGAAGGGAGAGGGCAGGGTGAGGGTTATTTTAAAGTAATCAATCTGGCACCCTCAGTGCTGGTATCTATTTATTGTTCTCTCTTAGAGATGCTTGGCTTCTGCCAGGGTTATGGCTTCTTCGAAGATAACCAGCGCTTCGTCTACTTCCGATTTGCTGGTGGAGAGAGGTGGGGCAAAACGGATAGTACTCTTGCCGCAGCCCAGGGTCAGCAATCCGCGTTCGAAGGCAAGATCAATGATGTCGTCGCGAAGGGCGACGGCAGATATTTTGGTTTCCTTGTCCTCAACAAACTCCACGCCGATCATCAACCCGATGCCGCGCACATCGCCAATGCTGGGATGGCGCGCCATGATCTCAGCCAGCGCATCCAGTGAGTAATCGCCGACATCTTTGGCATTCTGCAGATATTTTTTCTCGATCAGGTCAATGGTTGCCAGAGATGCCGCGCAGCAGACGGGGTTTCCGCCGAAGGTGTTTCCGTGGGAGCCCTTTGGCCAATCCATGATTTCTTTACGGGTGATCATCGCGCCCAGGGGCATGCCCGAGGCGATCCCCTTGGCGCTGGTGATGATGTCCGGTTCCACACCAAAGTTTTCGATCGCCCACCATTTTCCCGTCCTTCCCATGCCAGATTGAACTTCGTCTGCGATCAGCAGGATACCGTACTTGTCGCAAAGCTCCCGCAATGCGGGGAAAAAATCCGGCGGCGGGACGATATAGCCGCCCTCGCCCTGGATGGGTTCGATGAGAAAACCAGCAACCTCATCAGGTGGTATGATCCGCCCCAATAATTCCTCTTCAATATAGCGAACAACCGCTTCCCCGTACCCTTCACCTTTTCGGCGTAAGATAAGTGGGCGATAGGGGTCTGGAAATGGGGCATGCACCACGCCATTCATCATCGGAAAGAATCGGCCCCGGTAGTGTGACCGGCTGGCGGTAAAGGATACCGCCCCCAAGGTGCGCCCATGAAATGCGCCCAAAAAACCGATGAATTGTGACCGCTCCGTGTGATATCGTGCCAATTTGATGGCTGCTTCGACGCTTTCTGTGCCGGAGTTGGTCATAAACGAAGAGGACGGACCGCTGAATGGTGCGATTTCGTCCAGCTTTTTCGCTAAATCCAACCAAGTTTGATGATAAAAATCTGAAGAAATGTGAATGAATTGTTCTGCCTGATCCTGAATGGCTTTGACCACCTGGGGGTGGCTGTGACCGGTGGCAACGACAGCGATGCCCGATGCAAAATCCAGGAATCGGTTGCCATCCACATCCCAGACTTCAGTACCCTTGCCGTGGTCCATTACAAAAGGATATCCCCGTGGATAAGAGGGTGAGATAAAAGTTTGGTCCTGCTCGATAATGGCTTTAGCTTTAGGGCCTGGAAGCTTAAGCGGTTTCATGTGAGATACCTCCAATTAAGATACAACGGCAGCTTGCAGAAAGGGCTGCCAAAGATTGGGATAGTTGTGTTGGGATTATATCACTGGATAGAGATTGGTGAACGTCGAAATTTTGGTGAAACGTGAGTGGTGAGTTGGTTGGGCGTGAAACAGTCAGGACATCGAAAGGGCGCCGCGCGCCATAGCGAGGGCGCCGTAGAGTCCTGCATTATCACCCAAGGCTGCCTGCGTAATAATGAGGTCTTCCAGATAATGCTCGGAGAGCACCGTTTCATGCATAGCTTTGTTCATGGGGTCCAAGAGGAGATCACCGGCCTGGGTCACCCCACCGCCAAAAATGACAATGGAAGGATTGAAGATCGCTAGAAAATTTGACAATGCCAGGCCAAGATAATATCCTGCCTGTTCAAAGGCCTCCTTTGCCAGTTGATCCCCGTCTTTGGCTGCCTTGCTGATCGCCTTGGCATCTGGTTTGCCGCTCAGGATGGATTGACGTCCGTTTGCAAGTTGCTCCGCAACATAATTGGCGATTCCTGTCCCGGACGAGATGGCTTCAACATGACCACGCTGCCCACAACCGCACATGGGACCATCCGGCAGGATGATCGTATGTCCCAGCTCTCCACCTAACCCATGCCATCCCAAAAGGAGGTGATCGTCGCAGATCACACCGCCCCCAATCCCAGTACTGATGGTTAGATAGATCAGGTGGTGATGTCCCTGACCTGCGCCGTAGCGCCATTCTCCAACAGCTGCCAAATTGGCGTCATTCCCCAGGTAGGCGGGGGCACCGATTGCATCACGAACCATATCGGTTATGGACACCCCCGTCCATTCCGGCAGGTTGGGCGCTGCCAGGATAATGCCGGTTTTTGGATCAAGAGGTCCCGGCGCAGCGATCCCGATGGCGTCAATGGTTTCATCGTTAGCCTTAATGCTTTGGATAAGCTGTATTAACCGTTGTAAGGAGGTTTCTCCATCCGCATAGGTGCGCACACGTTTCTGCCGAACGGGTTCAGTTTGATTTATGGGGAAGACGGCAACACGCATGTGAGTTCCACCAACATCTATGGCGAGGGTGATTTTTTTCTTGTTCATGGTGTTTATTATAGCATGGAAGAATTTTGCTTGAACGAAAAATTTAGCAGGTTGTGAAAGTTTTAGAGGTATTTCTATAGAGTGTGGGACAGCGAGGCTCAGGAATTTTATTATTATAAAAACATTAAATTACATTGACGTCTTTATCGAATCCTGCTATGATTTCACATGTATGAAAGAAAGAAAACAAAACCTTTTCTCCCGTTTGTGGAAAGCTCTGCAGCGGGAATCACAATGGTTTCGGCCAGGCTTGGGGTATAAACGCTGGCTGATCCTCGTTTTTATAGGTACTACCCTTTTAGGCGTTGGTTTAACTTTATTTGTTCTGGATGTTTACCGTAACGCGCCGGATACCTGGTGGCTGCCTGTTCTTTCCGCCCTATCTCTACGATTTCTCGATCGTCCAATTCGGATCATCATTTTTGGTGGGATTGGCGTGATATTGGTTTTGATTGGGATATGGGGGTCCAATCGATCTTTGCTGCGTCCCTTCGTTCCCCCTGGAAAGCCGGTAATTGAAGCATTGAATTCATTCCGGCGGCGAGACCGTGGGCCGAGAGTGGTGGTATTGGGCGGCGGTCACGGACTTTCTGCCTTATTACGCGGTTTGAAAGCGTATACGCACAATATCACCGCGATTGTGACCGTGGCAGATGACGGCGGTTCCTCAGGTGAGCTGCGAAAAAACATCGGCATATTACCTCCAGGTGATATCCGCAATTGCCTGGCTGCGCTGAGTAACAATGAGGATTTATTGACCCAAGTTTTTCAATACCGATTTGCGACTGGCGCTGGACTGGAAGGGCACTCACTGGGGAATTTATTCATCACTGCATTGACGGAGATTACAGGCAGCTTTGAAGAAGCGGTTGCCGAATCCGGGCGAGTTCTTGCAGTGTACGGACAGGTATTGCCTTCCACGTTGACGGATGTGCGTTTGCTGGCGGATATTCAATCCAATGATGGAAAAATGATGCATGTTTCTGGGGAGACGCAAATCAGAGCGATGGAAGGGAAAGTGACCCGATTGTGGCTTGATCCCGCTAATACGCCGGCTTTCCCACCCGCGATTTCCGGGGTACTCAGCGCAGACCTGATTATCATCGGACCGGGGAGTCTCTATACCAGCCTTATTCCGAACCTGCTGGTGCGTGACTTAGCTGAAGCTGTGCGCGCCAGTCAGGCACTCAAATTCTTTGTGTGTAATGTGGCAACAGAACGCGGTGAGACAGATCAGTTCACATGCCTGGATCACGTTACATCTGTGGAGAAACATGTCGGCGAGGGGATGTTTGACCTGGTCATCTGCAACAATCATTTTCAAGGCCATCTCGGCCCCGACGTTGATTGGGTGAGGATAACACCGGAGCTCTCACAGCATACCTCTATATACTGCGCAAATTTAATTGATTCCGATCACCCCTGGCGGCACAACTCTAAAAAATTGGCTAAGACTGTGATGGACCTCTTCTACGAACGAACGGGTCCGCTCTTAGAATAAATAGATTAAATTCAGTTTTATTGATGACGCATGACATATGCGAATGCAAGTAAAAGATGATAAAATATATTTGGTAAAAAAATAGCTTAAGGAGGCAAGTAATGACAACTCGTGTTGGTATCAATGGTTTCGGCCGAATTGGCCGTCAGGTATTAAAGGCGATTAGGGAATTCCATTCTGATTCTTTGGAAGTCGTCGCTGTCAATGACTTATTTGACGCTGAGATCAATGCCTATCTTTTTAAATATGACTCGAACTATGGCATTTATGATGGCACTGTGGAAGTAAAAGATGGTAATTTGGTTGTAGATGGCGATGAAATTAAAGTTATGGCAGAACGAAATCCCAGTGCTTTACCCTGGAAGGACCTTGGCGTGGATATTGTGATTGAATCCACCGGTGTATTCACCAATGCCAAAGGCACTGAAAGCAAAGCTGGCGCCAATGCCCATATTGAAGGTGGCGGTGCAAAAAAGGTGATCATCTCCGCGCCGGCGAAGAATGAAGACCTGACGATCGTCTTGGGCGTCAACGATGAACTCTACGATCCCAAGAAGCATCACATTATCTCGAATGCGTCCTGCACAACCAACTGTCTGGCACCTGCTGCCAAAATTGTGAATGATAACTTCACCATTAAACGCGGCTTGATGACCACCATCCATTCCTACACCAACGATCAGAAAATTCTCGACCTGGCTCACAGCAAGAAGCGCCGCGCCCGCGCTGCCGCATTGAACATCATTCCAACGACCACCGGCGCTGCCAAAGCAGTCGCTCTGGTGATTCCTGAACTCAAAGGTAAATTTGATGGTTATGCTCTGCGCGTACCCACCCCTACTGTCTCGATCGTGGATTTCGTGGCTGAGGTTGAAAAACCCACAACCGCTGAGGCATTGAACGCTCTGTTCAAAGAAGCTGCAGAAGGTGATTTGAAGGGTATCCTGGAGTATTCTACTGAGGCTCTGGTTTCCATGGACCTCAAGGGAAATCCGCACTCTTCCATCATTGATGCTGAATTGACCGTGGTCATGGACGGCACCTTTGTTAAGGTCGTGACCTGGTATGACAATGAATGGGGTTACTCCTGCCGAACAGCTGATCTTGCAGCGATGATGGCAAAATCACTATAACCTCAGCGTTGGAAACGGGTAAGATGAATGCGTAATGTGAATTTTCAAAGACACATTACGCATTTTTTACATGAAAGGAGCGATAGGGAATATGTTTAATAAAAAAATGGTGACGGATCTGGACGTCAAAGGGATGAAAGTGTTGGTGCGGGTGGACTTCAACGTGCCCATCAGCGACGGAAAGGTTGGTGATGATACGCGCATCCAGGCTGCGCTTCCAACCATCAAGTATCTTCTGGAGCAAAATGCTGCTGTGATCCTGTGCTCGCATTTGGGTCGTCCTAAGGGTGAGGTCAAACCCGAATTAAGTTTAAAGCCCGTTGCCGAGTATCTGGGTGACCTGATTGATGCTCCTGTAAAATTCGCCGAGGACTGCATTGGTGAGAAAGCTGAAAAGGCTGCGGCGGCGCTTGAACCTGGACAGGTTTTAGTGTTGGAGAACACGCGTTTCCACGCCGGTGAGAAGAAAAATGACCCCGACATGGCAAAACAACTGGCATCCCTGGCTGATCTGTATGTTAACGATGCCTTTGGCACATCCCACCGCGCCCATGCGTCAACAACAGGGGTGGCGGACTACCTGCCTGCGGCAGCCGGTTTCCTTATGGAGAAGGAAATTAAATATTTGGGCAGTGCCATTGCTGACCCGGAACGTCCCTTTGTGGCGATCCTGGGCGGCGCGAAGGTAAGCGACAAGATTGGCGTGATTGAGAACTTGTTGGAAAAGGCTGACCGGATTTTGATCGGCGGCGGAATGGCGAACACTTTCTTTAAAGCACAGGGATATGAGATGGCTGATTCCCTGGTGGAAGAGGATGTCCTCGATACCGCGAAAGGGCTGCTGGATAAGGCAGGCGGAAAGCTGGTGCTCCCAGTTGATGTCGTCATCGCTGATGCCTTTGAGGCGGACGCGGCAGATAAGGTTATGGACGTGGGCGATGTGCCCGCAGGCTGGCGAATTTTAGACATCGGACCGAGTACGGTGCAGGCTTTTGCGGATATCATTGGAAGAGCTGGCACTTTGGTTTGGAACGGACCGATGGGTGTGTTTGAGTTTGATAAGTTTGCCAAGGGGACATTTGAAATTGCTAAAGCCCTTGCCAAAAGCGACGCCACTGGCATTGTGGGCGGCGGCGATTCTGCCTCAGCGATGAAGAAATCCGGCCTGGATGACAAAATCGCTCACATTTCAACAGGCGGCGGCGCATCGCTTGAGATGCTGGAAGGGAAAACGCTCCCTGGTTTAGCAGCTTTGGATGATAAGTAGCGCTTAAGGGAATGAACCTAAAGGCTGTTATTCAAAATAAACAGCTTTTTTTTAGAATCATGATTCTGCATTCATGACGACGTCCGTCGTTTGCTGGTAGAATGAAATTGGTGGATATTTTGACCTGTTTTTTAGAATGAAAGTGAGTGAAGATGCGAAAAAATTTTGTTGCTGGCAATTGGAAGATGAACAAGACTATTGCTGAAGCGAAAGACCTGGTGAAAGCCATGCTGCCTGAGCTTGAGAAGATCGAAAATGTGGATAAAGCAGTATGCCCATCGTATCTTGCGGTACCCGCTGTGGCGGAACTATGCGCAGGCACCAGCCTGAAGGTCGGCGCGCAGAATGTCTATTGGGAGCCGAAGGGCGCTTATACCGCCGAGGTGTCGCCAGAGATGGTGGCGGAAGTTTGCGATTATGTCATCGTTGGACACTCGGAGCGCCGGTTATACTTTGGGGAGACAGATGAGACTGTGAATAAACGGCTGAAAGCGGCGCTGGATGTTGGCTTGAAGGTCATCGTATGTGTGGGTGAGACGCTGGAAGAGAATGAAAACGGCGAGACCGAAGCTGTGGTCAGCCGCCAGCTCAAGCAGGGCTTAGCCGACATCACCGAAGCGCAGGCCGCGGACATCACCATCGCCTATGAGCCGGTCTGGGCGATCGGCACCGGCCGGGCAGCCACACCTGAGGACGCCAATAACGTGCATAAGGACGTCATTCGCCCCTTGTTGAAAGAGCAGTTTGGCGAAGCACGCGCCGAATCGATGCGTATTCAGTACGGCGGCTCCATCAAACCTAACAACGCAGCGGAGTTGTTTTCCATGTCAGACATCGACGGCGGTCTGGTGGGCGGTGCCAGCCTGAAAGCGGATTCCTTTGTGGGGATCATCAAGGCGGCTTCGGAACTATAGTCATCAATACATAAAAAATCAGCCCATTGCGTAAAGCTAATGGGCTGTTTCAATTTAATTGGGTAGTTTTAAGTTCCAAACTGCCGGTCGCCGGCATCACCCAAGCCGGGGATGATGTAGCCGTTTTCGTTGAGATGGTCGTCAATAGCTGCCAGATGGATGGGGACGTCGGGATGGGCGTTATGCAGCTTGCTGATGCCTTCCGGCGCGGCGATCAGGCCGACGAATTTGATCTTCTGCACGCCCCAATCCTTGAGGATGTCCACCGTCGCCACGGCGGAGCCGCCGGTGGCCAGCATGGGGTCAAGGATCAAGCAGACGGTGACAGTAGGTGCCACGGGCAGATTGTTGTAATAGGCGACCGGTTTCAGCGTGCGCTCGTCCCGGTAAAGCCCAATGTGCCATACCTCCGCCGAAGGCATCAGTTCCCACACCCCTTCCACCATGCCCAATCCCGCTCGGAGGATGGGTACCAGGCCAATCTTCTCCTTCAGGTCTTCACCCTTGGTCTTCGCCATAGGGGTGGTGATTTCAACCGGTCGGGTTGCCAGATCAGCGGTGGCCTCATAGGTCAGCAAAGCGCCCAGTTCCCGAACGAGTTCTCGGAACTTCTTGGGTTCGGTGCCCTTATCACGAAGGCGAGTCAGTTTATGCTTGACGAGGGGGTGTGCTGATTCAAAGACGTTTTTCATGAGTCCTCACGTTTCTTGTTACCTGATAATTTCGGTTGTGTCTTTTCTTTTAGTGTATCACCTCTCCGTTTGGGTTGGCATACGTGGCGACTGTAGATGAAGATCAACAGCCATGATGCCCAAAGCAGGGTTGTGATCATAATCAGTGTATGGAATGGGTTCATGTTTCTTCCCAGTCGCAGCAGCATAGCGTAAGCAAATGTTCCCCAGGAGGCCGCCTGGAGGAGGAGTGCCAGCCGCTGACCGCCCTGACATCCCCCCTTCTCAAGGAGCAGCCAGCGGATTCCCAGCCATGGGAAAATTCGGATGGCGAAAGAGAACGCCATTGCTAAAGTCATCAGCCATAATGAAAGTTCAATGCCATTTCGGATGTGCGCCATGGAACTGGCAAAAAGCCAGAGAAGAAAGACAAGGCTGTCCAAGAGTTCTGCTGAACTGAATGACGATTTGTTCATAATGCCTCTTTCTTTCGGGCGAGGATCAAGAAGCGATGGGCGGTGGCGATGAACTTCCCTTCCTGCACCATACATCCTTTCAGCGAATGGAAAATTCCAGCCTGAGAAAGCGGATTGTTGGGCTTCATCAACCAATTATTGAAACGTTCAGAATGGGTAATTTTCATGGTCATACTCCCCTTGATGTGATTCGGGGAGCGTCCTGTTTTCTGTTCCATTGACCAGGCCAGATAGCGGGGACAATAGCTGCGATACCAGTGCCGAAGCCCAACAACCCCAGCAGGACGGATATAATGCCCGCCGGCGGGAATAGAGATGTCAGCAGTAAGCCGATCAATGTCAATAGGAGGAATACACCAGCGATAATGGCGATGATACCGGCGATGCGGAGACCACGTTTCTGTGAAGCCAGGCGGGGTCCCTGGATGCGCCCGGTAACACCGTTGACGATCAGGATTTGCGGTTGGCCTTCATCGTCTTTGTAACAAGTGGTATAGAGTGGAAGGTAAAATTGTGTCCAGTGAAGTTTCGTATAGTCTGCTTGGAGGGCGAAGTCGCGGATATGATCAGCATCCGCAGCCTTTGCACAAATCTCACTGGCAGCTTGATCTACTTTGGGTTTTGCTAGGGGCCAGGCATCCTCAGGAAGTAGGTTAGGCACTTCCAGGAAGGCGTTCGCGACCAGATTGGGGTCAAAGTTTTTTGCATTTTCCAGACGATAGTTCCCAGTCATCTGATGGCGGTTGTCATGTTCCTCCAGGGCAGGCACGGCAATATTATCCACATGATGGGTGATCTCACCCAGCCGAGGCTCCCAACGCGCCTGAGTCTCGATTTGTCTTTGCGACTGCCAGCGACCGCTGACGTAGACTTCCTTTGTGCTTTCGACCTGGTAGTCAAACCCGGCTTCCATCTGCCAGTGACCATTAACATCGCTGTCCACCAGCCATAGTGGCCAGAAAAGAGGAATTGTTCTTTGGAAGAGGTTATCGACGGTGAAATCTTCTGGCTTGATCCACACACCGGAGATGAAACCTTCATAGATGGATTGGAGTTGAGGTTGTGTGATTTTGAAGGGAAGTAGCTTTTCGGGTTCAGTGACGCGCATGCGGGTGGGTTGGGGTTCAAGCTGTCCCTGACGGCAAAGGGGACAGGGTACTCCCAGATGGGACGGGTTCGCTAAAAAGACACGGTGGCAGTGAGGGCAGCCAAAGGGTTGGCAGTCCATCCCCCAGGGCGATTGGTCTTCCGATAAGATTTCCGTATGTGATGCCGGTTCAGCCATGATTTACCTAGCCTCTGATTGGCGCGCTTTGTTATACAAAAGAATGCTGAGGATGATGCCGATGATAAACAACACGACCCCAAAGGCGATTGGGATGACCCCTACTCCACCAAGAAGAACGAGGGGCAGTCCGATCAAACCCAACAGTGTTCCCGGCAGCAATAAACCTGCAATCGCCAGCCATACCTTCCACCAGGCTACAGGTTTTTGTCCAGCAACTGTTCCCGTCTGACCATTGACCATCATCTGGAAGGTTTTGCCTTCATATTTATAGGTCGTGAGATACACTGGAAGTAGAATATAGCGCCAGGACTCGTCCGCGAAATCCGCCGTCATGCTGAAATTTCGCACATGAGAAGTGGGGATTTCGTCATAGCAGGCTTGTCGGGCTTGTTCACGGATTTCGGTTTTTGCGTTTTTCCAAGCTTCAGTTAGGGTGATCTCATAAGCCTGCGCCTGCCAACCTGCCAGATAATCCGGCTCATAAGTTACCAAATCGCTCATCCTAAAAGGATAGATGCCCTGGAGGATGCGGCGGCTGATGTGCTCTGGGAAACTGCCGGATATTAGATAATCGTCAATGGTGAGATGGGCATTACCGTCTTCCCAACGCCATTCGATGTGGGTGTGGGTCTCCCAGCGTTTTTCATGGGCGTTGTAGTGCCGCACGGTTCTTTCATAGCCAACTTGAGCGCGCCATCGGGCATGAATGTTGGTGTCAAAGGTCCAGAAGGGTAGATAAATGCCGACGAAGCGCTGAAGAGCTGCGTTTGACCTTAATTCATCGGGGTGGAACCAACCTTTGCCCAGCCAATCGGCTGCCAGGCGCTGGGTTTGTTCCGGCTTGACCTTGAAAGGGATCAGGAATCGCGGCCGGATTTCCTCATTGGTGCAGGTGGTTACATTGACATGGTTGGAGGCGCAAAAGGGACAGGTTTTTGTGAGTGCGCCTTGCGGTAAAGAAAGAGATGCGCCGCAGGATTCACAATTGAGTACCTGGCGCTGTTCACCCCAACCCCGCTCAGCTTGTGAGACGTTCTCCAGGGTGAATTCAAACTCATCTGCGGTTTTCCCAACGTGTACCGACCTAACCGGTGCGACATAGCCGCAATACTCACAGGCGACGCCGCCGGCTGAAACATCATAAGCAAGGTTAGCGCCGCAGTTGGGGCATTTATAGGTTTTCGCCTGGTCTTTTTCAACCTTTTCAACTTTAGGGGCATAAACCACCACACCCGACACCTGCGATTCCACCGGTTCATAATGTTCAGGTGGGGACCAGGAGATATTGGGAGATAGCTTTTGAGACATTGAATTGACGCTCCTTAAATTTTTATTGCCTTTCGGGTTTATTTTAACCTATCTTACGTTGTTAGTAGGACAATTTCAGCTTCATTATACATGGAGGGGATTGGCTTTTATGAGGATTCTCTTTGAGGTTTTGGTCATTTTGAAGGATGAGATAAAATAAGGGGGTGATGTACCTTATTGACGGACATAATTTGATCCCCCATGTCCCTGGGATAGCGCTCTCGGATCCCGATGACGAAGCACGGCTCATCCAACAACTGCAGGGTTTTTGCCGGAAAAAGCGCAAACGAGTCACCGTTTATTTTGACCGTGCGCCCGCGGGGCAAGCAGGAGAATGCCAGTTTGGGTCCGTCCAGGCGGTTTTCGTGCGTGAGGGTGTGACAGCGGATAAGGCGATCATGGACCATTTGGCAGAATTGGGGAAGCGCGCCAGAAATGTCATCGTTGTCAGTTCAGATCGGCAGGTCAGTCAGGCGGCAAGGGCTGTCCATGCCAGGGTGATGCCCTCGGAAACGTTTGCTACGGAGTTGACAGATGTATTTGACGATGAACCCGATTTGGATCCCCTAAACCGGCTGCTTTCTCAGGAAGAAGTGGCAGAGTGGGAGGCTTTTTTCAGGCGCGGCCATCCAGATTTCGACCAAAAAGATTAATCTTACCAATTAGGTCTACTTAGTAAACTCTAATCTTTTTTTAATGCACATTCTTGATTAATACAGTAAATTAAATAATAAGACACAAACTTTTATTGGTATTCGGAGTGTCTTCCACTGGATGTCAGCAGGACGTGAATCGTACTGGTAACGACAAAAGGTGGTTTCCTCCCTGAGATTGCCTGGCATGTCCCCCCCATGCCAGGCGATCACTTTTAAAGCGTAAAATAAAGAAGATACTGGAGGTGGAACAATGCAATACAAAATGTATTTATTATTATTGATTCCTATGCTTCTTTCAGCCTGCATCCTGCCAGAACTCATACAGGACGACACTTCGATCCCAACGCCGACACAGAAAGCTTTACAAATCCTTGAACGTACCTATACCGACGAGTCTGATGACCCGAGGTATGAAGTTCAGTTGTTGTGGCCTAATTTGACTGGCGAAGGATGGCAGACGAAATCTTTTAATAGAGCGATTGACGACATCCTCCTGATGGCTGTAGATGATTTTCTTTCGATGATGGATGAAAACTATGTTGAAAATGGCGATCAGGCGGGGGAGCCGCCGCTCAGCACGTTTACGGTTAATTATGATCTGGCAGCGCTGGAGAGCGGCCTCGTCAGTGTCCAACTCATCATCACCCAGTATATTGCCGTTTCCGTTCATCCTTTCACCATTTCTCATGCCGTAAACTATGATGCCCAGGCTGGTAAAATGCTAGCTTTGAGCGATCTTTTCGATCCCGAAGCGGATTATCTTACGCCGATTCTCAGCGCAGTGGACGAGACTCTTGAATCCTGTGACTTTGGGTATGAAGCGGGTACAGCTGCGGATGTGATGGGGGAGCGTGAAAACTGGAACCTGACACCGGAGGGCTTGAGGTTAAATTTTGACGCTTATGAGGTCGGGCCCTATGCTGCCGGTCCGCAGACCGTCATCATCCCCTGTGAAGAATTAGCTGAAGTGTTGAATCCGCAAGGGCCGGCACGGTTCTTCTATCCGTAAGGGAATATTGCAAATTTTGATGAGAATATTGAGCAAATCATGATGAATAACACTGTTGATTATCAGAACAAAACACTGATGGCCGTCCTTGCCCATCCCGATGATGAGACCTTTGGTTTGGGCGGCACACTTGCACTGTATGCGCAGCGCGGCGTGGACGTGCACCTGGTGTGCGCCACCCGCGGCGAGGTGGGGGAGATTGACCCGGAATATAAAGAGACCATCAAGAGCGCGGCCTGCCTGCGAACCCAGGAACTGCGCTGCGCGGCGGAGGTCTTGGGCATCAACAAGCTGCATTTTCTGAATTACCGCGACTCTGGGATGCCCGGCGCTGAGGCGAACCATCATCCCAAGGCTTTGGCCGCACAGCCGGTTGAGAAAGTAGCCGCTGAGGTGGCGCACTTGATCAGGAAGGTTCAGCCGGATGTGCTGCTGACCTTTGACCCCATCGGCGGCTACCGTCACCCGGATCACATCGCCATCCAGCGAGCCACCGTGCAAGCCTTAGAGCTAGCGGCGGAAAAATCCTTCCAAGACTCGGAGGGACTGCCTCCGTATCAACCGCAGCGCTTGTATTTCCACTTCATGGATCGGTCTTTTTTGAAGATCATGGTGTGGGTGCTGCGCTTGACGGGCAAGGACCCCCATCGCTGGGGACGCAATGAGGATATTGATCTGATGGCATTGACGGATGTTGATTTTCCCACCCATGTCAAAATTGACTACCGTCCCGTAAAAGACCTTCGCAAGAAGGCAGCCGCGTGCCATGCCAGCCAGGGCGGTGCGCAGATGAACAAAGGGTTGCGGGGTTTCCTCACATGGCTGTTTGGTGGGCACCATGAGACCTTCATGCAGGCTTATCCGGAGCTGGAAAAGGATCCACGCTATAAACGGGATTTGTTTGAATAGACGAGAGAGATTGTGATGATTGAGCAATACATTATCAAGATTTAGAGGACGGCAAGACCTTTGAGTGCTCGCAGAGTAATTTCCACCCCTGATTGATTAAAAATGAAATTTTCTGACTTTTGATCAATTTAGGTTTGTTTCAATCACACTATGTATTTTAGGATAGAGCTCTGCAGGGCAGTGCAGCAGCATCAGGGTTCGATGCCCCTTTCGAAGTGCGATCTCCCGTTTTTCAGGATTCACCACAAAATTATCCATTTTGTCCCAAGTGATAAATTCGCTTTGCCGGGATGCGGCCAATAGGCCAGCTCCTGCAAAACTTGGTTTTCCGGACAGCATCAAGAGGGTGTTGATTACAGCGTTTTTTCGCTTTGTTTTCCCGGTGACGCTTGATCGCACACCGGATTCCGTCAGCGTAAATTCAAGGTCATAGCGGTTGCCAAAAAATACCAGTATGCTGACGATCCCCAACAAGAATAGGCCAATCAGAAGCGCTAAGGCGATCAGGGTGAAGCTGGCTGCGCTGGCCATCGTCAGCTGCCCATCGATTAATGCCAGCGCTAACAAGAACATCAATAAACAGGCAGTTGGTATCAGCAGGACGAACAAAAGGGACTTGACGATCATCGATGTCAGCATAGGCATGGCCGTTCGCCATTGGATTGAAAAAGTTTCGGATTCTTGTTGATTTGCGTCTGATTGCATGACCTCTCGATTCCCAAAGCATTTGGTGGTGAATGGCGCCCTAATTATCGGTCGTGTCTTTGATAAAGTGCTTTCGCTCAATCACCTGGGTTTTTGCCAACATATCCCCCATGCGCAGGCCTCTCTCGTTGACAATCGCAACGATGGGCTCGATCAAAAACAGGAGGCCGCCAAGGTATACCATAGGAAATCCAACAATAAATATCGCTGCAGAAGGCGATTTACGCAGGATCGCCCCCCAAAAATTACAAGGTTGGCCTGTGCTGGTGTTGATTACCATCAATTTGCAGATCCGTTTGCCCAGGCTCTGCCCGCGGCCGAGCCCGTCACGCGCCAGGCTGTAGAAGCAGAACCAGATGAGGCTGATCACAAACCCTATCAGGGTGATGTAAAAGAAAACCATGGGAACCCCTTCAAGAAACGGCAGGGGTTGATATTCCATAAACCATGGAATCATTAACAATAAAAGTACAGATAATACAAGCAGGGCTAGCCCACCGACCAAGCTATCGATAAAGTAAGCAAGCAGGCGCCTGCCCCAAGGTGCGCGTGGGGTGTTTGTTTCGATGAGGTCGATATTGTGGTTGGTAGAGTCACTCAACGGTGTCATTTTGTAATCTCCATTTCTGCAGGTGTAAATTGCATATTTTTTGCCAACGGCATTTGGATGAAATGGGGCCTGCAACGCATGTTGTCAACCTGATGGCTGAAAAAATCTAATCTCAGGTCTTGTTGGATAGCATGATGTGAAAATTGAAATGCATGTGATCTGAGTTAAATTATAACTTAAAATTTTTTAGAGAAATGATTTTTTTCACCGGTGGGTGGTATCGTTGTAATTTAGTTATTAACAGCATCAACACGGTTACGAAGATCGGTTTCGAAAAACAAATATTTTGATTGTTGTCTGGTCCTTAATGAATTTCAATTTTTAGCGGTTATGAAAATTTCATTATTTTGATCTGGCTCAAAAATTATTTGGATATATTATCTTTCTGCTTAGTACAGGCTCTTATTAAATTTATTCTAAGAAATTTTTTGTTTATTTTTAAAATTTTGTGTATAATTGGTTCAATTAGCTCAGTTGAAAATTATCCCGCAAGCGAGATAATGAGCAATTCTGTGTTTGCAAGAACGGTAAAATGGCCAGATAAGATCAGGACAAAGATTACCGGGATAATTCAGTCTGATTAAAAGCCTGATGAAAAGATTAAGTATTTTGCTTTCCTTCAACTTTAATTAAATAATAGATTCATCAAATTTCATCAAAAAGATCGTATGATAAGCGATCTTTAATAACCGTATAGCGATGACCACCCAATGAAGGTTGGGCAGTTAATCACAATGTATGTTCCAGGGAGCCCCCGATTCAGGGTTGATCAATGGACCATCTGATACCCAAGGATCGGTTGAGTTGCTTTATCGGTGGATTTTACCTCAAACCAGGTTGGTAGGCTCGTGCACTTTACAAGCCTTTGGCTCGCCGTGATGCGTTGTTAAGCGCAATGCGCCTGAGCATCTGCTGGGGGGCAGCGCGGTTGCCTTTTTACATTATGATAGCGTCTGCGGTGTGAGCAAAGCAGCATTTGTTATCAAAATTGTTTAAAAAGTGGAGGAACCATGTCGAAATCCAGATACAACGTATTAGCAGCTTTGATTGTGATGGTATTGGCGTCCCTATCTTGCATTCTCGACTCCCCTGAGGGTTGGGATGATGAATTAAATTCCACAACCCCAGAAGAAAACCCTCTGATCGTTGAATTCGAAACGGAAATGGCAAAAATTTACGGGGAGGACTATAAAGATAAGGCTGGTGAGACCACCCCGGAACCCAAGCCAACAGCGACATCCGAAATCGAGGTCTCCGAAATCCAACCGGATGAAGGTCTGCGCCCTCGAGAAGGAACCTGCGCCTGGGTGCTGACAAGCAATAGCGACGGCTACCCATCGGGCTGGGTCAATGACGATGTGCGCGTTGTGCAGGGGGATACTGATACCAGCTTGCAGTCGGAGCTCAGGCATGGCAAACCGGGCTGCGCCGACCAGTGGTTTTTCACCTATCATTTCTGGGACCTGCAAGAAATCTATTACCCGAACCAGCTTGATGAATTGACCGTTTCATTTTTCTGGCAAAATAACGGCATAGCTGATTGCGCCTCCCTGGCGGTGGCGGGCGGCCAAACCTCGTTGAGCGTGGACCTGGACTCCTTCCAAATTAAAGCGCAATGGTCCAATATAAATATCCGCACAAATCCCACAGGGGGGACCACTAATAGCGACAATTGGACGCCGCCTGAAGGGGAGGTGGGTGACATCATGACCATCACCCAGCATTTCAGCACCGGCAGTTACGGCAAGAATATCCGCTGGCGGTATGAGTATGTGTGTAATCCTTGATCTTAAGGCTTGAGCCAGTCTTTTAGGTTGGTATTTGGAGGTGCGATGAAAACCGGTTTTGGTTTACAAAAGTTCCAACTTGGTGTACGGCGTTGTAAACAGAGGTTCCTGACAGCAGGGCTGCTGGCAGCTTTTATGGTAGCTGTTTCACTGATGACGACAGTTCGGGTGACGGCCAAGGATACAAAGCGTGATCTGGCCTGGCAGCAATCAGCCCAGGAGACCGGCGGATATTGGCAGCTTTTAATACCGCCGGAAGTGGATGAAGTTCCAGATGAAAAAAAGCACATGGAAGACCTCCGGTCAGATGTGGTCTGTGGCACATTCACCAACAGTCTCAGCGAGGGAAGTTTCACGCACACTGGGGAAGTGTACGAAGGCAAAAATTGCTGGGATTTTTCCGCGAACGTAAGTTTTGTGGCTACCTGGAGTCGGCCGCCAGATCGGATCATACCGGGTACGCCTCTGTCACTTGCCGCCAATGTCAGTAAAACGGTAAACACCCAGCCGGGTTTTGGTGGTTCCCTCTTTCTAGATATAAGCACTGATTCTCCCCATTCCATTTGTGGATACACCGATGACGCAAAAGATGTGTGTCGGCTCACTGTCTCATCAAATGACTCATCAGATAATTCTGAGGACTGTGTCCTTGAGGTTGGCGCTGGCAGTACAGCGGATGATCAATTTGCCCTGCGCTATTGTGTACATGCTGGCAGTGGATACACAGGCGGAACTGTTAGTGGCTACAGGTATATATACCAATGGGTGCCCGCTGAAGAAAAACCTGCTGACTCCGGTCCAGCGGAGGTCGAAGATCCCGACCCTGAACCGCCCAAACCTGATCCGCCCAAATCGGACGACAGCGAGCCAGATACGGATTATCAGGGGCCGTCATCCAGCGATACTGGCTCCAGCTCAAGCGGGGGGAGCGGGTCGATCCTGGGGCCGCTGGCCGTTTTGGGCACCCTGGGCACTCTGGGGGTGGGGGTGCTCGGTGTGGTCGGGGCAGCCGCGATTGCGATATTGGTTGCGGTGATAAAGGGGGGCGGGGTGGCAGGTCCCGCTGTCGGAAGTGCGCCTGTGGTCGAGACTGGTTCTGTGGATGACTTGTTAGATGAACTCTTAGAAGAACTAGACCGTGAAATCGAGGCGCCGGAAGAAACCGATGAAGCTCCAGAACCAGAGACTAAGAAAAAGCCCAGGAGGAGGGAAGACGAAACCGATCCCGAGACAGATGCATTGGATGAAGTTGAGGCGCCTGATGCAGAAGAAGAATTGGAGGATCAGGAAGAGGGGGGCCAGACAGAAACGGAATCAACGGAGGACGTTGGTGAGTCTGAGGCTGAAGCGGAACTAGACGATCCAGGCGAGGAACCTGAGGCTGAAACAGAAGCAACGGAGGATGGTGGCGAATCTGAGGCTGAAGGGGAAATTGAAGAATCCGGTGATGCACCGGACGTGGAAAACAAAGAACCTGTTGACACAACACAAAAGAAACGTGTAGAAAGAAAAGAAAACGAAGCTACGATTGGTGAGCCAAGCGGAGATGTGGATTGGACAAAACATGAAATCGATTATATCCGCAGCAAGCTTCGTGTTGAATTAGAAGCGATGAAAGATCAGGGGATCTTTATTGGTAACAAGACAGGATTCAGAAAATGGTGGAATGCAACAGTTGGCCAGATAACAAACCGTATTCGGGGGTGGAATAAAAATAGTTATTGTGGAGAAATGGTGGAGTTAGGTAAAAGCCATCTACAAAAAATCCTACCCGATGCGCATATTTCGGACATAGTAATTGAAAGGAATGGTAAGATGAACCATATTGCAAACCGGGTCATTTTAAAGGATGGCACAGAAATAATCGTAGATTATTGGGAATCGCTTGCCACGGGAAAACCAGCGATATACACACCTGAAGCATGGTTGAAAAAATGGGAAAAGGAGTTAGGAAAGCTTTTGTGGGGAGATTGGTTGCGACGCGATCTAATTGATAATGATCAAATTGGTGTTGTTAGGCATGTCTTAAAGCATGGCGAAGGCGGTGTTGAGAGTTTCCGGAAAGGTAAACCGGGTGAGCCACTGAGAAATTGGTGGAAAAATTTAGACCCTGAGAAAAAGAAGACCCTAAAGGATCAAGTTTTTCAGAAGCTTTCGCCTAAAGAACAGGAAAGATATATATATTAGCCAAATAACAGATTTATCAAGAACCCATACCAGTAGACAATAAACTGCCGAACTGGAACCCAGAAAGGACTTAGCTGGAAAAGTATTGGCAATACTCTAATAATTTTTCATGATGGAGAAGATGATTATGCAAAGTCAACAAACCATTGAAGAGAAATTTGACCCCAAAAAAGTGATCCATTTTTCGGCTGAAACAATCTTGTCTGATGCTTGCGGTCCCATGGAAGATTGGATGATGACCCTGGGCGAGTACCAGTTCTTGTTAGAACCCAGCAGCGGCATCTGGCTGTTCTTTGACAGGGTGCATGACACCTGGGAGTCAACCGGCTATATGGCGGGCGAGGTCACGTTTACGCTCATGAAGGGAGAGTTGGTGGATAGACCCAATCCTGAGCCCACGATTTGGCCGCGTGACCGGCGTTACGAAGCGGCAGAGCAATTGTTTCAACAATTCCTGTTTCTATACGGCGAGGAGAAGTTGGATGAGAGCGCTTTGCTTAAAGCAGTCGAGGCCCTGACGCTCAAAGACCGGCAGGGCCGCCATTGGCGCATCCGGGCAGAAGATGGGGTGTGGACCTGGTGGAACGGCAAAGCCTGGGTGGCGGGGGAACCGCAGCGCGAGAACCTGCCGGTGCCCAACCTGGGACCCTGGCAGAAGTTCGCCGAGGCGAAGTGGCGATATTTTGAGCTGTGGAACCAGAAAGAAGCTGGCAAATTGAGCGAAGAGGCCTTCGCAGCGGAGATCAACCAGCTGCGGGTGCAGGATGAAAACCAGGCCTGGTGGCAGGTGCGTGCCGAGGACGGTGCCTGGCTGGCCTGGGACGGCAGCGGCTGGCTGGAAGGGCAGCCGGCAGTTTGATTGATGGGCGGCCGGGCTGCGGGCCCTGGCCGCTTTTTGATAATTAACAAACGCAACGGAGTATCAACCTGAACACAGACAACCTATTGGAGGAACCATGTATCGTTATCAAGAATCGCCCCCGCCACCCCCTGCGGGCTCGAAGAACACCAACACCCTGGCACTGATCAGCCTGATTGCTTCGGGAATTGGGATATTGACGCTGCTTTTGTCGCTGTGCAGTTGGTGCCTGGGGCTGTTTCCATTGATTTTCAATATTGCAGGCGCGGTGATGGGGTTTCTGGCCAGGAAGAAGATTGACGAATCCGGCGGGGTGCAATCGGGCAGGAAGATGGCTGTTGCCGGTATGATTATGGGCCTGGTGGGCGCTGTTTTATCGATTGTGCTGATCGTGCTGAGCTTTATTTTCAGCGGCCTGTTGGCGCTGCCGGATTTCTTGTCGGATTTTTATTAAACCCTGGGTTTGGTTTTGTTCAGAAAGCGGCGAGGGGTTGTTGTTACGGGCTATCCTGCACGCAGCGAAAGCCGAAGGTATCGAGCACGATATCTTCAAATATTGCCTCATCAAGTGAAAACCGGTTCGTGACGCGCAAAGATTGGGCGTGATTAAGCCAGGACCCGCCACGCAGGATTTCTGTATAGCCACCACCATGGGGTCCTTTGGGATTGCGATAGGGCGAAGTATTGTAATATTCGGGGTCGAAGCCATCAGAAACCCATTCCCAGGCGTTGCCCGCCATATCCAAGGCGCCGTAAGGGCTGGCACCGGCCGGGTAACTGCCCACTGGGGCTGTTTGCGCGTAGCCGTCATCCTGAGTGGTATCCGGATTCCCCCAATCCACATTACAGTTGACATCACAGAAGTTAGCCCGGTCTCCGGTGACGGGTTCATTTCCCCAAGGGAATTTTCGCCCATCGGTTCCACGGGCTGCTTTTTCCCATTCAGCTTCGGTGGGGAGGCGTCCGCCGGACCATTCGCAGTACTTGTGTCCGTCTCGGCGGAAGACTAAGGTGACTGGATGGTCGTCATCCGGGTAGGCTTTCCTTGTGCCTGAACATACCCCTGCCTCGATGCACTGGCGATATTGGTGGTTGGTGACTTCGGTCTGATAAATCCAGAAGGCACGCAAATAGACCAGGTGTTCCGGTTTTTCATCCGTTGCGGCATATTCATCCTCGCTGCCCATCAGGAACTCGCCGGCAGGGACGTAGACCATCAGCATGCCATCCATGGGATTGACCTTTGTCAGACCGATGCCTTCTGAAGGGTCCTGGGCGCCATCCCTATCTGGTATCATCTCTGGCAAGGTTTGACAGGCTGTTAAAAGCAGGCCGGTTATTACATAGATCGAAAGGGCCTTGAAGCCTATTTTCTTCATTTTGCTTTCCTTAATTATCAAGCGGAACAGGTTGATTTTCGCCCTGTGACGGATATGTGGCCCAATGGTATCACAGAATGTGTTTCAGCCATTACAGCATTCAATTCTTAATGTAACCTTTCTCATATTTAGATAGGCAATCGCAAAGTCCAAACATTATTTCATTGTCAATAGTAAAGTCAAGAAAAACCGCTGAATATTTTATCTTCCAACCCACTCTATTGTTAATTTTTTACATTTATAGTTAAGTCATTTACCTCATATTTACACACAATTTCTCTTTCAAAAAGCAAATTGGCATGATTTACGGGCTTCCCCTCAGCACCCTTCGAGTGTTTCGCTGCGCTCAAGGGGAAGGCTTTAATGCCCTTCATAATGAAGTGAATCCTTGGAATCGAGAATGGATTAGGTAAGAACAACGCCTTTGCGATTGCCCTGTTGATACTGTATCATATTTCCATATTTGAGTAGACAAAAAGAGAGAACTCCTTGAAAATAGGAAAATCCTAGACCCGAAAGGAGTTCTCATATGACAGCTAGCACTGTCAAGATAATTATAGCCGCT
>Ga0307427_1000583_pt1 | contig 22120 bp, 19 predicted proteins | sample SalMarWE160190MG_FD_202162 | JGI IMG/M metagenome (GOLD analysis project Ga0307427, IMG submission 202162) | Salt marsh sediment microbial communities from the Plum Island Ecosystem LTER, Massachusetts, United States - WE1603-190 | ecosystem: Environmental > Aquatic > Marine > Intertidal zone >... | reverse complement strand
ATTATCTTGACAGTGCTAGCTGTCATATGAGAACTCCTTTCGGGTCTAGGATTTTCCTATTTTCAAGGAGTTCTCTCTTTTTGTCTACTCAAATATGGAAATATGATACAGTATCTAAAAGTCTTCATAAAATCCTTGAAGAGGAGAAATGACAATGGTTGACCATTCCCCAATCAATATATTACGAGCCTTCAGAAACCTGCTACTTGTACTTGGGATTTCCACAGCGTTATTATTCCTCCCCGCGGGGAGCCTGAATTGGCCCGCAGCCTGGGTGTTGATTGCCTTCCTGGGTTTATACTTCCTGCTCTATATTTATTGGGGGACCTTCAAAGATCCAGAACAATTACAGGAAAGAAGCCATCAATCTGAGAATATTAAGAAGTGGGATAAGGTCATTCTTGGTATTTACACAGTTCTCCTACCGACAGTATTTGTTGTGGCGGGATTCGACGCGGTGCGATTCGGCTGGTCCCATGTCTCTCTGGTTGTGCAGATTTTTGGTTGGGTAGGGTTGTTCATAACCGCCAGTCTAGTGTTTTGGACGGTCACCACCAACACCTACCTGTCCCGGTATGTCCGCATCCAGGATGATCGAGGACAAAGTGTGGTCATCGTTGGTCCCTACCGGTTCATCCGACACCCCATGTATCTGGGTGTCATTCTATTATTCCTCAGCTTGGGGCCTGCACTGGGTTCCTTATATACACTGATCCCTGGCATTATTATTGATATCTTATTCATCATCCGAACAGCCAAAGAAGATAAAACACTGCATGAGGAATTAGGGGGATATCCTGATTATGCCCAGCAGGTACGATATCGCCTGTTTCCAGGCATTTGGTGATAAATGTGCTCTATTTTAAAAGCGATCCCATTTGTTTGACAATATACTTCGTAGCGAATTTCGGACTGAGTCGGTAGAGGAAGTTCATAAATTTAGCATCCGACCCCACCAGAATCCTGAATTTATCCTTTTCGATTCCTTTAAGGATAGCAGCCGCTGCCTCCTCGGGAGGCATGGGGTTGAATGAGGATGCCCCTTCCTCAGCCGCTCCAGCATCCATCTCCACCCCTGACCGTGCAGCGATATCCGTGCCAATGGCGCCTGGGAAAACGACCGACACATGCACCCTGGTCCCTAAAAGTTCTGCATAGAGGGATTCTGTGAACAGCTTAACCGCCGCCTTGGACGCACCGTAGACGCCCTGGCCGGGTACGGGCAGGAACCCGCCCATGCTGGATACGTTGACGATATGTGCTTCTAGCCTTTCCATGAGATACGGTAAGAAAGCTTTGGTCATATTGACCGTGCCGTTAAAATTGATATTCATCACCCGGTCAATGGCATCATAGCCAATTACATTACTCTTGACAAAGGGCTGGATGATGCCGGCATTATTGATCAGACCGTCCACCGCGCCCCACTCAGAGGTAACGCTATCGGGCAATTTTGACACCGCTTCACGATCGGTGATATCCAGGATGTGCAGGGACATATTCGCGCTGTTCTCTCCAGCAAGTTTAGCCGTTTCCTGTAACCCCCCTTCATCAATATCCACCGCCGCCACCTTCGCACCAGCGGAAAGCAACTGCAGAACCAACTCCCGCCCTATGCCGTTCCCCCCGCCGGTTACCACGTAGACTTTATTCTGGATCCTCATGGGTATCCTTTCAGATTAATTAGATATTAAGACTAATTATACCTTAATTGATAAATTAAATAGGAATTTTCTCTATCTTTATTCTTAGATTAACACAGCTTACCCACCCTATAATCCTTACTTCTTTGGTCTCATAATGGAATTACAGATATTAATCATCCTCGTGCGGTACTGCCCAGGGTATCATTTCCTCATCGCCGCCTTCCACGATCACCTGATATACACGCCATCGCCCGCTTGGCGCTTGTACCATGCGAAAAACAACGTCCCCATCAATCCCTTCAATCGTGGCAACGACATCAACGGCCTCTAAATCACCGATGTCCTCTGATGCGTAAGAATCAATGATCTTGACTTCACCGCTCAGGTCAATCAGCAGCGCGGCATGCTCCTTGGCGGCTAACATGACCTGATCGAAGAGATACCAACCACTGTCAATATGTTCGGCTTTACCTATGCCTTCAGAGAAAACTGTCACATCTTCAAATATCTCTTCAATATACGCCGTATCAAACCATTGATCATACATCATAAGATTAATCTGTTGATGAATGATGAATTGGGTCCTTGTCGCTAGAATGAGATACACGCTCATAAAATCTTCCCGCTGAAAGGCACGGGTAAAAGTCTTCACAGCTACTTCGGGAGTGTCAAGGTCTAATGTTTCATAAAACGTTCTAGCCTGACCATCTCCGAATTGACCGAAAAGCCCCCTGATGTCACAAGCAGACAATGTCAGCAGTAAGAAAACTATCAAAAACAGCCTAATATGTTTTTTCATGTCCTCAATCTCCTATCGCAAATGGATGGGGCAGCAGTTTAACTCGCTGGCTATCTACCCCATTAAAATGTGGGTACAATTTTTTTTGACTGCCCGCTGAATGAGGTTTGGGATCGCGATGTTTGATATTAAGATCAATAGTTCGACGATGAGACCGAGGTTATTATCGCAGTCATGCAGTTTTAATTAATAAATTTGTTATTCTTAGAAAGATTATACAATACCACGACTTAAAATTACACAAAAATATCCTCAATAAGACAACTAAAGAGATTTTTCCTTTACAAAACTAACATGGGATTCGAACCTGGAATACCCATTTGTACCCTCAATTAAAAACAACCACCCAGAAATAAAAATCTGAGCGGTTAAGTATGGAGCGGAGAGGGTGGTATTCGAACCCACTGTTCCTAACTCCCTCTCCAATCGGGCAGTGTACCCGGGCTTGAATTGTACACTACTCCCTCCCAGGGGATACTAATCACTTCTCCCTTTGATGATAACGCCATTGTCAAGATTCGTTATTAGAACACTGACCATTAAAAATAAATCATTTTAGGAAAGCAAGTATAGCGTTTCAACAATCCTATAATGCTACTGCTCCCGCGACAAAACTCGTTCAATCACCGGTGAATGAACCTTCATTCAGCCATGCTTTTCAAGCTCCGCCGTTCTATATCTTTTCCAATATTTCGCTCAATTGAACGCACCATCTTAAGGTCCTCCTGGGTAACCAGCGTAAGAGCAGTCCCCTGATTATCCATACGGCCGGTGCGGCCGGTGCGATGGGTATAATCTTCAACAGTATTTGGCACATCATAATTGATCACATGGGACACTTTCATCACATCAATCCCACGAGCGGCAATATCCGTCGCCACTAAAACTTTAATATCCCCTTTGCGAAAGGCTTTCATGGCTTTCTGACGTTTGGATTGGGACAGCCCTCCCTGCAGGGATGTGGTTGAAAAGCCTTCGCGGCTCAACTGCGTCGCCAATTTAGTGGCGCGCCGCCTTGTCCGAGTGAAAACAAGCACCTGCCCTTTTTTCTGGTCTGACAGAAGTTGAACCAGCAGGGATAACTTTTGTTGCTGGCTGACCCGATAAATCGCATGGTCAATAGTATCCAAAGGTTCATCGGTCGCGATTTTTATTGTTAAGGGTTTATACAGCATCTGTTGAATGAGCCGATTGATCTCATTCGGCATAGTTGCTGAAAAAAGCAGTGTCTGGTGTTTCTTGGGCAAACTATTAATAATCCGACGAACATCGGGCAAAAAACCCATATCCACCATCCGGTCGGCTTCATCCAGGACAAGAATCTCGATATTCTTAAAATCAATCGCACGCTGGTTTTTTAAGTCCAACAGGCGCCCAGGGCAGGCAATCACAATATCCACCCCCGAGCGCAGCCCGTTGATCTGTGGTTTCGCACTCACACCTCCATAGATAGAAAGCGTCCGTAGGCCAGTCTTAGTGCCAAGCTGTTTAAAGACGGTGTGGGTTTGTTCGGCAAGCTCCCGGGTGGGGGCCAAAATCAAAGCCCGAAGTTTACCGCGCTGCCCCTTCATCAGATGTTGTAAAATCGGCAAGACAAAAGCAGCGGTTTTTCCTGTGCCGGTCTGTGCCAGGCCGATCACATCCGTCCCGTCCAGAATAGGAGGAATTGTTTTGGACTGGATCGGCGTAGGGTTAATAAACCCCGCATTGGAAATTCCCGCGTTGATCTGCGGATGGAAAGCAAACGTATTAAAATTCACAAAATTATCCTTAGTGGTGTAATATAAATCACGGTGATTGAATGTTCAACCGCGTCCGCTCCCTCACCCCGCAATGCGGCGACACCATTAAATGATTATGAGCGGCTTTTGACAAAATAGAACCAGGGCTTGACCCTGGCCTGTTAAAATAAATGAATATTCGATTTCAACAAACTAACTATACCACAATATGGATAGTATGGGGAAACGAAACCTGCACGGTGCCCAGAACGGACTAACTACTTTGATAGGGTGGGATTCGAACCTGAAATACCCGTTGGTACTCGCATGGATTAAAGAAGTATAAAACAAAAAATGCCCTGAAAATGAATTCCAGGGCTTAATCGAGCGGAGAGGGTGGGATTCGAACCTGGAATACCCGTTGGTACTCGCAAATAAAATAACCACCTAGTTTGTATGCTGAGTGGTTTGTTGAGCGGAGAGAGTGGGATTCGAACCTGAAATACCCGTTGGTACTCGCAAATAAAAATAACCACCCAGTTTGTATGCTGAGTGGTTAAGTATGGAGCGGAGAGGGTGGGATTCGAACCTGAAATACCCGTTGGTACTCGCATGGATTAGAGATGTTTTAAATAAAAATGCCCTGAAAATGAATTCCAGGGCTTATTCGAGCGGAGAGGGTGGGATTCGAACCCACGGTACCCAGAGGGTACACGCGCTCTCCAGGCGCGCGCATTAGGCCGGACTATGCTACCTCTCCATCTTGGCCTAACTCTAAGGCGTCGGCAATTATACCAGAACCAAAGGCACTTGTTAAGCTGTAAAATTAATAATTAATCGAATTTCTCATCAAATCAGAGCCGCCGCATCACCAGGCGAATGGCTTCCTGCAGCAGCACCTTGAATGTCTCCGGTTCGATTAAATATACAATAGCAAAACAGGTCACAAAAATGATTCCAGCCAGCCATCGGGTGTACACCCCACGCGTACGGGTGAATAAAATCACGGCCAGCACCGCCACCACTGTCGGCCCTACGATCCTCAGGTCCCCCAACGGAACCCACATCCCACCGATATATTCTCTTTCAGTCCCCAAAAAAGATGCGAGATTGAACTCTATATCAAAAATCACCAAAACAATTTCAGCCACTAATATGAGCACTAAAATATAAGACGCTGCCCGAGTGGATTTACCCTCTGTGCGGTAAGCTTCATAAATAGCTGCCGGCAATAGTAAAATAATGGTGATTAAAGGTTTTGAAAATATAAAGCCCAATAATATCCCAACCGCCGCAATGATCATGAACAACGTACAAAAATGAGGTGCGTATTTTGTTGGTTTTGCCATATCAACCTTCCTTCGGTCAAGTTATTTACAAGTATTCAATATTTAATGATGGTCTACTAGGTAGTATATCATATGAAGGTTTGGTCCTATGAAACTTTTCAGAGAAAAATACGTATACTTAAGTGGAGGTAACTATGACAGAAAAAGACAACAAACGTATCCCCTGGCTGCTGTATCCCTTCTGGCTGATCTGGCGCCTGGTGATCTGGATCATCGCTGCAACCGGCCGGCTGATCGGCGCCGTGCTGGGTCTGGTGCTGATGATCGTGGGAGTAGTGCTCACCCTGACGGTGGTCGGTGCCATCATCGGCATCCCACTGATCGTCTTCGGTTTCATGCTCATCATCCGCAGCCTGTTTTAGATCATATAAATAATCGTAGAGATATTGCAGTCAATGTCTCTAACAAAAATCATACTGCTATTCAATTTATCCATTGGAATTGCTTTTTCTTTTAATTCCAGGTCAAGAAGCTGACTGTCAACTTTCCTGCCTCAAATCCTTCGATGAGCAGCCGCCCGAGATGCCCATCCGAGCTGCGGTAACACAGATAGGTCCCCATAGGCACCTCAACAAAACTGATCGAATCCCCAGAAAAACTTGTCGCAACACAATCTCCATATGTCGGCTGCGTCTCCCCATAAGCAGCCCACACCAAACCATTCATAGCCATCAAGATATGGGTCGGGTCTCCTCCGTATTGATAAAACAAATCTGTTTGTGTGAGATCGCCTGGATCGACCTTGCCGCTATCCAGGTCAAGATAATCCTCATTTCCCAATTCCACTTCCCCCGTAAGATAAACCTCCGGCGTGTTGGTTACGGTAGGCGTGGGCGTTTCCGTCTCGGAAGGCACCACGAGGATGCGAGCCCAAAACGGCGCATCCCCATTGGGGCCGATGCCAAAAGGTTCGCCGTCCGCATTACTCAGCATCCAATTACTCTGATATTCTCCCGCCTCCATCGGTGCCTGCATATCCACCGTCACATCAATCGTTTTCCCGGGTTCCACTTCACCTGGGAGATAATTTGTTTGGTGAGCGTTCAGGCTGTTGCCCGAAAAGAAAACAACGGCATAAAACCGCGTCCATTTGCATGATCCCACATTTTCCAGTCGCCAGGTCTTGGAAAACGTCTCACCGGGTTCCATCACCGTCCCATCCGGGATGGTCACATCAATGGGATGTCCTGCTGCCGCCATATCGCAGGGCGTCTTGGGTGTCGGCGACCCTCCTGACGGTCGGGTGCGTTCCAGCGTCGGGACAGGCGTCCAGGTGCCTTCTGGCGGTAAGGTCTGTGTGGGAATGGACACCTGCGTAGCATGATAATCTGCCGTAACATGGCTGATAGCAGTCTCATTTAATAATGTGGCATTCAACGTCACCGTCGCTGCTGGGGGTGGCTCACCCACACAGGCTGACAGTGCGAAAATGCTGATTAGAAGTAATACGATTTTCTTCATTATTTTCACGTAATCTGCATTGTACCTTATTCAATTAATAACAAAGGCATCAATTATAATAAATATCATGCGGCTTGTCAGGAATCCAGGATTAAAGTATAGTTCTAAAATCAAGCCCTATGCATATGCTATCACCATTATACAGAAGATACTGCTATGAAACATAATCCGAAAATCAATGCATGGTTGGACAGGCCCCTTTTTCCTTTTTGGCCTCGCTTCACAATCTATCACCTGATCATCGTCCTCATCCTCACGACCACCGTCTTCAGCAGGTTCATCATGTTGGGAGCGCGCGTCATGAGCCATGACGAGGTCAATCATGTCGTCCCAGCTTACAATTACTATCAGGGCGAGGGTTACCGATATGATCCAGTGACACATGGTCCATTCCAATTCCACATGATCACCCTCTCCTACACCCTTTTTAGCGACAACGATTTCAGCGCCCGGGTTCCCGATGCGTTGTTTGGTATTGCCGTGGTCGCTTTCGCCCTATTCGCCTTCAAGCGTTATCTTGGCAGGGTCGGTTCTCTTGTGGCTGGCTTCATGTTCACCATCTCCCCTTTCATCTCCTTCTACAGCCGCTACACCCGCAATGAAATCTACATCGTTTTCTGGGGTATGGCGCTCATCTGGGGCGTCCTGCGCTATCTGGAATTTGGGCGTAAACGCACCCTTTTATTTATCACTATCATTACCGCGCTGCACTTCACCGATAAAGCCACATCCTACATCTTCACGGCGGAATTATTGATCTTCCTTTTGGTAATTTTTATCGCCCGTGTGATCACCAAACCATGGAAAACCAAGCGGCCGCGCACCATCTTTCTGATCCTCGTCGCGGTTGCAATGTTGGCGGGCCTTTTAGCCTTCGGCATCGGATATACAGCTTTGGCTAACGTGCCGCAAGGGGAAGGCGAGGACAAAAATGCAGTCATGTTGAGTGAATTGGACTTGGTCACCCGCATTCTCATTGGTGTGCTGGCTTTGATCCTGTTAGCCAGTCTAGGCGTGGCCATTTTCTTCCTCATCAAAGGCATCGGCTGGCGCGGTATTCGGGATGAGCGCAGTTTCGATTTACTCATCATGCAAGGCACCCTCGTCCTGCCCCTCCTGGCTGCCCTGCCGATTGATCTCCTCGGGTTCAATCCCCTCGATTACAGCACCAACGGCATCGTCACATCCATTCTTGTCCTCATCCCACTTTTCGCCATCGCTGTTGCGATTGGCATTTGGTGGAATAAAAAATTGTGGGCGATCAATTTCGGTGTGTTCTGGTGTATATTCGCCATCTTCTACACCTCTCTTTTCACCCAGGGCACCGGTTTCGCAATGGGGCTGATGGGCGCGCTGGGCTATTGGATGGCGCAGCAGGGGGTGGAACGTGCGACACAGCCACTTTACTACTACGCGCTGCTACAAATCCCCTTTTATGAGTTCCTTCCCGCTTTTGGCACGCTTTTAGCCGGCGCGATGGGTATCCCCCTGCTCAGTAAAGCCCTCAAAGCCCCCATTCCAGAGAATGAGGATTCCGATTCCCAAGAGACCTTAGAAGTGGTCGAAGCACTTGAAGAAATGGAGGAAGTTGAGCACAAAGAATCTTCCACCCGAATTGTAGACAACGAAGGAGAAGTCCGCCAGCCCCCCGTGTTGGCGTTATTACTCTACTGGTCGGTGATGAGCCTGATCGCCTTCAGTTTCGCGGGGGAGCGCATGCCCTGGCTCACAACACACATTGCCATGCCCATGATCCTGACCAGCGGATGGTCTTTCGGTCGCCTGATCAAGGGTTTCGACTGGGAATTCAGCAAGAAGCACCGAGGTTGGCTGGTTTTGATTGTGGGCTTCCTGTTCTTCATCACCACTTCCCGTACCTTCGGCGTCCTTTTAGGCGGAAATCCTCCCTTCCAGGGGAAACAGCTCGCTCAATTGGAAGCGACAAGCACCTTCCTTCTTGCTGGTGCTGGCATGATTGCATCGGGTCTTGGGTTATTTTTCCTCCTGCGCCAATGGCTTTTCAAGAAAATTGCCAAATTTGCATTATTGATCTTCATCAGCTTATTAACCATCATCACCATTCGCACCGCATACCGCGCCAATTTCATTAATTATGATAACGCCAAGGAATTCCTGGTTTATGCCCACGCTTCACGGGACCCAAAAGACGTGCTGGAGCAGGTGGTGGAAATCAGCCATCGGCTGACCAGCGGCAAGGACATTGAAGTCGCCTACGACAACGACCTGCTCTACCCCTATTGGTGGTATTTCCGGGATTACCCCAACAAGCGCTGGTACGCGGATAATCCCACCCGTGACTTAAGTAACGCGCCCATCATCCTGGTCGGCAGCGGAAATTATGGAAAGATTGAGCCCGTTGTCGGCGATGATTACCTCCGATTTGAATACATGCGCCTATGGTGGCCCATGCAATCCTACAATAACCTCAGTTTCCAACGCATCTGGAACGCATTGACCGATTCGCAAATGCGCGCCGCATTGTGGAAAGTTTGGTTCGACCGAAATTATGAGCCCTACGCTGAACTGACCAATAAGACCACCTTGACATTGGAAGACTGGCAACCCTCAGATTCCTTCCGCATGTATATTCGTAAGGACATTGTCTCCCAGATTTGGGAATACGGCGTTGCCCCGGTCACTCTGGAGCCGTCCGTTGACCCCTATGAGGAAAATACGATCAGCGTGGAAGCAGACCAAATCATCAGCGGCAGCGATCAACTACAGTTTAACGCCCCACGCGATATCGCCCTTGCGCCAGACGGCACCTTGTATGTCGCTGATTCCCGCAATCACCGCATCCTGCACCTGGACCAGGAGGGGAACCTCCTCCATGCTTGGGGTGAATTCGGTGCCAGTGATTACAATGCCAATATCATGGCGGAGCCGGGGACATTCAACGAGCCCTGGGGGATCGCTGTTGGGCCAGATGGCAGTGTGTATGTCGCCGACACCTGGAATAACCGCATCCAGAAGTTTACGTCTGAAGGGAACTTTGTCACCATGTGGGGGCAGTTCGGCGCAGCCGAATCCGAAGTGCACTTCTGGGGTCCCCGCGGCATCGCCGTGGATGACCAGGGACGTGTTTTCATCACCGATACGGGCAACAAGCGGGTTGTCATCTTCGACAGCGACGGCAATCCCCTGACCTCTTTTGGCGGGGCGGGCATGGGCGTCGGGCAATTTGACGAACCGGTCGGCATCGAAGTGGATGACCTCGGCCGGGTATATGTTGCAGACACATGGAACAAGCGCATTCAGGTCATGATCCCTGATGGGGATTCCCTGACCTATCCCACCCACACAACCTGGGATATCGAAGGCTGGTACGGCGATTCATTGGATAACAAGCCCTTCCTGGCGATTGATGAGCAATACAATGTCTATGTCGCTGACCCCCAGATGGGGCGTGTCCTCATCTTTGATGTCCAGGGCAATTTCTTGCAAACTTTCGGTGCCTACGGCAGCGGTGCATCTGAAATTGGCATTGTAAGCGGTTTGGCAGTGGACGCACAAGGAAGTATCTGGGTCTCGGATGGCGGTAACAACCGATTAATGCACTTCATACTGCCGGACTTCTCCGATGTTGAATAAAACTATCATTGAAAAGACCAACGCTAAGATCCCCACTTGACAGCGATTAATTCTTCTGCAATAACATTCATTAATCAAAAAAGAGGCCGCTAGTAAAAGCGACCTCTTTACTTAAATTTTAGATTCTTACCCCATCGCCTTTTCAACGATAGCGGTAAACGCTTCCGGTTCCCGTACAGCCAGGTCAGCCAGCATTTTACGATTCAGGTTGATCTTGGTTCGTCTCAAGCCATGGACCAGCCGGCTGTAGGTCGTGCCGTTCTGGCGAGCAGCAGCATTGATGCGGGAAATCCACAATCTGCGCAGATCCCGTTTGCGGTTCCGTCGATCGCGATAAGCATACCATTGACTTTTCAGATATTGCTCGTTAGCGCGGCGGAACAGCTTCCCCTTGGTGCCATAATACCCCTTATTGAGTTTTATTATTTTTTTGTGGCGCTTATATCCCTGCGGACCACCTTTTACACGTGCCATCTTATTCTCCTTTGCGAGCCCCTGGGCGCCGGCGACTTGGTTAAATCACCCGTTACGAACACCCAACAGCCGCAACCATAAAATTAATCCAATAGACTTTAATCTTTGTTCTTGCCCATATATGGCGCAAGTCGTTTTACTTTCTTTCGCATCGCGCGGGACTTAACAGGAAGCATGCGTCCGAATAATTGTTTTGTGCGATCCGGCGTCCGACGGCGCAAGTGGCCTTTACCGATCTTTGTGCGCATGATCTTCCCAGAACCTGTAACTTTAAATCGTTTCGAGGTCGCTTTATGGGTTTTCAACTTATACTTGCCATCTTTCTGCTTACGTGGCATACCTAAACTCCTTTCATGAAAATCCTACGGCGCGTATAAGCTAGTCCGTAGGTCTTTTCGTACTTCCTCTCGTCAAATTCGTACTATCGAAAATCTTACTTATTCGGGGCGAGCATCATAAACATGGATCGCCCTTCCAACTTTGGTGCCTGTTCCACTTCTGAGACATCCGCTAATTCCTCAGCGATTTCCCGTAAGTCTTCCAGGGCTATCTCCGGGTATGTAATTTCACGTCCTCGGAAGCGAATGGTTACTTTGACTTTCATCCCGTCTTCAAGCCACCGGCGTGCATCTCGGACTTTAAAGCCCTTATGGTGGTCTGTTGTCTTCGGGCGCAAACGAATTTCTTTGATTTCAATTTTAGTTTGCGATTTCCGTGCTTCCCTTTCTTTCTTCTCCTTTTCATAAAGGAACTTGCCAAAATCCAAAATTCTAGCAACGGGGGGATCAACGTTTGGTGCAACTTCGACCAGGTCCAGTCCGGCTTCTTCTGCCAGGTTCAAACCTTCACGCAAACCTACAACGCCAAGGTTTTCACCATCCTGGTCAATTAAACGGATTTTCGTGGCACGGATCTGTTTATTGACTCGATAGTCGTCTTTGCTACTTATAGCTAATACTCTCCTTCTGATATGAATATCATAACTTAATACAAACATTATTCCCGCTTAGGGAACGAGCTTTATATTACCATATACTTGTTCGAATCGTCAACAAGATTCAAGTCAATTTTTCCGCTTCTATTATTGAATTGTAAAACAGCAACTCACAGTCAGCCTGGAATGACTAACCTTCGACCTTTTCTTCCACTTCCTTGACAGCCAGGTCCTTGAACGCTTCAACTTTCATCGCGCCCAGACGCTCGCCACTTCGGCGGCGGATATCCACTTGGTTATCATCCATCTCACGGTCGCCGACAACCAGCATATAAGGCGTCTTCTGTTTTTCGGCGTCGCGGATCTTGGCGTTCATCCGGTCGCTGCTGTCATTAACTTCCACACGTAAGCCAGCTTGCTTCAGCTCATCAGCAACCCTTCTGGCATAGTCATTATGACGGTCTGCAATGGGGATGATCACCACCTGCACCGGCGAAAGCCACACAGGAAAAGCGCCGGCGTAATGTTCGATCAGCACGCCGAAGAAACGCTCAATGCTGCCCATCAGCGCCCGATGGATCATGTAGGGTCGATAAGCCTGTCCATCCTCTTCAATGTACGTCATATCAAAACGCTCAGGTTCGTTGAAGTCAAACTGTATCGTGGAAAGCTGCCACTCCCGCCCCAGAGCATCGTTGATCTTCAGGTCAATCTTGGGTCCATAGAAAGCGCCGCCGCCCTCATCCACCTCATAAGGCAGTTCAGCCCGCTTCAATGAGGCTTCCAATGCGGCTTCCGCATCCCGCCACTGTTCTGGATCGCCCACAGCTTTCTCAGGACGCGTACTCAGGTAGGCGTTGATCTCTTTGAAGCCAAAGGACCGCAGAATGTGCAGGCTGAAGGACAATACAAAATCAATTTCATCCGGCATCTGGCTGGGTGCACAGAAATGGTGGGCGTCGTCTTGCGTGAACCCACGCACCCGCATCAATCCGTGCATCACGCCGCTGCGCTCATAGCGGTAAACCGTCCCTAGTTCCGCATAGCGCATTGGGAGATCGCGGTAGGAACGGATATCCGATTTATAAATCTCGATATGGAAGGGGCAGTTCATCGGTTTGAGATAATATTTTTGATCCTCAATCTCGATCGGCGCGTACATATTCTCAGCATAAAATCCGAGGTGACCGCTCTTCTCCCATAGATCTGCTTTGCCGATATGGGGCGTATACACAAAGTCATAGCCATTTTTGAGGTGTTCATCTTCCCAGAATCGCTGTGCCAGAAAGCGGATCATAGACCCTTTGGGATGCCAGAGCACCAGCCCAGCACCCACATCATCACTGATGCTGAAAAGATCAAGCTCCTTCCCCAGTTTGCGGTGGTCGCGCTTTTTAGCTTCTTCCAACTGCCAGAGGTACTGCTTGAGATCTTTGGGTGAGAGCCAGGCTGTCCCATAAATGCGCTGGAGCATAGGATTATTCTCGTCCCCGCGCCAATAGGCACCCGCGACGTTCATCAATTTAATCGCGTTAGGATGGATCTTACCTGTGCTTTCCACATGCGGCCCCCGGCACAAGTCAACAAATTCGTCGCTTTTGTAAATCGAAATGACGGGCTTCTCATCCACGGGATTGCCGTGTTCGTCCACACCGCCCTCTTCTAAACCTTCGATCAATTCCAGTTTGTAGGGCTGATCCTTAAAGATCTCCCTTACTTCCTCTGCTGAGACCACCTCGCGTATGAACGGGCTGTCCTTTTTAATGATCTCCCGCATTCGTTCTTCAATTTCTTCCAGGTCTTCTGGCGTTAACGGTCGGGGGAGGTCGAAATCGTAGTAAAAACCATCCTCAATGGGCGGGCCGATAGCGACCTTGCCCTCTGGGAATTTCTCCAATACCGCCTGTGCCATCACATGTGCGGCGGAGTGCCGTACCCGGTATAGTTTTGAATCTTCATATTTTTCTGCCATCCTTATCCTCCTTCGGATAAAATGCTTGCGCCAATTTTTCAAATTGACCAAGCCACTATTATTTTGTTTAAACAAAAAACCCTCGCCCACTGGGGCGAGAGCTCTCTCACGCGGTTCCACCCAGATTGACTGATAACAATCGTCAGCAGCCATCTCTTGATGCCGATAACGGGGCAAACCGTTCTCCATACTCAGCCCTAAAGCCTTTCCAGATCATGCTCCCGGGGGGTTTTCGCTGGGGCTTGCCAGAGATGACTTTCAGCCGATGGTCTTCCCTCTCTTGTGACAGCTTCCCGCTACTCGTCCCGATCATTGCATTTATTTATTCAGTGGGTGGTATAGGGCTCGAACCTACGACCTCCGCGATGTCAACGCGACGCTCTAACCAACTGAGCTAACCACCCGCAGGTGAAAGCATTATAATCTGTGGGTGCGTAAAATGCAAGAGAAATATAATGAATCTTTAGTACCTATTCGTTAAAATTACTTTTTACAAGATTAATTAAGTCCGAAATTGTTGTTTCTTCATCATCACCATCCGCGAAAATCTCTATTGTTGAATCTTTGGTTATTCCCAAGCTCAATAATTCCAACAAGCTCTTTGCATCAGCTGTTTGATTTTGGTATTTAATACCCACTTTAGAAACGTACTTTTTAGCAGTTGTCACAAATAAGGCTGCAGGTCGTGCATGTAGACCTACAGGATGTTTTATTGTTATCTCACACGTTCTCATTAATTAAATTCTCCAATCATTTCCTTAACGAACAAATAATTTTACTTCTATATAAGCTTTTCACAAGAAAAATAGGACAAATTCGTTGTTATTAGATCAAGTTAATACCACGATTATTTCTAATAATCTCAAATTGCCCTATTTCATGCGAATATTTCCCAAATCGCGTTCATTTTTACATAAGCAAAATACAACGAGAATTGTACAAATGTATTTTACCAGAACATAATCAGCTTATCAAGCGATTTATTTGCCGACTAAAAAACAATGTATGAATAAACCTGATTTATAAGAGATCTGTTCAAACGCTCAAACTCAACTTATCGTGCTTGGAGCCGCGCTATTCCATTCTCTAAACCTGTCCTGAGTTCTCTGACTTTCTCCTCAACGACATATCCCCTAGGGGTTGGTGGTACACGAACGCTTGATCCCGCACGAGCATTTGTCAATCCGGTTTGTATAACTAAATTAGTAATGTTCTCGCTGCTCACACCACCCGCAAGTAATAGATCTATCCTTCCAGATGCGATTTCGTTGTACAAACGCACTCGATCCACCGCATTCACTACTTTTCCGCCCAACCCTTGACCTCCAGACGTTCTGACACTTTTAATGCCAATACTTATTAATTGCTCCAGTGTTTTTTCAGGATTATTGGTCATTTCCCAAGCAAGATGAAAATGGAGAGGTTAATCTTTCGCTGCTTTTTGAAAAGCACTTATCGAGTCAAAATCAATTTCTTTCTCATTTGTCAATGCGACGCTCTAACCAACTGAGCTAACCACCCGCAGGTCTTAGCATTAGATAGTCTGAGCCTGCAAAATGCAAGGGAATGTTAAGGGTTATTAGGGTCAAACGAACCCTGAAGGTTCATCTCCTTCTATCTTAAAACAATTATTCGTTGTCAAGATAGAACTCAAGCGTTACCGTTTCTTCCCCAACCCTATGGTACCATCGATAATAGTCTGGATCGAACTCCGTTTTGGGCGGCACTACTTCGAGCCACTCCAACTTCACAGCGGTCACAAACACATACACTTCGCTCTCATTGGTGTAAGGCACCCAAAGCTTTTGGATGTACCCGGCATTGGTGACATCCGCCAGGATGAGCTCATTCGACCTCACCCAGTACACATACACAAAAATTCCATCAAGTCCATATTGATAAGTACTAGAGGCATCCTCACCCACAAACCCATTAATATGAATCCCCAACACAGGTGTGCTGGTGGGTGTCTTTGTTTTCGTCGGCGTAGGGGTAAGGGTCGGTGTGGCTGTGCGGGTTGCAGTTCTTGTGGGTGTTTTTGTTGGTGTGGGGGTTGCAGTCTTGCTGGGCGTTGGTGTAAGGGTTTTAGTACCGGTCTGAGTGGACGTGGGTGTCTGCGTATTTGTGCCTGTTTTAGTAGGCGTGCCGGTTTTCGTTACGGTTGGTGTTATTGTATATGTAGCACATTTCCCCTGAAAACACCCTTGCGGACAACGCTCAATAGTTCGGTCTTTATATTCCCATTCACACTCAGCAAGCTCCGCATCATAGTAGTATACAGGGTCCGTAGCGCAATAATAATGCTTATAGGGTTGAACGATAGTCCAATATTCCCCATCTATCCTATACACGTATCGGCACTCGGGAATTCCAGTATCCTCATCCTCACCGCAGTTGTCCGACTTACAAAAATTACATTCATTGATCTCGCAGCTTGTATAACAATAGGAACCGCTCAAAGCACCACAAAAGACAAGCGGCAGGCAGGAAGCGCGCGTAAGGTCAACGATACAAAGTGGAACCCACAACTTACAGAAATATCCAACATTATAATTGCTCCAAAAAAAGGACAAGCAGGTGCCAAAACAATGCCAGAAGTTGCAGCTGTTATGACCTCCCTCATATCTCATTTCGCCGCTCATCAAGTCAACCCAGGCACCGCCAGACCGGTCAAAAACATGGATTGTTCCTGAAATTAACTCTTCACCCTTAAGTTTATAATTTTCAAATTGGCGCAAGAAATAGGCGTTGGTCTTTGCCTGATAACTGTGGACCAGGACGACCTCGTTTTTCTTCGATGCGTAAATGCCTGTCGTTAGAATGGATTGATCGTCGTAGATGATTTCGCCGGCTGTGATAAATTTTTCATAGCCCAATTCCCCTGCAAAGGCTTGGATATCCTTAAACCCCGCATCTTTTTCTACAATTTTTATGTATTCATCTTCTAATAGTTCTCTTTGGCTGACGGGTTTTAATGCCGGGCAGGTGGAACAGACCGGCAGTTCTTCTGCCATCGGCAACTCATCAGATCCAGACGATTGGGGAGCAAACATTGGAGCGGCAGGCGGCGGTTCTGTTCCAACTTGGTAGGGTAAATCTGACTCATTTTGTAGCATCGTGCAGGCAACAAGGGTAAATCCGCCAAGTAATAATCCAGAGATTAAGCAGACAATGAGCTTGCGCATAGCAACCTCCGACTTGAGAATATTCGACTTAATTTTAAGGATGGAATTACTGTGATGATGCAGTTGAGATAAAAACATTATAGCATTAATTTTAATTTAATAATTAGTAATTTCAGTTCTAAAATCCCAAATATCCTTAAGTCTTCAACAAACTGAGACCTGTAGGAATTCTTTGCTCACCGGCTTATACAATGGGATTGATTAGATAACCTCTAAGATGATACACTTTAATCGCATTTCAAACATATCAGAAAAGAGCAGTTATGTCAGAATTTAATCCTAACAAATTGTTTGTGGAATTCGACCCTGTCTTAAAAGAACAAAGTACTGTACTCCCTCGTTGTTATACCCTGACCCATTCTGACCTGACCGGGGACCTGTTCCTTACTATCGCTCCCACTTACGATCGTGAGAAAATATCCGGCTGGTACACCCACCTGATGCGGGATGAAGTTCTGGGGGAATGGAAAGATCCTGAGGAACCCAAACTGCACATTCATTGTCACGTCAGCGGCGGCTTCGTGTTCGGGACGGCGAAGATGCGGCTGGGGATCTTCAAACATCACCTCCCGATGGCGCTGGAAGCCATCTGCTATGGCGATAAAGCCTTTCTCGAAAACAGCGAGAAACTCCTAGACGCGCCGCTCATCGTGCACTTCCATGCGAAACAAACCGAGCTGGATACCATAGAGCCTTGGGGGAGCATTCATGATTTCTTGCCAGGATAAAATTCCACTGTCAGAAATTGATTGTGCAGAGAATGGAGCGTCGTGAAATGTGAATAGGATTTCAGCATTAAGCTTGTAAAATCCCACCAAAGAAGAGTAACCTGCGCCACATTTGCGTAAGAGCCAGCAAACGAATGACGTCCGTTTTTGATGGTGCCTTCACTTTATCCTTGTCAGGGTTTCTTGTGCATGTTACGATTAATCCTGATATAGGAACAGCCTCTCATTCACTTTTAGAAGGAGAAAACGACATGTCGCATATGTTTATTCCCGGCCCTGTAGATGTTGAGCCTGAAGTGCTCGAAGCCCAAACCAAACCCATGATCCCGCACCGTTCAGCAGAATTTGATGAATTTTTCCGCGGGACAGAAGCCAAACTCCAAAAAGTCTTTCTGACGGAAAACCGCGTTTTTCAACCCCCCGCCACCGGATCCGGCATGCAGGAAGCCGGTGTCCGCAACCTGGCACAAAAGGATATTCTCTCCTGCGTCAATGGCGCCTTCAGCGAACGCTGGTATCAGGTCGCCGTCACCAACGGAAAACAAGCTGACCGATTGGAAGCTCCCTGGGGGGAGATCATCCCTCCCGAAAAATTGGCAGATGCCCTCAAAAAGAAATTTTACGAAGCCGTCACGATCGTCCACAATGAGACGTCAACTGGCGTGGAAAGCCCCATTAAAGAACTTGCCGCGGTCGTACATGAAGTCAGCCCGGACACCCTGATATTGGTGGACGCGGTTTCCTCCCTTGGGGGTGTGAAAATTGAAACCGACGCCTGGGGCTTGGACTTCATCCTGACCTCCTCTCAAAAATGTCTGGCGCTCCCTCCAGGGATGTCCTTCGCCGCTGTCTCCGACCGGGCACTCAAGAAAGCCGAATCGGTCAATAATCGTGGCTGGTATTTTGACTTACTCCGACTGGAGAAGCACCGTATTAAAAATTCCACACCCATGACACCCACCATGTCCCTGATTTGGGCGCTGGATGCGCAGCTTGACCGCATGCTGGCTGAAGGGCTTGATAAGCGTTACGAACGGCATACCGCTATGGCTAAACGGGTGCAGACCTGGGCGACTGAACATGGCATGCCCCCTCTTGCCTCCGAAAGCTGCCGTTCCAAAACGGTGTCTGCCATCAAGAATGAACGCGGCGTTGACATTGCTGCTCTCAATCAATTCCTGTTGAGCAAGGGCATGCGCATCGCCAACGGCTATGGCGACCTCAAGAACAAGACCTTCCGCATCGCCCATATGGGCGAAACACAGATGCATCACATTGATGAACTGCTGGAAGCCTTTGAGACATATCTGGAGAAAATGTAATTCGGTCATTGCAATATAAATTTAGAGGGTGTTGAAAAACATCAGCTTTTAACGACAATCACATGTGAGCCATGTATAAATGTCTAATTCTTCACCCTCACCTTAGTCCTCTCCCTCGGCGAGGGAGAGGAGAAAAGCCAGGCAATCGAGATAATTGAGAAAGGCCGACTCATATTTATGATACATGAGCCTCCAAAACCCTCTCCCTTTGAAAGGGAGAGGGTAGGGTGAGGGTTAACAACCGAGTTTTCACCTCATCCCATTGGAATAGACATCTGCGCAGATAATAATGGAAAAATTCTTTTTCAACACTCTCATTTATGCCCGGTCAACGGACGAGCGCTGACCGGGTATTATTATTTTAAGTTCATTATGATGAGTTGAGTTAATTATGGCTGAGAATGAGACATTTCAAGTCACAATGGAAAAGATGGTATACGGCGGTGACTGCCTGGGCAGGCTTCCGGATGGACGCGCTGTGTTTGTGCCCTTTGTCCTCCCTGGTGAAGTCGTCCGCATTGATATCACAGAAGACAAGAAACGTTATGCTCGAGGCTGGCCGATTGAACTGGTAGAAACCTCCCCCGACCGGATTACCCCCCGCTGTATTCACTTTGGCGAATGCGGCGGCTGCCAGTATCAACATCTTGACTATACGAAACAGTTGGAAGCAAAAGAGGCTATTGTCAGGGATCAGTTTGAGCGCATCGGCAAGTTTGTAGATCCACCGATCAAGCCCATCGTACCATCGCCATCACCCTGGAATTACCGCAATACCGTCCAATTTCATATCGGCAAAGGCGGCGAGCTTGGCTATATCCATGCCGATGGTGAACACTTATTGCCGATTTACGAATGCCACCTCCCGCAAGCCTTGATTAACGATTTATGGCCGCAAATTGAACTGGGGACAGACCCGGGCCTGTACCGTTTGGGGATCAGGCAGGATACCTACGAAAACCTGATGTTGATCATGGAAGGCGAAGACAAAACCCCACCGGAATTCAGTTTGGATATCCCGGTTTCGGCAGTATACACCCCACCAGAAGACAGACTGACAGTCCTGGCGGGTGACGATCATCTCACCTATGAGATTCTGGACCGCGATTTCCAGGTTTCTGCCCGTTCCTTCTTCCAGGTTAATACAAAGATGGCTGAAAAAATGGTGCGCTTCCTGCTGGAGGAACTCCAACTCGATAGCGATTCCCGTGTGATCGAACTTTATGTAGGTGTGGGACTCTTCAGCGCGTTTATCGCCGAAAAGGTTGGTCATCTGACCGCTATTGAAAGTTCGGGTTCAGCCTGCCACGATTTTGCAGTTAACCTGGATGAGTTCGACAATGTCGTTCTGTACGAAGCAGAAGCCGAGGCGGTCCTGCCATCATTAAACTTGTCACCAGATGTGCTGATTGCCGACCCTCCCCGCTCAGGCCTGGCGCCAGCGGTTCATGATGCCATTGCGGCGCTCCAACCAGCCCAGATAGCTTATATCTCATGCGACCCTGCGACCCTGGCAAGGGATTTAAAAAAGATCACACGCAATGGTTACCGCCTGATCTCTGCCACGCCCTTCGATTTATTTCCTCAAACAAGCCACGTCGAGACGATAGTATTGATGTCTAAAGTTGAGAAATAAGACAAAAGTCAATGGGGAATCGTGAATTAGTGAATAGTTGCAGGGTGGGTTGCCAACCCATCCTACCAAACTATATCTACTACGAACCCACCACCCAAGCGTGGGATGTGAAGAAAATATTTCAGAAAGACTACCGGCTGTTATCCGTTACGCCCTTTAATCTATTTCCGTAGACCAGGCACATTAAGAATATTACTTCAATTTCTAAGGTTTTAAAAATGAGTATATAGAAAACCATATAGACAAAGGCTTTTCGAATTGCTGTGATACAATACCAATATACGAAATCTGGTTAGCGTTTGTTTCGTGGGGAGATGTCCAAAAATTTGATTAATTAGTTAAGTAGATAGATTAAATATCAGATCTTGATGAAAGAGCAGATTGGATAATTGACGCTTTTCAAAGGGTGCATTGGAGGTTTTTTAAACTTTTCTGGAGATGAGTGAGTAGTTCAGCTGTAGGATATCAATGAGAACCCTTATTACTATTATTATCTTTATAGAAACAATAAAGTTGACAAGAAGTAATTTTTACATATTTGTGGAGGGATTATAATGCTGAATATGGAATCATTTATTGATTGGGTGAAGAAGCATAAGATTAAGACTATAACAATAATCATAATTGCATTTATTGGCCCATTAATTGTTGTGCATTTTCTTTTCAAATGGAATACCGGATATGATTTCATTTCAGCAGAATGGTCAGCTGGCGACTTAATTGGATATGTAGCTGGATTTGAAGCTTTTACTGGCTCGATCATACTTGGGATTATTGCCGTATGGCAAACCGAGAAAGCAAACAACACCAACGATAGACTACTTCAAATGACAGGGGAAAATGAGAGAAAATCTGTTCTTCCGTTTCTATCATTTAATTTATATATCACAAAATATGAAGGGGAAATATTGAGTAGTATGCTTGCAAGGACAATGCAAAAAAGCAAAATAGATGAGGATGCTAATATCCTCATACCGATTGAGGATACTCTTAAAAGAGAGGATTTACTAATTAGTGAGTTAGATTTTACTATTTCACACGAATCAATAAAAGCTAGAGCAGGATTAACTGAAAAACAAAAGAAGAAAATCAATAGTCAGTTTGGCATAAAGAAAAAGGAAAATAGCACAAAAATCACTGACCCAGATTATTTTTACTTGGATTCAAGGATTTAGTGCAACGGATGAGGTGATAAAATCATTCGTATGCAAAAACAAAAATACAAAAGATTAGGAAACGAAGAGCGAGAAAGTATAAGTAGAGGACTGGCACAAAAGAGAA
>Ga0307427_1000582_pt1 | contig 22154 bp, 17 predicted proteins | sample SalMarWE160190MG_FD_202162 | JGI IMG/M metagenome (GOLD analysis project Ga0307427, IMG submission 202162) | Salt marsh sediment microbial communities from the Plum Island Ecosystem LTER, Massachusetts, United States - WE1603-190 | ecosystem: Environmental > Aquatic > Marine > Intertidal zone >... | reverse complement strand
GTCCGGTTCTTTGCCGTCATGCTCGCCAGGGGCGCCCGGAAGATCTTCATCCACTCCGGCGCGAGCGGCGAGGTGAACCGGGCCAGTTTCGAGTGCGCCCTGTTCGATTACGGCGGCGTGCCGCGCAAACTCGCCCCGGCCATGGCGGTGCTGACCGCCCTCCTCGGTCCGGCCCCCGTGTGCGAGGCAACGCGCACCTTCGGCCAAGCAGGCCACGCGGTGGCGTTTCAGACGCGGCGGCACTCGGTCGTCATCGTGTGGAAGGACGACCCGGACGCGTCGGTGCGCCTCATTGTGCCTCCCGCGCCGGGTCTGGGCCGCTTCGACATCATGGGCCGGCGGGGCCCGGCCGGACCGATGGACCTTTCGACCTCGCCCGAGTATCTTGTAGGTCCACCGGGGGCGGCGAAGCAGATTCTTGAGTCCCTGCGCATCGGCCGCCCGTGACGGCTGCGCCGGGAGAACTAATGAAAACAAACCTCCAGGTCCCTCAACGATTAGCACTCGCGCTCGTCCTCTTCCTGACCGCGTGCGGCGCCGCAGTGGCAGGGGCGCCCGCCAAGCCGGCCCTCGCACCCGACCGAGCCAACACGGTCACCTTTCCACCGGTGCGGGCCCGGTTTGTCCGCTTCCTGGTCCATGCGAGCGCGGGCGGCCAACCGTGCATCGACGAGTTGGAGGTATACGGCCCCGACGGCACGCGGAACCTGGCGCTGGCCGAGGGCGGCGCCAAGGCGACGGCCTCCTCCTGCCTGCCCGGTTACGCCATCCACCAAGTCGCCCACCTGAATGACGGACTCTACGGCAACGACCACAGTTGGATCGCCGCCGGAACGCCAGGCGAGTGGGCCCAGATCGAACTGCCCCGACCCGCCGCGGTGGCGAAGGTCGTGTTCTCGCGAGATCGGAAAGGGCGCTACCGCGACCGGATGCCCGAGCGTTTCGAGATCCTGGCATCGCTCGACGGCGTGCAATGGAAGACGGTTGCCCGCGTCGGACCTCCCACGCTACCGGCTGGGCCCCTGTCGGAAGAGGATCTGCTCCGCTACGCCTTTGCGTGCGAGGACCGCACGTGGCGCAAGATTGATGCGGCGGACTCCGTCAGCCGGGTCCTGCGACAGATGGAGGAGATGATCGAGCGCCTCGCCGCCAAGGGTTTGAACGTGACGCCGGAGCGCACCCGGTTGGCAGCGTTACGCCGCCGGCAGGCGTCGCTTGCCGCAGCAGCGTCCCAGGACCCGGTCGCCGAGCGCGCTGCTTTCTTCGAGTCGCGGCTGGCGAAGCGTCGGCTGTTCTTCCGTGACCCCGACCTCGCGGCGATCGAGACGATCCTGTTCGTCAAGCGTCACCCGTTCCTGCCCTCGCACAACTACAGCGTGATCCTGGACGCACCGTTCCGTCCGGGCGCGGGCGTGTACATACTCAAGATTCCTCGCCGCGACGGGCGCCTCGACCCCGGCGCGGGCAATGTCGTCCGGCTCTTCGATGCCGGCGGCGGGATCGCCAGAACCCCCATGGCCACGTTCGACGCCCGCACGGTCTACTTCGCCTATCTCCCGTCCGAGTCCGGCTACTACCACCTCATGGCCATGGATGCCGATGGGAGCGGCGTGCGGCAACTCACGGACGGGCCGTTTCACGACTACTGGCCGTGTCCCCTCCCGGACGGCGGGCTGGCCTTCATCTCCACGCGGTGCAAGGCGCGGTACCTCTGCTGGCGTCCCCAGGCGTTCGTCCTCTTTCGGATGGACGCCGACGGCGGCACCATGCGGCCGCTCTCCTACGCCAACCTGAGCGAATGGGCCCCGTCGGTCATGCGCGACGGCCGAATCATCTGGACCCGGTCGGAGTACCTGGACAAGGGCGCCGACTTCGGCCACACGCTCTGGGTCATCCGACCCGACGGCAAGCACCCCGAACTCATCTTCGGCAACGACACGCGCAACTGCTACGGCAACGGCCGGGAGGTGCCCGGCACGGGCGAGATCTGCTGCACGCTGATCTCGCACGGCGGTGACATGAACGGCCCGATTGCCCTCATCGACGTCCGCAAAGGCCGCTTCAACCCGGAGGCGATCACGAACATCACGCCCGACGTCAAGCCCCATTACCACATGAGTTGGGCCAGAAAGCAGTGCTTCCGCGATCCGGTCCCGGTGTCGCGCGACTACGTCCTGTGCAGCCACGCTCCGGCCGACCGGTTCGGCCTGTACGTGATCGACCGGTTCGGCAACCGGGAGATTCTCTACCTGGACCCGGCGATTGGGAGCATGTGCCCGACGCCGCTGTGCCCTGTGGCGTCCCCTCCCACGGTTCCCACGGTCGGCACCGGCGCCGAGCCCGGGAACGACCACGGCAACCTGGGACGGTTCATCGTCGCCGACGTGTACCGCGGACTCGAACCGAAGGTCAAGCGCGGCACCGTCAAGTACATCCGCGTGTGCCAGGAAGTGCGCGCCGACCTGAGCCGGCTGCCCAACGGCGAGTACCGCAACGACCACGAGCCCTTCCAGGACTACTATGCCTCTCCGACGCACAAGGTCCGTGGCCCGCACGGATGGCCCAGTTACGTGGCCAAGGGGTCGTTCGGCATCGTGCCGGTAGAGGAAGACGGGTCGGCCGCTTTCTACGCCCCGGCCGGCAAGGTGTTGTACTTCCAGGTCTTGGACGGCGAGTTCAACGAACTGCAGCGGATGCGCAGCGTCCTCCAGTTGGAGCCCGGCGAGACGCGCAGTTGCATCGGGTGCCACGAAGACCGGACCGCCGTGGCGCGGGCCCGGCGCGCGAGCGCGCTCGGCCGCGAGCCCCGCCTCCTGGAGCCGCCGCCGTGGGGAGCGGGGCCGTTCTCCTACGAGAAGGTCGTCCAGCCCGTGTGGGACGCCAAGTGCATCCGCTGCCACAACGCCAACCATAAGCGCCAGATCGACCTGACCGGCACACGCGACACGGACCGGGTTCCGGCATCCTACCGCACGCTGATCTCCCGCGGACTGGTTCACTATTTCGATTACACGTGGGGGCGCGAGCATACCAAGGCCGCGCCGCTGACCTTTGGCACTGTCAAGAGCAGACTCTGGCAGGTGCTGGGCGCCGGCCACAACGACGTGAAACTGAGCACCGGCGAGATGCGCCGGGTGAAGTGCTGGATCGACCTGAACTGCCCCCTGTGGCCGGACTACACGTTCCGCCTCGACCGCCCCGGCCCGGCTTGACATCATGGGCCGGAGCCAAACGCCCGGACCGCCGGACCGCTTGACTTGTCCACCTCGCCCACCTATCTTGTGGGCCCGCCGGGGGTGGCCGGGCAAGTTCTTGAGTCCCTGCGCGTCGGCCGCCCGTGACGGCTGCGCCAGGAGAATTGATGAGAACAAACCTCCACATTTCTCAACGATTGGCACTCGCCCTCGTCCTCTTCCTTGCCGCGTGCAGCGCCGCAGTGGCTGCCGCAAACGCCCGGACGGTCTGGCTCGATGAACTCGACGTCGGCAAGGCCACCTCGGGCTGGGGACCGGCCAAGCGGAACCGGTCGGTCGAAGGCAAGCCGCTGACCATCGCCGGCGAGACCTACGCGCGCGGCCTGGGCACGCACGCGCCGGGCCTCTTGCGGATCAGCCTGGGCGGCGCTGCCGCGCGGTTCACCGCCCGCGTGGGCGTGGACGATGAAGTGGCCAAGCGGCCCTCCCAAGCAAGCATCGAGTTCAAGGTCCTCGGCGACGGGGTGGTGCTCTGGGCCAGCGGAATCGTGAAACGCCTACAGCCCGCCAGACAGGTTGACGTCGACCTCAAGGGAATCAAACTCCTGGACCTCGTCGTCACCGACGGCGGCGACGGCTACGCCTGCGACCACGCCGACTGGGCCGAGGCGAAGTTCGAGGTTGCCGCCAACGCGAAGATTGCAACCCTCGCAAGCGCGAAGGGAAAAAAGAAGGCCAAGACGGGGCATCAGGGCAAGCACCAGCCCAATCCCACGATCACCGGCCAACTCGACCTCACGAAGCCTGCCGGCGCAGGCGCCAAGGTCCTGACCGACTTCTCGGGCAAACCCGACGACAGCCGCTGGGGCGTCCTCGGAACCTACGAACTGCTCCTGCCCCGCTTCTCGAAGGGCCTGTTCTTCTCGCACGCGAACCCGGAGGGGCGCGGATGGCCGAATATGATGAACCGCGCCTACCCCTGGGCCTTCAAGAACGAGAGGGAGAGCATCGCGCGGCTCAACGACGGTGGCATCTTCTTCATCCTTCCCCTGGAAAGCGGCGGCTATCTGGCCGTGACCGCCGTGGGGGGGGCCAAGACGCAGTCGTGGTTCCACACGGACGAGAGCGGGCGGATCCTCTTGAGTTTCGGCACCTTCGGCACGGCCGAGGTCCGGTGCGACGCGCCGCTGCTGGCCTGGGCCAGGTCCGACGACGTGTACGAGGCCTGCCACGAGGCCGTCCGTGCCGCCATCGGCAGCAAGCCGCTCCGCGGGCGGGCCCACTTCCGCCACGAGAAGGCCTACCCCGAGTATTTCGCCTACCTGGGCTGGTGCAGTTGGGAACACTTCAAGGGAAGGATTGACGAGGCCAAACTGCTGGGCGTCGTCGACGGCATCGAAGCCTCCGGGCTGCCCATCCGCTACGTGATCGTCGACGACGGCCACACGTCCACCCAACGCGGCGCCATGGACACCTTCAACCCGAAGGCCGACAGGTTCCCGCGGGGCTGGGCGCCGCTGCTCGCACGCCGCAAGGCCGACCGTGTCCGATGGATGGGCCTGTGGCACGACTTCAAGGGTTACCACGCGGGCATCGCGCCCGAGAACGATTTCGGCGAGGCGCTCAACCGCCACTTCGAGAAACTCTCCGAGGGGAGCCTGACCGTCCGCAACCACCCCGAGTCGGCCCTGGCGTTCTACCGGGCGTTCATGGGTTCGGTGAAGGCGCACGGGTTCGATTTCGTCAAGACCGATTTCCAGTCCGCCCAACTCGCCCGCCTGGCCGGAAAGGTGGACAATGCCGTCGAGCGTTGCGCCGGCAACTCCCAGGCCTTCGAGACGGCGCTCGAGGAACTCGGCCTCGGGCTCATCAACTGCAACTGGCACAACCCGGCCAACTTCCACAACTGCCGGGCCAGTTGCGTCGGACGGTGCAGCATCGATTACTCCAAGGGCAGCCTCGGCTCGGCCAAGCGGCACCTGCTCCAGTCCTACGCCAACATCCTGTGGCTGGGCCAGTTGGCCTGGGGCGACCACGATATGTTCCACTCCAGCCACCAGGGCGTGGGACGCATCATGGCCGTCTCGAAGGCGATGGCAGGAGGGCCGGTCTACCTGTCCGACCCGCCGGAGGCCTTCGTCGCCGAGGTCATCACGCCGCTGTGCTACGATGACGGCAGCCTGCTGCGGCCGCTGGCGCCGGCGGCGCCGCTGCCGGATTCGATCGTCGTCGATCCGGTCCGCGAGGCCGTGCCGTACCGCGTGATCGCGCCGCTCCCTGGCCGAAGCGCCGCCGTCGTCGCGTACAACCTGGCCTCCGGCGCAGAAGACGCCGCCCTGAGAGCCAACGTCACGCCCGACGACTACGCCCATGCCGGCGGCATGGTCCAGCCGCGCCAGGGCAAGTGGCCGTTGCCCGCCGAGGGCCTGGTCGTCTATGATTGGCACGCCCGCAAGGGCGAGAAACTCGGGCCGGCGTATGCCTTTGACCTGAAAGGTTTCACCGACCGGCTGGTTCACCTGTGCCCGATCCGCTCCGGATGGGCCGTCATCGGCCGGACCGACAAGTACCTGTCGCCGGCGGCGGTCGAGGCCGTCCGGCCGGCACCGTCGCAACTGACCTTCCACCTGGCCGAGAGCGGGCCCTTTGCCGTCTGGGTCGCCGAAGGTACCCCGTCGGCCGACGGTCTGGAGTTTCGCCACGCCGGCGGCGGGCTGTGGCACGCCGATATGCCCGTCGGCAAGAGAAACGTGCTCGTCACGGTCACCCGCAAGTGAATTGGGCGACCCCCCGGCGCCAAGCGGCTGTTACATAACGTGCGCGGCGGGGTTGTTACGTAATGTGCGCGGCGGGTCTCCCGACCCGCCGCGAGAAAGGCGGCCAAGCGGGATGGCGGGTGGGGACACCCGCCACCCAAGGCGTATGAAACGTTTTCTGATCGGGCACTCGACCCCGCCGCGCGGCATCAGGCATTCCAAGGGGAGACAACATGAAGATGCGGTATCTCGTAGCCACTATCCTGCTCCTGGCCGCCACCCAGACCGGCGCCGACACGAAGGATGTGGAGGTCCTGCTCGACGGCGTAACCAGGATCGCCGCGCCGGGCGTGCCGGGGCCGCTCTGCGTCTTCGGCGACGGGGCCTTCGCCGTCGTGACGGGCGGGTCCGCGGGCAACCTGCGCGAGCCCGTCGTCGCGGCGGCGCGGATGGGCAAGGGACGCGCCGTCGCCTTCGGTCACACCGACTACTTCAATAGCCGCGTCCTGGGGGACAAGGCGACCGACACGGGCCGCCTGATGACCAACGCGGTCCGTTGGGCGGCCGGGGCGGCCGCGAAGCCCGTTGTCGGCGTCCACCGGGCGCAGGGGCTGCTCGGATTCCTCAAGGGGCAGGGCTTCAAGACGGTCTCGCTCGAGGGGGCCGACTGGCTGAAGGACCTGCGCGGCGCGAGCGTCCTGTGCATCGACACGGCCGGACTCGGCGGCACCGGCACCGTGCCCGCCGTCTCACGCTTCATCAAGGCGGGCGGCGGACTGGTCGCCATGAGTCTCGGATGGGGGTGGAAGCAGGTCACCCGCAAGGACCTCGTGACCGAGCACGCCGGTAACCGCCTGCTCGGACCCGCCGGTATCGTCTGGGCCGAGGGTACGCTCAAGCACACGGCCGAAGGCGGTTACGCGGCCGGCGCCGCACCGCCGCCGCTCGTCCATGCCGGCAGCGCGCTCGACGCCCTTGCGACCCGCGCCGGGGGCAAGAAGCCGCTAAGCGACGCCGACGCCGCCCAGGCTGCCGCCGTCGTCACGCGGGCCGTCCGGTCGCTTCCCGCCGGCGACAGGCTCCTTCTGCCGCAACTGGGCCGCCTCGAGAAGACGCACCAGGCCGACACCGTGCCGACGGCCAAGCGCCCGCTGACGGCGAAGAACCCACTCGGCCGTCTGCTGCTCACCTTACAGGTCCAGGAGACCGGGCGTGCGGCGCCCGAGAAGGTCCGCGCCCACCCCGCAGCGGCCGAGTTCCCCGGCCCCGTGCCGGCCGATGCGACGCGCGTCACGCGCACGGTCGCGATCGACACGCGGGTGCCCGACTGGCACTCGACCGGCCTCTACGCCGCGCCGGGCGAACGTCTCACCGTGACGGTGCCCGCGGCGGCCGTCGGCAAGCAACTCGCCGTCCGCATCGGTGCGCACAGGGACCGCCTGTGGCATCACGACCAATGGTGCCGCGTGCCGGAGATATGCCGGCAGTTCCCGGTCGACGCACCGACAACGCCTGCCGCCAACGCCTTCGGCGGCCTCGTCTACATCGTGGTGCCGCGCGGATGCGATCTCGGAACGCTCAAGGTGACGGTGCGCGGCGCCGTCGAGGCCCCGTACTACGTTCATGGGGTGACCGAGGTCAAGCAGTGGCGCGAAGCGGTCCGCCGCCGCCCTGCCCCGTGGGCGGAACTGGCGTCGAAGAAGGTCATCCTGACCCTGCCCTCGAAGGTCGTCCGTGACCTCGACGATCCGAAAGACGTCATGGATTTCTGGGACCGCGTCATGGACGCCTGCGCCCGCCTGGCCGCCTGGCCGATCGACCGCCCGAGGCCGGAGCGGTACGTGCCCGACGTCCAGATCAGCGCCGGGTACATGCACTCAGGCTACCCCATCATGACGCTGCTCGACATGCCGCCCGTCATGGTGGACAAGACCCGTCTGATGACGGGCAAGCACGGCGGCGTGTGGGGCCTGTTCCACGAGATGGGCCACAACCACCAGTCGCGCGACTGGACCTTCGGCGGCACCGTCGAGGTGACGGTCAACCTGTTCACGATGTACGTCATCGAGACGGTGTGCGGTATGGAGCCGACGAAGGCGCACGGCTCGATCTCCGACCGGTCTCGCGCCGGGAAAATGAAGGGCTACTTCACCGCCCCCGACTTCGAGAAGTGGAAACGCGACCCGTTCCTCGCGCTCATCATGTACATCCAACTCAAAGAGGCCTTCGGCTGGGACGCGTTCAAGAAAGTCTTCGCCGAGTACCGGGCCCTGCCGCGCGGCGAGCGGCCCAGGAGCGACGGCGACCGGCGCGACCAGTGGATGGTCCGCCTTTCACGCACCGTCGGAAGGAACCTCGGACCGTTCTTCGAGGCATGGCACGTGCCGACCAGCGCCAAGGCCCGGGCCTCGGTTGCCGACTTGCCGAAGTGGATGCCGGAGGACTTTCCGCCGAAGGGAAGCGCGAGAGAACCCAGGAACTCAATAGCCCCCCGTACTGCTGACTGCCCCAGTCGGCAACGCTGAGCGCATCGCGCCGAAGGCCAAACGCTCGGCCCGCACCAGTCGTCGTTCAGAAGTAGCCTTTTTCGAGTGCGTCTTTCTCCATTGGGTCTTCGTCCGCCAAGAGACCGCGGATATGGTCCACGAGCCGGCCGAAAACATCAGACCGAAGCGGGTGTGCATGCACGTACGCGACGTATTCGTCTCGGCGCTCTTGGCGGCCAGCGTAGGTACTGAAATGCTGACGGACGTTTGATGGCAGTCGCTTCGCGCCTCGCAGGATCAACACTTCGTCGATGTCAGTGCCTCCGGTGCTCAGAGGCGTCATATCCAGCCACTCGCAGAGCAGGAAGTATTTCGAACCTGCTACAGCCGATTTGACATCGTGAGCCGTTGCGCACGCTTCCTGGAACATCGTCTTGTCCAGATTCGTCTTGATCTCTGCCGCGACGTAAGCAATAGAGGCGTCTTGGGTGGCGCAGTCCGCGAAAGACGCGTCGTAAGACGTCCTTATGTACACCGTGCGGCTAACGGCAAAGTCCTGGTCTTTCGCACGTAGTGTGGGTACTCCTCCGGATCCCGGATTGTCCAATGCCGACCGGAAGTAAAGCGCCGAGAAGCAGCGTGTGGGCCCGACCTCAACGCCGTCGGCGAGTTCCGGTAGAACAGCCGGGCCAATGAGCCAAGGAAGGAACTCCTCAATGATGCTGTTGTCGATTTTCAACTGCCCCTTCTGCCGGTACAGGAAGTTCTCGGGGCTGTCGAAAATGAGATCCACGTCGACATACAGTTTATACTCGTTGACAAGAGTGACGACCTGTTCTATGACCTCTTCGGGTTCGCCACCGACCTGCCGCATCTGCTCCGTCCAAGCATGGTACCGGCGAATAGTCTCTTCCACACGCGGCCTGTCACTGTGAGGCAGTTTGTCGTTGGCAAGGACAGCGTTCAGCTTCTCAAGATGAGGAGTGGGCGTGGACATCGGATCCCCCTACGTGCGAGGCGGCGAGACCGCAAGGGGAGCCTCTGGCTCCCTCAGAATCGGCGACTCACGGACGGTCTCCGCCGCGGCCATTGCTTCCTTGAGACCAGGGAGCGCATCAGCGGGCGCGCGATCCAGCGCGGACTTGAGGGCATGGAAGGCAATCCTGCGCGGCGTGGCGAGGGGCGGCTCGCGACCGTCTTCAGTGTTTATCAAGTGCAGGATGTCCTCACAGATCCGCTGGCCGAACCGGTTTGTGAACACACGCTCCTGGCGTAGCAGACAGGTCATGCCAATGCAATCGGTTGCGAGGGTTTGGATAATATCAGAGTTGAAGAACGGCGTCTTCCTAACGTTTGACTCTCGGCCCACAACGAACACAAGCTGCGCTCGCTCCCTGCACACGCGGCGCAGTTCTGCGAGCACCTGCGACATGTCCAGACAGTACTGAACGACCGTCAGGAAGCGGTTCTGTCTGTGCTTTCGGTTCGACCCGATCTCGGACTGTGCCACATGAAGCAGATCGGCCCCCAGAAGCTCAGCCGAGGCGCGATACTGCTGGTGGTAGTTGAACACGTTTATGTACGGGGGCGACGTGATGACGAAGTCGACCGCTGAGTCTGGGATCGGGAGTCTCCGTGCATCCGAGACGGAGGCACGGAGTTCGGCGGTTGAGAACGGCAAGCTGAGTATGAGGCCTTTCAGTGCTGCCCACTTCGCTCTGACTAAGGCCGCATCAGGCTTGTTGCGGTGCACGTCAAGACTTGTGACTAGAGCCTCCAGCACGCGACGGCACGCCGCTGAGGTGTTTGACGAGACAAGTTCCAGAAGCTGCTCAAGGGCATTCTCGCGAGGACCCGCAGCGCGTTCGGCCCGCAGCAAGGGAAGGTCGCCAGTCACTATCTGGCCGAGTTTGCCGTTCATCCGCCTCAGCAGCACCCTCCTTTTCTCAACCGGCAGATTGACGAACTCATAGATTCTGGCGAACGCAACCGCCGCAGGGTTGATCTCGCTTCCCACAGCCCTGAATCCAAGGCGGCCTGCTTCGTGGAGAACCGTCCCGCTGCCCACAAAGGGATCCAGAATAAGGGCGCCAGCAGGAGCATAGGTGCTTATGAGTGCTTCGACAAGCTGAGGAGAGAACTGTCCCCGCCATGCGAACAGATTGCTCCGCGTCTTGTTTGCAATGTCGAGCACTTCCCGCGGAAGCGGACGCGGATTATCGAGCATGCGTGTCATTCAGCCATCCGCCAAACAGCCAACGTGCGTTCCCACGCCTTCGCCTTGCCCACCTTCTTCATGTAGTCCATGCACTGCTTGACGGCCTCGAGGGGGGTGCGGTTCTTGTAGGATTTCAGTACATCACGCCGCAACCATTCGCTCGAGGTCATCGTCTGCTCCTTGTGTCCGGTTCTGTCTTCAACGGCAGGAGCGGCTCGGCATCATCATACTATGCTGCGCCGGGCCGGTCAATAGGGGGCGCGGCGGGGGGCGACAAGGTCGCGCGCGCGTCTGAGACCGCCCCGCGGCCTCCGGAGACGCAGCGACTGCCATCTTTGGGCTTTCCGGCGGGGCGGTCAGAACGTATAGTTGTTTGGAAACGGACCGCCAGTGGAGGCAAGCATGATGAAGATGGCCCGCCGCAAGTTCCTGACCTCGACCCTCGCGGGTGCGGGTGGCATGATCCTCGGATGCGCCGGCGCGGGGGCGAAGCGCGACGCCGACGGTCCGCCGCCGGGCCCGTTCGAGATCGTCCCGCTCGGCAAGACCGGCCTCAAGGTCAGCCGGGTCGGCCTGGGCACGGGCATGCGCGGAGGGAAGCGACAGTCGGACCACACCCGCCTGGGCCGCGAACGGTTCGAGGGGCTCGTGCGGGCGGCGTATGACCGCGGCATCCGCCTCTTCGACATGGCCGACCTCTACGGCACGCACCCGTACGTCGGCCGGGCCCTGAAGGCGATGCCGCGCGATCAGTACGTCCTCGTCTCGAAGATCTGGGTGCGTCGCGGCGGCATTCCGGAGCGCGAGCGGCCGGGGGCCAACATCCTCCTGGACCGGTTCCGCAAGGAACTCGCGACCGATTACGTGGACATCGTCCAGATCCATTGCATGACCTCCAAGACCTGGACCGACGAGCAGAAGAAGCAGATGGACTTGCTCGAGGACCTCAAGGCCAAGGGCATCATCCGGGCCCACGGCATCTCGTGCCACTCGGTCGAGGCGATGAGCGCGGCCGCCGCCAGTCCGTGGGTGGACGTGGTCCACGCCCGCGTGAACGCCTTCGGGGCCGCCATGGACGCACCGCCCGAGAAGGTCGCGCCGGTCCTGAAGCAACTCCGCGCCGCCGGCAAGGGCGTCATCGGCATGAAACTCGTCGGCGAGGGCCGCTTCCGCGACGACGACCACAAAAAGGACGAGTCGATCCGCTGGGCCCTCCGCCCCGGCCGCGTCGACACGATGGTCGTCGGGTGCCTGAGCGAGGCCGAGATCGACGATTTCACCGGCCGCGTCGCCAAGATCGTGAAGGCGCAGGGCGCGAAGACTTGACGCGCGCAGAAGCAGCGTAGGCAGCGGGCCAATCTTTGTTTCTGCTTGAGGTGACCCTCACTGGCCGATAGCATTACATGGAGGACGCCGAAGCCAAAGGCAAGCACGAGTGGAGGCATGCGGCGATGTGCGCCCAGAAGATTAAGAACGCGCCGCTGGTCGAGGCCATTGTCGAACTCCAATGGGATCCTCAACCGGGCGATGACTCAAAGTCGGCGGCCCTCAACTACAGCCTCTGGCTCGGAAGGTTGATGGATCTTCTGCGCGACGAGTACCCCGCGCACAAGGCTCTACCTAATGCCGAGGCACCAACGCAGTTTGCGTCGCAACTGCACATGGTGCAACACCAGTTCAGGGTTTCAGACGATGCCTGGCCTCTCGTCCAAGTTGGGCCTACCGTTTTCACAGTCAACCAGACGGAGGGTTACGACTGGGAGAAGGACTTCAGGGATCGTGCCATCAGGGCAGTTAAGATCTTGAGCGAGGCTCATCAGCGACTGGGCCCCATGCAACCAACGAGCCTTCTGCTCCGATACATCGATGCCATCGAATTCGACTGGGAAAAGGATAATGTGCTCGACTTCATTCAAGAGGGGCTGAAGACAGGCATCTCGCTCCCCCAAGTCCTTTTCGCAGACACAGGAGTGCGCGAACCTCCAAGGAGTCTTGATTTCAAGACCTCCTTCCGATGCACCACGCCGAAGGGAATGGCGCACCTCCGGCTCGCCTCAGGGCAGAGGCGAGGCCAGAATGCCTTGATCCTTGAGACGATGGTACAGACCCTGTCAGAAGAGGTTCCCCATCTGCCCGAACAGTTCCCGGATTGGCTGGACGCCGCGCACGAGGTGCCAAGCACATGGTTCAGGCGCCTAACAGAGGGCCCCCTCTATGCCAGGTTCCAAGCATGACTCAGGCCGCAACGTCGGACATCACGTTTGGCGATAGCCGCTTCCAGCCGGTGGGCGGATCCGCGGAGCCCCGTCTACCCTTTGACGGACACCGCAGAGCGCGCCAAATGCTCCTCGGAGCGGCGATAGGCACAGGGCTCGTACTCGCTCCGCCGACAGGCAACGTCCAGTGGGCCGAACCAGTAAGGTTGCTCCCCGTTGAACGCTCATCACCCGTGGCCGGACACCAACCTTCGCCGGAGCAACCTCTTGCCCGGCGTGCCCGCGAGGCCTTGGCCCGCATGAGTTCGGACCGGAAAGCGCTGTACGAGGAGGTCCTTGCTATACGCGACGGCTTCGGCGCACCCGTGGACGTCAACGTACTGGTCCGAGAGATGCGGGAAGATGCCAGCTAACTATGTCTTCGACAACTCTGTTCTGCTGAGGGCTTTCTTGCCTGACAGAGACGGCAGCGACTCAGCCAAGCATGTCCTTGCGCTCTTGCTAGCCGGAGACATCACAGCCTGCGAACCCAAGAACGCCTTGCACGAATTCTGCGGGGCACTTGTGAAGGCCTTTCGAAAGAGGGACAAGACCGCAGACGAGGCAGTTTGTGCGATACGCGCCTTCCGCAAATTGCCAATACGGTACGAGGAATCCCAGGCGCTTATCGAGCGAGCCAGCAGATTGGCCTTCGCGTACGCCAAAACGTGGTATGATATGTACTACTTCGCGGTTGCGGAGCAGGCCGGCGTTGCGGTCTGTACCGCTGACGAGAAGTGTGTGGCCGGCCTGCCCGGCGACTTTCCCTGTGAATACGTTTTGCTGCAGGACTTCGGCGCCTGACGCCTCTGGTGATTCCTGTGCACACCAGGGCTGTGGAAACAACGTCTTGCAGGTTCTTGCGCGGTGCCACCAGGGCGCGAAACTCGATCTGTCCGGGAACCCGGCCGCTGAAGGGGGCGAGTGAGGGGGATGCGACTGCCGGCCGGCGTCGGTGCGCGGCTGGTCTTTGACGCCGGTCGCCCGGAGTAACCGCGATGGATTCTCATGTCTTCGGTCCCGTGCCGTCGCGCCGGCTGGGACGCAGTCTCGGTGTGGACCTCGTCCCGTTCAAGACCTGCACCTACGACTGCATCTACTGCCAGTTGGGCGGGACCACGTGCAAGACGACGGAACGGCGAGAATGGGTGCCCCTGGACGAGGTGCTGGAGGATCTGAAGGCCGCCCTGGACTCAAGGCCGGACGTCATCACCCTGTCCGGGTCGGGCGAGCCGACGCTCCACTGCGGGCTCGGCGACCTTATCGGCGGCATCAAGAGCCTGACCGACGTGCCGGTGGCCGTGCTGACCAACGGATCACTGCTTTGGGATCCGGCGGTGCGATCCGGGCTGAGGGAGGCCGACCTGGTGGTGCCCTCTCTGGATGCCGGCGACGAACGGCTGTTCCGCATCGTCAATCGGCCTCACGAGGATATTGCATTCGACCGAATGGTCGAAGGCCTGATCGCTTTCCGGCAGGAGTTCAGCGGCCGGTATTGGCTGGAGGTGCTTCTGCTCGGGGGCATCACGGCCGTGCCGGCCGAGGTCGAGCGGATTGCCGAGATCGCACGGCGGATCGGTCCGGACTGCGTGCATCTGAACACGGCGATACGTCCCCCGGCCGATGCGGCCGCACGCCCGGCCCCCAAGGCCGACCTGGAGCGCTTGGCCGCCGCATTCGACCCGGGCGCCACGGTCATTGCCGACTACCCCGACACGCCCGCCGAGGGCGAGTTCGCCGCCAGGCGCGGCGACGTGCTGAACCTGCTAAGCCGGCGACCGTGTACGGTGGAGGACATCGCCGGCGGCCTCGGCCTGCACCGAAACGAGGTCGTCAAGTACGTCCAGGAACTCGTCGACCAAAGGCTGCTCAGCGCATCGACCTCCGACGGTCGCGTCTACTACGCGGCGACCGGCCAGGGCCCTGACCGGGACGGCCCGTAACGGCCGCAGGCGAGGGGCCGGTCACTTCTCCGTCGGATCCTCGTGGAGCATCGGGACGAATTGGACGAGCATTATGGAGCGCTGCCGCACGAGACCGGGGGCGTCTTTCTCGACCAGCATCAGCCGCTGGATACCGTAGCGCGGCCCGATGGGGATGACCATCCGCCCGCCGACCTTGAGTTGCTCGATGAGGGCGGGCGGCACCTTCCCGGCGACGGCCGTGCCGATGATGGCGTCGAACGGAGCGTGCTCGGGCCAGCCGAAGTGACCGTCGCCGTGCCGGACCTTGACCGGGTCGTATCCGAGGCGTTTGAGGCGCTTGGCGGCGGTCTCGGCCAGCGACTTGATGATCTCGATCGTGTAGACCTCCGTCGTGAAGTGCGTCAGGACCGCCGCCTGGTACCCCGACCCGGTGCCGATCTCAAGGACACGGTCGCCGGGCTTGACACGCAAGAGGCGCGTCATCTCGGCCACCATGTACGGCTGGGAGATGGTCTGACCGTGCGCGGTGGGCAGCGGACCGTCGCCGTAGGCCAGCGAACTGACTTTCATCGGGACGAACTGGTGTCGCGGCACGGCCGCCATGGCCGCAAGGACCGCCTTGTCGGTGCACCCGTAGTTCTTGATGGTTTCGACCATGCGGTCGCGTTCGCGCTGGCGTGCGGTGAAGGTGGGCGGGGTCCACGTTTTTTCTTTGCCCTGGCCGGCCTTGGCATCAGCCGCATCGCCCTTTTCGACCTTCGCGGATGCCGGGGGTTCGGCGGCGTTCGCCTTCGACCCGGCCGGTGGGGGATTCTCAGCCGCCGTTGAACATCCCGGCGCCGCGGCGAGAACGAGCAGGATAGCGGTCGCCCCGGCCGCCCGCAGGGCATCGCGCGTCAAACGTTCAGGCCTCATGGCTCGCCTCCTTGGTACGTATTTAGCGTTGTCATTCTGAGGGCCGCTTGCGGGCCGAAGAATCTCGCCGTGGTCTTGGCCGTTTCGTCGTTCCCACGGCGGGACCCTTCGCTTCGCTCAGGGTGACAGGCACAGCCGGTATGCCAAACAGGTACCCTCCTTGTAAAGGGACCGCGAGCGACCCGCCTCACGTATCGGGCCCACCCTCAAGTATGGCGCAGACGAAGCGGCAGAGCAAGGACGGATGTTGTTGAGGTCATCCCCTAGGCGTGTCATCCTGCCCGTGCCGTCAGGCACGATTGGACTGTAGCCACGGGCGCGAGCCCGTGGTGTTGGGAGTGTTATCTCATTCGCACAGCCCCGGAGGGGCGTTTGGATCCTCAGTCGCCCCTCCGGGGCTCCTGGTTCTCTTCCGGCTCCACGGACCACGGGCTCGCGCCCGTGGCTACAGAGCAGCCGCCCCTTGCGGGGCGAACACCAAACGAACTGGGCGCGATCCTCTCTTGCGCCCTCGGGATTGTATGACACGTCAGGCCGTTGCACCCACCGCCGCGCCGAGACACATGAGCAGGATGAACGCAACCCACACGAAGACGACGACGGCGGCGATGCCCAGGCTGATGTACCCGGTCACGAGCCCGGCGATGGCCAGTCCGCGGCCGCCCTGCGTGCCGCCCGACTCGCGGATCTGCTTCAGCGCGACGTGGCCGAGGATCACACCCGGTATAGCCGTGATACAGTGGCTGCACGCCAGCGACACGATTCCCAGGACGAGGCTGGCGACGGCCAACCCGTTCGTCGGCGGCGGCGCGGGATAGAGCGGCGGCGGTCCCTGGCCGGGACTCGGGATCAGCGGCAGCGGCTTGTTGGTCTGCGTCATCGTCGTCCCCTTCGGCGCGGTTCAGTACGTTCCCATCTCGCGGCCGCGTTCGAGGAAGAACTTGTAGGTCGGGTACGCGACGCGGGTGGAGAGGCTGTGGTCCGTGTGGAGGATGTAGCCGCCGCCTTCCATGGCGGCGGGGAGTTTGGCGGCGAGTTCGGCTTCGACCTGGGCGGGGTCGTTCGTCTCGAGGGCCCGGATGTCCATGCCGCCGAAGAAGGCGATGCGGTCGCCGTAGGCACGCTTCAATTTCACGAGGTCCATGCCGGCCTTCACTTCCATCGCCTGGAGGCAATCCATGCCGGCCTCGATCAGGCCCGGCACGAGCGGCTCGACGTATCCGCATGAGTGCAGGATGACGGGCAGTCCCTTCGAGTGGACGAAGTCGAACGTCTTCCTGTGGGCCGGCCACACGATGTCCTTGTACATGGCGGGCGACATGAACGGTCTGCCCTTCAGGCCCATGTCCTCGAAGAAGTAACAGGCGTCGGGCGGGCCTTCCTCGGCGAAGAGGATCTCCAGGAGGTTCACCGTCAGGTCGGCGAACACGGTGCACATATCCTTGACCCAGTCGGGGTCGAGGGCCATACCCATGAGCATATACACGTGTCCACAGACGGGGTGGATGAGTTCGAAGACGTTGACGCCGCCCCAGCAGAAGAAGAGGTCCTCGCGGCGGCACTTGTCCCGGAGTTCGCGATAGCCCTCGAAGTCGATGCGGCGGCGGTAGGTGTCGGCGTTGGTCAGGTGCGGGCGGATGTGCGCTTCCCACCCGGCGCGGTCCTTGACGAGAAAGTCGACGTGTTCGGGCGTGCCGGACCGCTCTTTCCACCACCGGAGGAGGGCCCCGTCGCCGGTTCGCACGAGTTTCTTCTCGTCGTCCTGTTCGATGATTTCCTCCTCGAAATCGAGGTCGGCCACCGTCCTCAGCGCCCACCGCACCCGCAGGTCCAGATGGAAGTGATCTTCGAGCGACTCGTCCCGGCCGACATACCCGTCGTCGGCCCACCCGCGTTGGGTGTCGGCCCAGAAACTCTCGTGCGAGCCGACGCGGTCGACCGGCTCTCGCCGCAGGATCCGGGCGATGCGTTCGCGGCTGGTCAGTTCCGCCATGCGTTTTGCCCTCGATCGGTCATCTCAGCCCACTTGCACGGTGGGTCGGGAGACCCGCCGGGCCGAACTTGCGGCGGGCCTGTTGTCCCATTCGGCTCGCTTCCGCGTGGTGGCCTTCCCAGGCCACCACGCTCCGTGCAAGATCTATGTCGGACCGCTTCGTTACCGCCGAGGGTCCGGTATTGCCCGCGGTTCACTTCGCCGGGGCCTTAATGAAGAGGTCCTTGAAGCGGATCCGGAGTTGGTCACCCCGGTGGATCTGCAGCGCGACGTGGCCTTTCATGCCGGCGCGGTGCTTCTTGTGAACGTCGTCGTCGAGGACGCCTGCGCCGTCGTACTCCATCACCGTGACGCCGTTCAGGACGGCCTTCATCCGGGTGCCGATGCAGGTGATCTCCAGGTCGTTCCACGCGGGGGTCTGGTCGCTGTAGTGGAACTTGGCCCCGGGCCTGGCCATCGACTGGTCAACCCACTTGCCCTTGGGCACCTTGGGCCAGAGCCATCGCTTGCTGCCTCGGGTTTCGTCCCAGATCATGCCGGTCCGCCACGGGCCGCGCGGGTTGATATCGACCTGCGGCCCGTCGAGCCAGAAGGCGGCATCGTCGTAGCGGCTGCGGACCTGGACGCCCGAGTTGCCCGGGCTGTCGCGATAGGCCTGGAACTTGAGTTTCAGCGTGAAGTCGCCGTACACCTTCTCCGTCATGAGCCAGACGTAGTCGTGGCCTTTGGCGCCTATCGAGTCGGCCAGGATCGTGCCGCCGTCCACCTTCCAGAAATGCTTCGGGGCATCGGCGGGCTTGCACTTGACGGTCCAACCCGCCAGGTCCCGGCCGTTGAAGAGCGACGTCCACTCGGCGTCCTTCTTCGCCGCCTCGGCAGCCAGGCCGGCCGCCGTCAGCACAAGCATCCCCGCCACGACGAAACGTATCACGTTCATCCTCAGGCTCCTTCCCGAGCAGTGCGGCCGGTCGTGATAACGCAAAAACAAAGGCGGCGGTCGAGGATGACCGGAGTCAACTCCCCTTCCGGCTCGCCAACGTGCGCAGACGCCGGACGGTGTGCATCAGGGCGCGGACATTGTGGTAAGCCGCCTTCCAGGGGGTGGCCTTGTCGGCGCTCGAGACGAGGCTGCGGCCGTCTTCGGTCACGCGGCAGTACCAGCCGCCGTGGGTGTGGTCGATCTGATGGTCCCAGATGAACTGCAACTGTCTGACGAAGGCCTTCCAGTAGCGGTCGGTCTCGGCGCCGTATCGCTCGTGCATCAGCAGCAGGACATTCAGGCCCTCGGCCTGGGTCCACCACGATTTGAACCGTTCGAAGGCGGGCGCGAACGCCTGGCCGCTGTAGTAGAAGCCGCCGTGCTTCGCGTCCCATCCCCACGCCAGGGCATGATCGACGATGCGTCGGGCCACGCGCCACGTCGGCTCGTCGTCGGGGCGGCCGAGGGCGTCGGCCGCTTCGACCATCAGGAACGCCGTCTCGATGTCGTGGCCGAAGGAATCGTGCATCGGCACGGCCCGCCAGTCGGGCGTGAAGTAGTAGTTGAGCGCCCCCGGCTCCACTGCGATGCGGTCGCGGACGACGGCCAGCATCTCCTCGAGCCGCTCGCGTACACGCGGGCCGGGCCTGGCCTTGTGGAGTTCGGCCAGCGCCTCCAGCAGGTGGATGTGACCGTTCATCGACTTGTAGCCGTAAGGCGTGGAGATGCCGTCGCGGGCGCCCGGACGAGGGGCCTCGCGGATCGGCGTGCCGTCGCGCTTCAAGGCCTCGAAGTAGCCGCCGTGGCGTCCATCGTGCGCATGGTCGTCGAACCACTCAAACGTTGCCATGGCGAATTCGAGTGCCCGCGTCCGGCCGGTGGCCTCGTAGACGGCGGCCCCGGCGTAGATGGCGAAGGCGATGCCGTAGGCGTGCTTCTCGGCGCCAAACCCTTTCGTGATGCGTCCGTCCGGCCCGAGGCGAAAGTACACGCCGCCGCACTCGCGGTCGGACATCACCTTGTCGAGGTAGTCCAGGCCGTGCAGCGCATACGCCGCGTACTCGTCCTTCAGGGCCGGGTCGTACATGGCGGCCCGGGCGGCCACCCACGTCTGACGGGCCTGGTAGACGAGGAACCGGTTCGTGTCGGCGCCGCGGGTCCAGTCCCGCGCGAAGTTCTGATGGAACCCGCCGGCCTTATCCACGCACGCCGGGTACCACTTCGCCAGAACGTCTCGCCGCAGGTGCGCATCGAGCGCGTCGGCCAGCCGCGCGTACGTCGCGGCCGCAGGCGGTGAGTCGGTGCCAATCAGTCGGTCGGCGGCAGAGATATGACTGCAGCCGAACGCCAGCGCGACGGGCAGCAGGTACACGACCGTCAAGAGGCGGATACGGGTGGGCCGCATGAAGGACCTCCTCACAGCGCAGACTCAGCGCCGTCCCGCCGCCGGTTCACGCCCGGCCTACTTCGGAAGCCGCTTGACGCGGAGGTTGCGGAACTCGACCCGGTCGCCGTGACCCATGAAGCCGATGTGGCCGGACGTCCGCTTCAGACCCGGATGGTTTCCGCCGTCCATCGGCTTGTCGATCTTCGCCAGGTCGGCATCGACGATGACCGTGCCGTTGACGCTCACGGTGACGCGGGACCCCTTGCAGACGACCTCCTCGGCGTTCCACTGGCCCACGGGGCGCAGGTACCCGCGATGGGCGGGCACGACGCCGTAGATTGAACCGTGATACTGGTAGGGCTTGAGGTTCTTGAACTTCTCGGCGGTATTGTCGAGTATCTGGATTTCCATGCCGACGTAAGCGGGGTTCCCGGTTGGCGGCGTTCGGATGCCGAGGCCGTTGTTGCCGCCGGGCGGCAGTTTAAACTCGAAGCGGACGGCAAAGTCGCCGTACTCCTCTTTGGTCAGGATGGTGCCGCCCTTTTTCGGGTCGCAGATGAGGACGCCGTTCTCGACGAGGTAGCCGTCCACCGACCCCTGCCAGCCTTCGAGGTCCTTGCCATTGAAGAGGGGCTGGAACCCCTCGTCGCCCAGTTTCTGGAGGAAGGCGTTGGCCTCGTCGGTGCCGATTTCGCGGAGGAAGATGTTGCGGAACCGGATCTCGCCGCCGTGCGTCTGGAGTTCGATCTGTTCGGCAGGGTAGATCGGCCGGTTGCGTTCCCAGTAGTTCTCGAGCGGCACGTTGTCGGCGGTGACCTTCCCGTTGAGTTTGACGGAGGTGATTTCTCCGATCATGCGGATCCAGAAGGTGTTCCACCGGCCGGCCGGGTTGTCGGCCACCTGGGGCGGTTTGCTGGGGTGCTTGCGGTTGTTGTAGAGCCCGCCGGACCCGACCTTCGCCTGGGCGATGCCCGCCACGGTGTCCCAGATCTGGACCTGGGGGGTGCCCCGCAGGTAGATGCCGCTGTCGGCCTTCGGGACGATCTTCCAGTCGATCCACATCTCGAAGTCGCCGTACGGCTTGTCGGTGCACAGGTGCGGGCTGTGACCGTCGTTGACGATCTCGCCGTCCTCGGCGTGCCAGTGCTTTCGCATCACCTCATTGGCCTTGGCGCGGGCGGCGGCCAACTCCTCCGGCGTCATCTTGGCGCGGGTCTTCGGATTGCCGACCAGGCCGTGCCAGCCCGCCAGGTCGCGGCCGCTAAAGATGGCGGTGAAACCCTTCGGCGGGACGTTCTTCCCACCGTCGGCGGCCAGGGCACACACCGTCGAAACCACGAGGACTGCCGCCGCCACCGGCAGCAGACGCCTCACGAGCACAACGCGCAAGCAGCGCATGAGCCAACTCCTTTCGTGTTGAAAGCCCAGATACTCTAACCCGGCGGACGGCGCGGAGGGAGTCCTTTTTTCACAAGCGCGCAGGCCGTGCCGGGTGGCACGGCAGCCCGAACGGCGGCCGTGTGGACACCGGGTGCCCACGGCCGCGGCTGCGCCGCTGCCGTGCCACCCGCGCTAAACAGGTACGGGAAGGCCGCCGCGCGGTTTGGGTCTCCCAAGCGAAGCGCGGTGGGTCGGGAGACCCACCGCGCGGGATCAGGCAACATCCGACGAGACCGTCAATCCGCCAGCGGCTTGATCTTCACGCCCTTGTACAGGACCGTGCTGCCGGGGTCGTGACCCTGCAGCGCGATGGTGCCGCTCGAGATTTTCCGCCCGCCCGAGGCGCCGGCGGGCTCGCTGTACTCGCACGTCACCTTGCCGTTGATCTTGATGGTCACCTTCTTGCCCTGGACCTTGATGTAATAGGTGAACCACTCCTTGTCCTTGTGAGGAGCGGTGTCCATGACGTCCTTGCAGCCATACAGACCGCCGGTCTTCTTGCGGTCGGAGTGGGTGGCGTTGACCTGGCACTCGTACCCCTTGCCGGGCCATCCCTTCTCCCGGTACTCGGTGTGGAAGTAGATGCCGGAGTTGGATTTCGGGTGC
>Ga0307427_1000580_pt1 | contig 22187 bp, 18 predicted proteins | sample SalMarWE160190MG_FD_202162 | JGI IMG/M metagenome (GOLD analysis project Ga0307427, IMG submission 202162) | Salt marsh sediment microbial communities from the Plum Island Ecosystem LTER, Massachusetts, United States - WE1603-190 | ecosystem: Environmental > Aquatic > Marine > Intertidal zone >... | reverse complement strand
GACCCATTGTGATCGGCAACGGCGTGAGGCTGATGCGCGGGGTGGTGCTTTCGACCGCCGAGAGCGGCCGCATTGAACTCGGCGACAACGTTTACATCGGTGAGTACGGCGTAATCACCAGCAACGCCGACATCTGCATCGGGGCCGACACAATCATCGCCCCGCACGCCAACCTGGTGGACTTCAACCACGGCTATGCCGACCCCAACACCCCGGTCGCCACACAGCCGGTCGAGGCCGAGCCGATCCACGTCGGCCAGGACGTCTGGCTCGGCGCCGGCGTGACGGTGCTGAAGGGGGTGACGATCGGCAACCGGGCCGTCATCGGCGCTGCCGCCCTTGTTCGCCACGACGTACCCGACCAGGCCGTGGCAGCGGGGGTTCCTGCCCAGGTCATCCGCTACCGCGGCGAGGCAGGCCCCTCGGCGTCCGACAGAGCCGACTCGCGAGACGGCGGCCACGGCAAATGCGCTCTCGAACAGGGTGACGCCTGAGGGACAACGATGACCCGTCCGCACTCGAACCATCCCGCGAACCTGCTGCCGGACGGAGAGCCGGCGTCGAACCGTCGGCGGCTGCTGGCCGTCTCGCTCGCGACGCTGCTGGTCTGCGGATACGCAGGGGCGTGGACGTACGGCACGGAACCGATCCTCGGCGACGAGGCCAGGCACTTTCGCCATGCCATCAACTGTTTCGAGGCACAATGGCCGGACTTCCGCGTGACGCACGATCCGGCGTATCCGCCCGAGGGGCTCGCCGCAGTGCTCTACTGGGGGGCGGCGCTCTGGCACATGGGCCTGGCCCTGGTGTGGAAGGTCCTCGGCACGCCGGCCCTGTGGGCGGCCCAGGTCTATCACGGGGCGTTTCTCTTCGCCCTCGGCATCTTCACGTACCTGTGCGGGCGGGAACTGTACGGCCATCGCGGGGGGGTGTGGGCCTGGGTCCTGGTGCTGACGGTCCCGATGAACCTGCTCTTTGCCATGACGTTTTACCTGGAGGTGCCGGTGCTGGCCTTCGCCGCCGCCGCTTTCTATTTTCTGTTGCGTCGGCGGGCGGTGCTGATGGGGCTGGCCTTGGCGGGCATGTACCTGACAAAGCAGACCACCGCCTCGGTTCTGATTCCGCCGACCCTTGTCGCGGCGCTGCTCGTTATGGGGAACAGTTGGAAACGTCGCCTGGGCCGGGTGGGGCTGGCGATCGCGGTCACGCTGGTGGCCGTGGCCCCGGACCTGATCTGGCAGAGCGTCCATTTCGGCCAACCGATCAAGTTACGGCACTACGTGAGCACGACCCCGTTCTACCCCGACTGGTTGTTGCTAGCCTCCAACCGGATGCCCGTGCCCGAACGGACTGCCGTGCCGCTCAGCATCTTCAACCCGACGCATGATCTCAAGATGTTCGGCGTCGGGGGCCTGGTGGCTCTCGGCTGGGCCGTCGCGGTGACGGTCGGTGCGCCGGTCGGCCGCGTTCGCCGGCTCCTGAAGCGTCGGCCCAGCAAAGCCTCCGGCAACGAACCGGCAATCTCGGGTTCCCACCTTCCCCGGAGCATTGTGGTCTGCGGTCTGCCGCTGCTCTTCTACCTGGCGGCGTACGTCGTTATGCTTCGCAGGGCCTACGACGTGCGGTACCTGGAACCGGTGACGCTTCCGGCCGGCTTACTGCTGGCCGGGGCGCTGGTGGCGCTCCGCCCCTTCTCGCGGACCGACCGATGGCGCCGGCCCGCCCGCATCGGCGCAAGCGCGCTGGTGGTCCTGTGCGCGGTTCAACTGGCCGCCGCGCCGGCTGTTGTCCATGCCAATCGGCAGTTGCCCGAGCAGACCGTTGCCGCCTACCGATGGATTCGCCGACACACCGAACCGGATGCCCGCTTCCTGTACCTGGAAGAGAACCTGACGACGCTGACCGGCCGGCCTATCTTCTGGGCGGCGGTGCTGCCACGGTTCTTTTTCACCACCACGGAGCCGGCCCAGGCCACGATACTGAGCGTGCTCGGCATCGACTACATCGCCGTCCACCCGACGCGCCGGGGGCCGCCCGCCGTCCCTACCCGCCCCGTCATGGAGTATCCGCGCGACTGGATCGCCACGCTGGACCGCCGGCCGTACCTGGAACCGGTCTACCCGCCCGACTACGACGGCGACGCGGAGGGGAAGTTCCTCGTCTACCAGGTGCATCCCGAGCGAATGCCACGAGCGTGGCGGATGCCGGAGGAACCCGAAACACCGGAACGGCCGGCCCAGGCCGCCCACCGAGGCGACGCCGCGCCTCAGCCGGACGGACACGAAGCCCCACCCGGCACCGACCCTCGGGGGCGGACCCGGTAAACGGTCAACCCGCCCCGATTGACCACCGGGCCATCGGCGACATACGGCAGTTCCGGCAGCCGCTGGACGTAACTCCGCGGGAAACCGCCCGTGTGCTTCGTCTTCGTGTCGTCGTAGACGCGGTGTTGCGGCACGGCGATGAACTCGACACCGTAGTAGTCCAGCAGCGTCCACTGCTTCTCGGGAGACCAGCGGAAGAAGAAGGCGCCCGGGTTGATGGCCGCCCAAAGAATCGGCCGCCCGCTGTAGGTAGTCACCGAAGCCTCCGGGCATACCACAAAGCCCGGCGGGTGGCGCACGTCGAGCCGACCCAGCGTTCGCATGGCCTCCATCGCCTCCGGGGCCACCTGCCGGCGATAATACACGAACGCGACCACGCTGCCGGCCTGGGCCACGGCTACCAGGATAATCAGCCCGGCCAGGACAGGTCTCCCGCTTCGCCCCAGCGCCGCCGACACAGCCCACCCCGCCAGCAGCACGAACACGGGGAACACGGGCATCAGGTACCGAACGTCCGGAAACCGGTTGACGGCCATGATGGCCACTTGGGGCACGAGAAATGCGACGGCCACGGCCCACAGCGCCTGGGCGGGCCGACCCAGCCGGCGGATCAGAACGAGCGAGAGCACCGCCCCGACCAGCACCACCAGGCCAAGGTGCATGAGAACGTCCGCCGGCTTGAGAACGCTCGCCGCCCAGTAGAACGTCTCAGGCCCTTTCTCAAGCAGCATCCGGCGGATGGCTTCGGGAATGTGGGGGTCGCCGCCTGAGCGGGTCAGGTAAACCACGCCGATGGTGCCCAGGTTCATCTTGCGCCACACGAGGTCCGGCGTGATGAGCAGGGCGGCGCCGAGGCTGCCGAGAAACGCCTTCAGCAGCCGCTTCGACCACGCCGGCTCTTCCAGAAGCAGGCACCCCACCAGAAAGGCCGGGTAGGCCACCGCCACTGCGGGGCGCGCCAGAAACGCCGCCCCGAAGGCGATGCCCGCGAGCAGCGCGCGGCGGCGAATCAGCAGTGCGGCGCACCCGGCCAACAGCGCCAGCATGGCCGCCTCCACGTAGAGGACGACGCCAAAGAACAGCGTCACGGGCAGCGTCCCCGCTATCAGCGCTGTCCACCACGCCGCCGCCGGGCCGCCCAGATGCCGGCCCGCCGTCCACGCCAGCCCCACAAACAGCACCACCCACAGGGCCTGGTATGCTTGGGCAACCAGGACGCTCGGTCCGGTCACGCGCCAGACGGCGGCCAACAGGCCGTGCCACAGCGGCCCGTCATAGTACGGGATGCCCGGCGGCACGGTGGGGCCATAGTCGGGATCGTGCGTAAGGCGCCGGCCCGCCCGGGCAAAGTGGGCCGCTTTGCGGAAATGGTAATTCTCGTCGCCCAACGACGGGTCGGTGACGGCGCCGACGGCGAAGACGGCCAATCCGATCAGCAGGGCGACCAGCCAGGCGCAGGCAGCCGGGTGCTCGCGCAGACTCGCGCGGACCGGCAACAGACGCCCGCTCCGGGTCGACCTTCGAGACGGTTGCGCAGAGGCCTGAGGCATAAACGCATCGGCTCCTTCACCCGATCCGGTGAGCGCGGACGGCCAATTTGTCGGACCGCGGGCCGTAGGTATGGTCGAAATCCCAGTCGGTCACCGTGTTCATCCAGGCCTCCATGCGCTTCATCAGCGGCGCGTCCTCGGCGAGACCCAGCAGCCGCAGACCAACCGTGCCGGACTTGTAGATCAGGAACCCGATCTGGTTGGCCACCAGTCCCCCGTAGTAGACCGCGTCGATCCGGAACAGACCGTCGAAGAGCCTTTCCAAATCCTGAACGTTGTAATGGCGGTGGTGCCTGAGGTGGTAATCGCTGACGCGGCGAAACAGGCCCAGGCGTTTGGCGACCTTCAAGGCCGGGGCAAAAACCAGGTTATCCATGTCGAGCGGTTCAGCCAAGCCCTTGTTGGGCACGCTCAGGATAATGCGGCCGGCGGGGCGCAGCACGCGGTGTACCTCTTCCAGGAACCGCCGCTCGCGCCCCACGTGTTCCAGCACTTCGAAGAAGGTGACCACGTCCATCGACTCGCTCTCGAGCGGCAGGGTCTCCCCGGAAGCGCGGATGTAGCAATTCTCGGGAAACCGTCGGCCGGCCTGCCGGAGTTTCTCGAAGTCGTATTCCACGCCGCAGGCCAGCCGGGCTTTTCGGCCCAGCAGGTGCAGCATGGGGCTGTAGGCACAGCCAACGTCCAGCAGCGTCTCGACGCCCTGCGGCATCCAACGGTCGAAAAGCCGGGCCTTACCCCTCAGTTTCTGATTGTCGGATTCGGCGTGCCTCATCTTTTGGGACGGAACCTGAAACGCGACCGGCAGAGTATACGGGGCTACCGGGGCGGATGCAACCGCCGCCCGCCCGTCGCCGTGCCCGCGTGTGGCGAAGTGGGGCCGGCAGCGGCAGCCCTTTCGCTTGACTTGACGGGGCGGCAGGCTTATCTTTCGGGGGTCGGGAATCCTGCCCTCCAGCCGCCACTGGGGAACACGACGATGTCCGAGGCCGACGTCCTGCTGATCATCCCGCCGGGGATTCGGAGCAACACCCCGCCGCTGGGCCCGCTGTACCTGGGGGGCCAACTGGAGCGGGACGGCATCCGGGTCTCGGTGGTGGACGCCGGCATGGAGCGCCTGGACGTCGACGGGGCGCTCCGGCGGATCGACGGGATCGACCCGCAGATCGTGGGCCTTTCGGCCACGACGCCGGAGATCCAGGCCGCGGAGGATTTCGCCGCCCTCATCAAAGCGGCCCGGCCTCAGACGGCGGTGGTCCTGGGCGGCCCGCACCCGACACTCGACCCCGAGGGCGTGCTCGCCCAGCCTCAGGTCGATTACGTTCTCCGCGGCGAGGCGGAGTTCAGTTTCAGCGAGTTCTGCCAGGCTTACCTGGGCGGCCGGCGAGACGGGTTCGGCACCAACGGTCTGAGTTACAAGACCGACGGCGAGCAGGTCCATCTGCCCGACTACGAGTTGATCGCCAACCTGGACGACGGCCCCATGCCGGCCCGGCACCTGCTGCCGATGTCGCTCTACCGCAACTACGGACGCGTGTACAAGCGCAAGCCCGTGCATGTGATGATCACAAGCCGCGGCTGCCCGTTCTGGTGCATCTTCTGCGCACACGAGATCTTCGGCAAACGGTACCGGTTCAACTCCTCCGACCGGATGATCGAAGAGGTCAAGGTCCTGATGCGCGACTACGGGGCCCGCGAGATCCTGTTCCGCGAAGACAACATGACGGCCAACAAGCAGCGCGTCTACGAGTTCTGCGAGCGGATCCACCAGGAGAACCTGGACCTGACGTGGATGGCCCTCTCGCACGCCAACTCGGTCGACGCCGACCTCGCAAAGGCCATGCACGAGGCCGGATGCTGGCACCTGGGGCTGGGCGTCGAGAGCGGCAGCCCCGACATCCAGCAGGTCCTGAGGAAGAACCTTAACCTGGACCGCGCCCGCGAGGCATTCGACATCGTGCAGAACGCCGGCATCCGGACGCTCGCTTTCTTCATGATCGGCAACTACTGCGACAGCGCCGAGACGATCCGCCAGACCATCGACTATGCCTGCGCCCTGAACACCGACTTCGCGATCTTCACCATCACGACGCCGTTCCCCGGCACGGAACTGTTCGAGAAGGCGGTGGCCGAGGGGCTCATCACGAACTTCGACCCGTCGCAACTCTGCAACAATCCGGCAATGTTCAAGCAGAAACACCCGGTGCTGCGGACGCCGACCTTGAGCGTACGGGACCTGGAGCGCTGGCAGAAGAAGGCGGTCCTGCGGTTTTACCTTCGGCCGAGGCAACTCCTTCGGATTCTCAGCAACCGGGCCCTGGCTCGGGCCCTGCTTCATATCCAGCCCAAAGATTACTCGAACAACCAGGCCCTCTTGACCGATCTGCGCCGCCGAGCCGAAACCTTGGCCTCCGCCGAGGACGGCCGGCGCGCCCAGCCGGTCGGCACCTGAAACCTTTCCGAGAGAGCCCTGAGGGTGATCGTCGACCAGTATAACTTCCACGACCTCGTCACGCTGCGCATCCGCCGGCACCGCCGAACCTGGGCCGACAGTTTCCTCGACTCCACGTTCGCCCACTACCGCGTCGAGCCGACCGCCGAGGACGTAGACATCGACGTGGCGGTCGGGCCGTTCGAGCCGCATCTCGCCGGCACGCTGTCGGTGGACGGCCGGTGGTGGGTCGCCCCGGGCCGCGTGCTCTACGACTCCCGCCTGAAAGTGGGCCGCTGGCGGACCGAGATCGAGGGGCTCGACGGCGACCGGCTCCGGGTGCGCATCGCCTCCAACACGCCCGCCCGGATGGTGTTTCCCGGCGAGACGATTTACTCGCTCGTCCGGCTGAGCCTCGCCCGCCGGGGGCACCTGTTGCTGCACGCCCCGGCGGTGACGTTCGGCGGCCGAGCGCTGCTGCTCCCGGCCCGGGGTGGCACCGGCAAGACGATTACGGCGGTCAACTTTGCCCGCCGCGGATGGGGGTTCATGGGCGACGATTCGGCCATCCTGACCGACTGCGGCGTCCGCAGTTTCGTCGTGCCGTTCAACCTGCGGTTCACCTACGACGTGCAGCGGCTGCTGGGCATCCGGTTCAGCCGGCGGAAGCGGTCGGAGATTGTCCTGAAGCGGTGCCTGTCGGTGGCGACGCTCGGGCACATCAATCTCTTCTCGCGGATCGACCCGGTGGACGTCTTCGGCGAGCAGATCGTGGACGCCGCCCCCCTCGGAGCGGTGTACCTGCTGATGCAGGGACCGGAGGCGGCGATCTCCGACCCGCAGCCCGTCGAGCCGTTCGCCGAGTCCGTCCTCATCAACACGCTGTTCGAGGCCGATGAACTGCGGGCGATGTTGCTCGCCTATCGCTACGGCAACCCGGGCAGCCACCTGGCAAACCTGTGGGACGAGGCGCGCGAGGCGCTGCGGCGCCGTCTGGCCGATTGCCTCTGCCGCCGCGTCACCGTACCCGGCCGCTATACGCCGGACGTCTTCGAGATGATCCGCGCTCGGGCCGAGGCCGACCTGGCGGGGGAGGCGGCGCCGTGAACGCCCTCTACGACATTCGCGGGCTGGCCGTACGCGTCGAAGGCCTCTGCCGCGCCGCCGTGCCCGACATCAACGCCAAACTGCACTGGTTCGAGATTCGCGACGACGGCCGGCAGGCGGATATCGAGATGCGTATCAGCCCGTTCGAGCCGCGGCGCGAAGGCTGCCTGGCCCTGGACCGCCGGTACTGGGTCCGGCCGGGCTACCTGTACCTGGAGGAGTCGGACAAGGGCCTGTCGTGGCGGGCGGAGATTGACGGGCTGGACCGCCCGGCCGGCAAGCCGCTGCGGATCCGCTTCGCCCACGGCAAGGCGAACCGCCGGCGCATACCGTGGCGGTTGTTCCCGGACCTCGTCATGCACCTGTACGTCCTCTGGCCGGTGCTGGAGTGCGAGTTGGCGGCCCGGGGTCTGTGGCTGGTCCATGCCGGGGCGGTGGAGCGCGACGGCCGGTCCGTCGTCATCGCCGGGCGCGGCGGGGTGAACAAGACGGCCCTCGTGGCCGAGTTGTGCCGCCGGGGCTGGCAGCCGATGAGCGACGACTTCGTCCTCTTGCGGAACCAGCCCCCGCGCGGTACGGTGGTCCTGGCGATGCCGACGAGCCCGCGGTGGTTCCAGTTCCAACTCCAAAACATGGAAGACGAGGACCTGTCGCTGTGGGATAAACTCCGTCTTCTCCGGTACCTGTATCACCGGCGGGACGTGAGCGTGGCGTTCGTGGCGGAGGCGTCGCTCGGTCGGGTCGTCCTGCTCCAGGCTGTGGAAGGGCAAGCCGCCCCTGAGCCGGCGCCTCTCAAACTCGGCCCGGCCGCAGAGGCCCTGGAACTGAACTGCCGCATGGAGCGGACGGCCTACGTCGGCCACGGCTTTCGCATCGGCCGGTTCCTGGAGGCGTACCGTTACGTCGTGCCGGAATCGACCTACGGCCACGGGTGGGACCGAGGTCTGGGCCAGGCGCTGCGGGAACTGATCGCCCCGACGAAGGCGTATCGCATCGCCGTCCCGAAGCGTTACGACCCGAACCTGGCCGACCTGATCGAGACGCTCTAGGGGACAACCGAAATCATGGCGTTCGTCCTGCTGGTCAATCCTCCCTACACCCGTTACGGCGGTCCCGCGCACGTCCAGGTGGACGAACCGCTCGGCCTGATGGCGCTGGCGGCCTATGTGCGCGAGAGGGGACACGAGGTCCACATCCTCGACACCCTGCGGGCCGACTACGTGGATTGCGGCGACGGATTCTTCAAGGCGGGCATGAGTGATGCCGAGTTGCGGTCGGCGCTGGAGAGTCTGCCCAGACCCGATGTCGTCGGTCTGACCAGCATGTTCACGATGCACTCCCGGGGCGTGCACGATGCGGCAGCCGTGGTCAAGGGCATCTGGCCCGACGTGCCCGTGGTGGTGGGCGGCAGCCACGTCTCCGCCCTTCCCGACTGGGTGCTCGAAGACCCAAACATCGACCTGGCGGTGATCGGCGAGGGCGAGGCGACGCTTCAGGAGATCGTGGACCGTCGGCTCCGCGGACAGCCGCTTGACGACGTGGCGGGCACCGCCGTCCGCCGCGACGGCCGTGTGGTCCGGAACCCGCCGCGTCCGTTTATCCCGGACTTGGACAGCCTGCCGCCGCTCGCCCGCGATTTGGTCGACATGCCGCACTACCTGGCCGAGGAGTACCGGAACCGGGTGGCGATGGCCCCGCCACGGGCCAACGTCGTCACGAGCCGAGGCTGCCCGTGCCGGTGCGTCTTCTGCTCGATCCACTCGATTTGGCGCAACGGCTATCGTGCCCGCAGCGCCGAGAGCGTGGTCGAGGAGTTGGAGATGCTCGTCAAGACGTACGGCGTACGGGAGGTGGCCTTCCAGGACGACAACCTGACGCTGAACCCGAAACGGATGATCGTCATCTGCGACGAGATCCTCCGCCGCCGGCTCGACCTGCACTGGTGCACGCCGAACGGCGTGGCCATCTGGACGCTCAGCGACGAGTTAATCAAGAAGATGGCCGCCAGCGGCTGTTACAAGGTGACCTTCGGTATCGAGACCGGGTGCCTCGAGACGCTGCGATTCATCGGCAAGACGCAGGTCAAACTGGACCGGGCAAATGAGATCGTCCGCGCGTGCAACCGTGCCGGCATGTGGACCCATTCGTCATTCATCATCGGCTTCCCGTTCGAGACGCCCGACCAGGTGGAACAGACCATCCGCTACGCCGTGGACAGCGACCTGGACTTTGCGGCGTTCTTCGTGGCCACGCCCTTCCCTGGGACACCGCTGTTCGACATCTACCGCGCCCGCGGCCTGCTGCCGGACCTGGGCGAACACCTGCGGCGCCAGTTCCAGGGCCACCAGAGCGAGGCCATGTGCGACACCGAGCACTTCACACGCGAACAACTGGCCGACAAGATGCACGAGGCCTACCGACGGTTCTACCGCTCGCGGGTGACGAAGTTCCTGAACCCCATTCGGCCCCTGCGGAAAATCAAGGGGTGGCCGGAGGTTCGGTACTTCTGGAAACTCTACGGGCTCTACCGTACGGAGTACGCGAACCTTGCCTGAGAAGCGGCGGACCCGGACACCAGCGAAGGCGGCCGGCTGGAAGGCGGACGCCGCCACCTTCGACCGCATGGCGGCGGACCGTCGGCGGACCCGCCTCCCGCCGGCGGAGTACCTGGCCATCTACGGCAAAATGGGGCTGCTGGACTGGCTCAGGTTCCTGCCGCCCGACGAGCCGGTGCTGGAGATCGGCTGCTGCGACGGTCTCCATCTGCTGAACCTGGCCGAGGCCCACAGCCGGCCCGGCGTGGGGATCGACGTGAGTCTGGCCATGCTCGAGAGCGGCCGGGCCGAAGCCAAGGCCCGGAACCTGGACGTCCGGTTTGTTGCCTCGGACGCCTCGCGACTTGCCGTCGGCGACGGGGCGGTCCGGACGGTGCTGCTGTTCAACGTGCTGCACCATTTCTTCTTTCGCGGGCTGGAACGCGTCCTGGCGGAGGCGGCCCGGGTGCTGGCGCCCGGCGGCCGGGTGTTCATCGGCGAGTTGAGCCTGCTGTACCCGTATCACGTACTGGCGTTCGGCGGGGCCCAGGTGATTAAGCGGGTGGCCCGCCTGGACGTCATTGAGCGGACGTTCACGGACAACGAGATGGCGCTCTGGCCGGGGCGGATCGCCGCCCTCGGCCGGCGGGTCGGCCTGCGGCCGGTCGCCGGCTCGGTTGGCCTCTACAGTTACGTAACGCGGCTGCCCGCGGCCAAGGGCGAGACCTCGCCTTGGCTGTTCCGTGCGGCCTGGGCCGTCTGCCGGGCCGTCGGACGACTCGGACCGCGGGCGTGGCGACACGATTCTTTCCACATGACCCTCGAGCGGATACAAAACGCGAGATGACCAACCGCAACCGCCGACGGAAAACCCTGTGTATCGTCTCCGGCGGAGGCCACCTCGAAGAGGCGATCGAATGCTTCGACGCCTTTGCCGACACCGACCTGGTCGTCGTCGTATACCGGCACCGGGGCGAGATGGCCACGTTCACCCACCCGCTGGTCTCCCGCGTGCACCTGGTGAGCCTGTTCGGCGCCCGGGGCCTGTTGCTCTACCTCTCGCTCATCGTCAACCTGCTGGAATTCGTCCGGATCTTCCTGCGGGAGCGACCGGACATCCTGTTCTCGACCGGCAGCGAGATCGCCATCGGCCCGTTCATCATGGGCAAGATCTTATGGCGAACCCGCAACATCTACATCGAGACCGTCACCCGCATCCACAAGTGCACCGTGACCGCGCACTGGCTCTACCGGTGGAGCGACCTGTTCCTGGTCCAGTGGCCGCACCAGGTCCGGATGTTCGGACCCAAGGCACGCCACGAGGGGCGAGTCCTGTGAAGATCCTCGTAACCGTGGGCAGCCTGCCCTACCCGATGGACCGCCTGGTCCGGGCCATGGACGCCTGGGCCGGCCGGCATCCCGAGCACGAGGTGACGATGCAAATCGGGTACTCGACCTGCCGGCCGGCGAACGCCGCCGAATGGTTCGAGTTCGCCCCGTTCGCCCATTTCCAGGACCGGTTCCGCAAGTCGGACGTGGCGGTGGCGCACGGCTCGGCGGGGCCGATCCTGACCGCCCGGCGCCTGGGCATTCCGCTGGTGCTCGCGCCCCGGCAGAAGCGGCACGGCGAGTGCTACAACGACCACCAGTGTGAGATCTGCGAGGCCATCCGCGGCGAGTCGGCCATGCGCGAAACGGTGCTCGACATCCAGGACCTCGAACCGGCCCTCCAGAGAGCCATCACCAAGCGACGCGACGGGCACCGCTACCAGACCCACCGCCTGAAGCAGAGGCTTGTTGACACCGTAGCGGCCTTCGTGGACAATATCGCGCGTGATTAACCGATTGAAAATCTTCCTGACACGCTTTCGCCTGGCGCGGTGGCTGGTGAATCTAAGAAACGGCACGCTGCGATTTCTCCGCAACGGCTACGATCCGAAGCGGTTCTGGAACGAGTGGTCCGACCGGTTTGCCCGGCAACCGTATCAGCGTGAACTCCACGAATCGAATCGCTGGCTGCTGGAGCGGCTCCGCGAGGTCCATCCCACTGAGGTGTTCGAGGTCGGCTGCGGGTTCGGTCGCAACCTGAAGATGCTCCACGACGAATCGGACCTTCCGTGCCGACTCTACGGCCTGGACATCAGCCTGGAACTGCTCCGCAAGGTCCACGGGGAGTTCGCCCTGGACGTCCCCCTGGTCTGCGGCGACGTGACCCGGCTGCCGCTGGCCGACGCGGCGTTCAAGACCGTCGTGACGCACGGCGTGCTGATGCACGTGCCGCCGGACGACGTTCGCGACGGCATCCGCGAACTGGTCCGCGTAACCGGCCGAACGCTCTGGTGCATCGAGGAGCAGGTGCGGACCCCCGACCTCCGCGGCAAATCGTTCAGCATCAACGACTACACGTTCGCCCACGACTATCCGGTCCTGTTCCGCGAGGTCGGCGCGACGATCACCCAGGTCGACTACCAGGGCAAGGCGGTTGCCCTGATGCTCTTCCGGGTCGACGCCGAGTGAGGCCCCCGCATCGACGGTCGCCGCCCGCGGCCGTTCCGGGAAAGGCTCCCATGGCCAGGCTTCAAAGCATCACCGGACGCCTCTCCCGCAACGTCGTCCTCCTGCTCGTGGACTCCGGCCTGGTGAACGTCGTCTCGTTCGCCAGTACGGTCATCGTAGCGTGGCGTTATTCGGTCGATGTGGTCGGCCAACTGGGGGTGCTGCTGCTGATTTCCGGCATCGGGTCGCTCCTGGCGGACCTCGGTGCGGGCCAGGCCTCCACGCTGCTCATCTCGCGTCGCCTGGCGGCGATGGGCGGACCGAAGCCCGGCCAGGCGGTCGGGGCCGGTCTGCTCCAGTCGGCGGTCGGCGGGGCGGTGCTGGGGGCCTTCGTGCTGCTGATTCCCGAGGTCCTCCCGCGGCTTGCCCGGGCCGTGGGGGCCGCCGGGCGCGCCGACGAGATGCTCCGCTTGGCCCCGCTTGTTCGCCTGGTGGCGGTCTGGGTCGTCGCCGCTACCCTCATGCAGCAGACGATCGGCGTGTTCGCCGGCTTTCAGCGGATGCAGTACTCCCTGCTCCAGAACGCAGTCACCCATCTGCCGCGGCTGGGCATCTGCGCAGCCGTTGCCCTTCTGGCCGGACCTTGGGAGCAAATCGTCCACGGGTGGACCCTCTGGTACGGCTCGGCCGCGGTCTTCGCCCTGGGCCTGCTGATGGTCGTCCTTCGCCGGTGCGGCGCGAGGGTGAGCCTGACCGGGTACCGCCCGCTTCGGCGGCTGCGCGTCGGAGCCGCCCTGTTTACGCCCCTGGCGGCGGCGTTCATCCTCCAGTACCTGGCCATCTGCATCATCTGGTGGATGGACCCGCACGGGCAGGGCTATCGCAGCGTCGGGTATTACGTGCCGCTGTGGAGTCTGACCCGCGGATATGAGGTGTTGCTTTGGCCGGTGGCGGTCGCCCTGCTGCCGGCCGTCAGCGACGCCCACGGCAGCCGCGACGCCGGCGTGCTGGCCGGACTCGTCCGCCGGGCACTGACGGGAACCGGACTGGCCGCCGCGGCCATCCTGGGGTTGTTCATGGTGCTGCCCGAACACCTTCTGGGCATTTTCGGGCCCGAGTACCAGCACCTGGTGCTCCCGCTGTCGATCTTGGCGTTCGGGATGGCCTTCGAGGCCCAGCGGTGTGCGCTGGACCCGCTGCTTAACGGCTCCGGGCTGGCCCGCTGGGTCACGGGCATCGAATGGAGCAAGTTTGCCCTGCTGTGCGGACTGGCGATTCCGCTCTACCAGGCCTACTACCTGACGGGCATCTCCGTGGCGTTTGTCGGCGCGCTGGTGCCGGCGTGGGTCGCCAAACTCCTGCTGATCCGGTTCAAGTTGCACAGCCCCGTCGCAGGGCGGGCGGCGCTGGTAGCAGGCCTCATTGTCGCCATTTTCGCAGCGGGGATGATCGCCCGAGGGGCATTCTGAAAGACGCCGGGTTCCTATGGACGCCGACGCTGTCGACCAGACCACCTGTTCCTCCGAGGAACGGTTCAGCCGGTTCTCCGACCGCGACGCCGCCCTGGTGCGCTGGCGATTCGGTCAGGGCTATGTGGCCCGGCTTGCCGAACGCCGCTACCGCTGCATGTTTCACGGGGGAAGCCGAATCCTCGACGTGGGCTGCGGCGTGGGCGAGGCCGCCCTCCGGGCCGGCGCGGCCGACTACGTCGGCATCGACCTCTCGGAGGCCCTGGTCCGCGAGGGCCGGAAGCGGCCCGGCCGCCGACTGGCCGTGGCCGATGTCACCCGCCTGCCGTTCGCCGACGGGGCATTCGACCGCGTCTGCTGCATGGGAGTGCTGCACCATCTGGGCCGGGACGCGATCCGCCCTGCCCTGTGCGAGATGGCCCGCGTCCTGGAGACGGGGGGCGAGGTCGCCATCATCGAGCCGAACCCCTGGAACCCGTACCAGCGGATGTTCGCCTGGGTCCGCCCGCCGGAGCGGGGCATACTGAACACCAGCCCGCGGGCCGTCCGCCGGGTCGTCGCCTCGGTACCGGGTCTGGCGATCGCCCGTCTTGCCTACGACCACACGATGCCGCTCCCTGCCATCGCCACGTTTCTGCTTCGCCGCTGGCGGTGGCCGACCGGCCCCCGGATGACGCGGCTGCTGGAGTGGCTGCATCGCTGGGCGGTCCGCCTGACGCCCCGTCCGCTGCGGAGCCACACGTTCTGGCGGCTCCGGAAGCGCTGACGCGCAGGACGGGGGTGTCGGCCGGCAACGGCGCACCTAATGCTGCAATGCTACGTCGTGCGCGGCGGGTCTCCGTACCCGCCGCGCAGCCCGACAAATGCCCTTTTGCACGCGGTGGGCGCGGAGACCCACCGCGCGAAACGCGGGCCGGCAACGGCATATCTACCTCTGTCCGCGAAGCCGGCGGATCAGGGCCGCTCCGGCGCGCGTGCCCGCCACCGCCATGCCGGTCTTCCAGAGAAGATGGCGGAGCGGCGCGAACCACCATTCCAGGATGTCGAACGGCCACTGGTCGGCCCCCCACTTGGCCTTGAACCGAATCAGGCCGACGTGGCGTGCATCACTGGAGAGCATATCGACCCGCTCAGCCCCCCGGCGGGCAGCCGAGGCAATCATCGCGTGGACCGTCAGGTCGTTCACCCCATCGCGCATCGAACCGGTCCAACTGCACCCGGCAAAGTAGTAGGTGGTCGGCCCGTCGTGGATGGCAACGACCGCGGCGTGCGCGTCGCCGTCCTTGTCGGCCACGATGAACTCGGCCGTTCCGTCGCCGACCATCTCGTCCCAGACGGCCTCATAAAACTCGGGCGGGGGCCCGGTGGCGGCGGCGTTGCGGACAAACACCTCGCCCATCATCCTGTGGAACGTCGGAAACTCCTCCCGCCGCATCGGCCGGGTCACGTAGCCGGCCTTCATCGGCACGCGGACGTCCCGGCGGATCTTCTTGGGGTAATCGCGCCAAATCTGCTCGGCCGACCGGCCGTCGATCCTCAGCACGTGCCGCATCTGCCGCGCCCGCGAGGCCCCGGGCAGACCCCGGATGAGGGCATCCTCGCAGGCGATGACCCGGACCGCGTGCAGGCCCTCCCGGCGGAAGATCTCCTCGAGCCCATTGATGTGTTCCGCAACCGCCCCGGCGTCGCCGACGAAGTTCCCCTTCGGGAACACACCGTACAGCATGCGAATGGGGCCCATCTTCAGCAAACAGGCCGGCAGGGCCGCTGAAAACCGTCCACCAGGCTCCACCAACGCCACCACCCGGACGGGGCAGCCGAATCCCCGGGCCAGCACCCGCGCCCAACGCGTCGAGTAGAAAATGGTGGCGCCCCGCAGACGCGAGACCGCCTCCACACAACCGTCCGTGGCATTGAGAATCTGCCACTCGCTCATGTCCCGATTTCCTTCCGTGCGGACATTCTGACAGTAAGAACGTCTGCGCTCCGGACGGCCGCGCGCGAGCCGACTCGCCGCCCCGGCAGGTCATCCTTTCCGCGCAAAGGCGGTGGGAATGGCCGAGGCGCCGAGGGCGGACTCCACCCACGCCGGCCCCATCACCGCCACCGTGACGGCGGCCCACACGAGCCGGCGCGCGAGGCCGCCGGCGGCGCTGCCGCCCGCCTCCGCCGCCCAGAACCGCTGCGGGTCTGCCCACGGAACCAGGCTCACCGCCGCGGTCGGCGGGTGCAGCAGGCTCGTCCGATGGACCACCCGCGTCACCTGAAAACCCTCCGTCTCCAGAAGCCGGCCCAGAAGGGCGGGCGTCCAGTAGAACAGATCCCTCGGCACGTCCACCGCCGCCCACCGCCGGCCGAGGAGCCGGGCCTGAAGGCTCCGCGCATTGGGCACCTGGATGACCAGCCGACCGCCGGGAACCAGGAGGCGGCGGGCCTCGGCCAGCACGGCCCGCGGGTCCGGCAGGTGCTCCAGCACGTTGTAGAGCGTGACGGCGTGGAATCGGCCCGCCTCGAAGCCGGCCTCCGGCAGGGTGCCCCGTCGGACGTCCAGGCCCAGCCGCTCGCGGGCGTAATCGGCGGCCGGCCCGAGTTCCACACCCGCCGGCTCCAGGCCCGCCCCCCGCATGACCAGGAGCCGATCGCCGGACGAGCAGCCGACGTCCAGCACCGCGTTGCCGGGCGAGAGGTTCGCATGGCGGAGGAGTTGCCGCAACTCAAACCGCAGCAGGTGAAACCGGTACCCGCGTTCCAGGCGGTGGACGGCGGACTCGGTTTCCGCCTCAGCCGGGGGCTTCCAACTGTACGTCTCAGGGTAGTAGCGGGCCAGATCCTCCGATTCCGGCCGGGGGCTGACCCATTGAAGCCCGCACGCCGGGCAGCGGACCACCTGGAACCGCTCGCGCGGAGGGAACTTATCGGCCTTCTCGAACCGCGGTTCGCCGGGCCGACCGCACAGGATGCAGGCGAGATGCTTCGCTTCGGTCAGCATGACAGCGCTTGCAGGGATGCGCCACACCTTACGGTCGCGGCTCGGGTCTCAGGGACTAAAGACCCTGTTCCCGGCCGAAGTCGCCGATCGCGGCGACAACCCGCTCGAAGTCCTCATCCGTCAGGTCCGGGTACAGCGGCAGGGTGAGCAGCCGCTTCCAGAGGGCCTCGGCCACAGGCGTCTCGCCCCGGCACGCCTTGTACATCTCGTAGTGGTTGCTGGGGATGTAGTGGACGCCGGTCGAGATACCGCGCTCAGCCAGGTACAGGTTCAGGGCGTCGCGGTGGTCGGTCTGGATGGCGTAGTTGTGCCAGGCGGGCTTCGTGTCGGGCTCGACAACGGGGCGCCGGATCCAGTCCAGCCCCGCCAGCGCCTCGTCGTACCGCTTGGCCAGTTGGGCGCGGCGTGCGTTCAGGTCCGGCAGCCGAGCCAGTTGCACCAACCCGATCGCTGCCGAGATATCGTGCATGTGGTACTTGTAGCCGACCTCCTCGACCGTGTAGTACCAGGAGTACTGGGTGAAGGTCTCGCGGCTCCAGGTATCTTTGGTGATGCCGAGCCATCGTAGGCGGCGGAGTCGGACCACCTCTTCGGGATTGCCGGTCACGATCATGCCGCCCTCGCCGGTGGCAAGGTTCTTGACGGCGTGGAAACTGAAGCACCCATAGTCGCCGATGGTGCCGAGTTTCTGCCCATGCCATTGCCCACCGCAGCCGTGGGCGGCGTCCTCGATCAGCACCAGGTCGTGCTCGCGGGCAATTGCCGTCAGGGCATCCATCTTGCACGGCCGGCCGCCGTAGTGCATGCAGACGACGGCCCGGGTGCGGTCGGTCACGAGGCGCGAGACGCTCTCCGGGTCGATGTTGGCGGTGTCCGGTTCGACATCGGCGAAGACCGGCTCGCCGCCGCAGTACAGGATGGCGTGGTTGGTCGAGACGAAGGTCACCGGCGTGGTGATGACCTCATGGTCCCGGACGTCGGCCAGGATCATTGCCAAGTGCAGGGCCGCCGTCCCGCTGTTCAAGGCGACGGCGTCGGGCACGCCCAGATACTCGGCGAAGCGTTTCTCAAACTCGGCGGTCTTCGGACCCAGACCCACCCAGCCGGAGGCCAGGACCTCGCGGACCGCCTCGAACTCGCCCTCGCCGTAACTCGGCCGAAAGACGGGGATGGTCATGTATATATCCTTAGAAACGCGCTGCGCAAGCACGGCGGCCAAATGGCCGGCATGGCTAAGCAGGAGCGATGAAGTCAATCCGAATTCGGCGGCTGACTTGGCGTGCACCCAAGTCCGTAGCGCCGGGCTTCATGCCCGGCGGCCGGATAGTCAGGCCGACGGCGGTTCCGCGCCGGGGATAAACCCCGGCGCTACCGCTGTTCGGAAAGATTTCCTTGCTCCTGCTTAGTCCCGCAGAGCGATGTCGCGTGCGGCGATGCCGAACCGGCGGAAGACCTCCCGGAGCCGCCCGACGCCCAACCGGCCCGGCCCCGGCGCGTCAGGCCACCCCACACCTGCCGGAATGTCCGCCACACCAACCACGCCACCCCGCAGGCGAGGAGCCAAGTCGGGAAGTTCTTGACGGCCACCCAGATGCGGTTCCGCTCCACCAGCCGGACCAGCAGCGGACTCACGCTGCCCGAGGGGGCCACCTGATGATGGTACACCAAGGCCGAGGGCTCGTACAGGCTTTTCCATCCCAGCCGCCGGGCCCGCCAGCCCACGTCGGCCTCGTCGGCGTAGGCGAAGAAATCCTCATCGTACAGTTCGCCGTCCGGCAGGCGAAGGTCCTCCAGCATCGTCCGCCGATACAGGCAGCAGCAGTCGGAGGCCGGGGAACTCGCGGCGCATCTTCATCTGGCCGAAGCCAAGGCCCAGATCCGCGCCGGCGATGAGGAATGGAAAGTCATCGGCCCGAAACTCCGCCGTCTCACCCTTTCGCGGCAGATCGCTGAGGGCGACGCGGGCCCAGGCGGCGGTTTCCGTGGGCCGCCCGGCGGCGCCGGCGGGTCAGTCGGCGGGAGGCAGCGGCTGCACCTTGAGGCCGTCGAGTTTTCCGCCGTCGGCGCCGCGGATGCGGACGCAGAACTCCCACGGGCCGGTGTCCTGGCTGATCTTCAGCATCAGGGCGTTCCAGCCTTTTCGCAGGGCGACAGGCACCTTGTGCTCGCCGGGGATGGCGGCCCCGCCTGCCCCGTCGGCGTGCACCAGTTTCCCATTGAGCCAGACCTTGCTGCCGTCATCGACGCCGAACTCGAGGCGGGCACGCCGCTCGGTGTCGCAGTGGACATAGGTACGGACGTAGCACGCGCGGCTCTCGCCGCCAAGGGCGGCCGAGAGGTCCATCATCCAGGGCTGCTTGGCCCCGCCGGGCGGCAGAACCTTCCACTGGGCCTTGGCGGGATCCTTCTCCGGCGGATAGGCGGTGTCGAACGCGCTGCCCTTGATGTACGGGCCGCTGACCTGCCAGGCCGTCACGTAGTCCTCGAACTTCTCCATCTGCCGGATGACCTGTGCGGCCCGCTTGCGGACGGCGGGGTTCTTGGCCTGCGTCCTGAGCATGTCGGCGGCGGCCCGGGCCTCCTGGCGGTTCGATCCGGCGATTCCCTGGGCGATCTTGAGCATGGCCAGTTCGGCCTCGGCCCGGACGGCCTCTTCCTTGAGCAGCGGTTCCACGATCTTCAGGGCGCCGGGGTGAGGGAACTCGGCCAGGCTGGCCAGCACGAGTTTCTTGTCCTCGGGCCGCGTGATCAGCGGCAGGATCTCGTTGACCTTGGCCAGCCTCTCATCGTCCTTGAGTTTCCTGGTTGCCTGGACGCACTGGAGGTAACCGCGGAGCGCCAGGACCCGGTGCGGCGCTTTCTTGGCGGACTTGGCCAGGGCCAGAAGCGGTTCGGCCACGCCGTCGTCCTCCGGCCACCGGCTGGGCCAGGTCGACAAGGTGCGCACCGCTTCATCCTGGACGGTTTCATCGGTATCGTCGATCGCGGATTGGACGGCGGCCAGGGCATCGGGCCCGCCCGCGCAGGCCAGTGCATGCAGCCCGATCACGCGAAGGGCGGGCGCGCTGCTCCTGGCGAGGGGCATCAGGTGCGGCCCGCAGGCGGTGCCCGCGCGGCCGCCGAGCGCCATGAGGGCCTTCTCGATGGCCACCTGCTCCTTGGGGTCGTCGATCTTCTGAAGGACCCTCACGAGGTCGGCGGCCTGCTTGGGGCCGCCGATGCTGCCGATGGCGTCGATGGCGGCGCGGCGGACCCCCGCATCGGGGTCCTCGGCGCACCGCACCATGGCGGGAAGGGCCGCCTCGATTCGTCGCAGCCCTGCAATCTCGATGAGGACCTGGCGTTTTCTTGGCGTCTCTTTCGGCAGGCGGGCCGCAAGGGCCGCGTCCACGTCCCGGCCGGGCAACCTTGCCAGCGTCGCCTTGGCCGTTTGAGCCAGTTGGGCATTCTCATCGAGCGCGGCATCCAGGAGCACCGGCACGCAAGAGGCGTCGGCGAAGCGTGCGAGCGCGCCCATGGCCGCCGTCCGCACGTGAGCCGCGCCGCTCTTTACGGCGCTGAGCACGGCAGGCAGCGCCTTGGCGTCGCCGCGGTCGGCCAGAGCGAGGAGCATCAGGGCCTGCCGATCCGACGCCGCGTTGCCCAGTTCGGCCGCCAGGGCCTCGGTCGCTTCGGGGCCGGGCAGTTCGCGGGCCGTGCGGAGTCCGATGCCGAAAAATGCCTTGTCGGTCGACCTGAGTTGCTCGACCAGCAGCGGCACGCCGGCGGCCTGGCGGGCGAGAATGGCCCCGCGGGTCGCCTCGAGCGCTCTCTGCTTGGGCACGTCCGCCTTGCGGACGGTGTCGTACAACCTCACGGCTTCGTTGCGATTGCCGCCGGCGAGGAACCGTTCCGCGCACAGGATGCAGCCCTCCGCCACCGTCGAGCGGACCGCGGCCGGCGCGGTGGCCAGCAACGGCTCCAGGGCCTTGGCAGCAGCAGGGCCGCCGATGCGGCCCAAGGCCGCGGCCGCAGCCGACGCCACGTCCTCGTCGGCGTCCTTGAGCCTTGGCACGAGCCCGCCGACGGCCTTGGCGTCGCGCCGCACGCCGATCGAGTTGATCACGCCGACGAGCAGCCTGCCCTGTACCTTGCCCATCGCCTCGCGCAGGGCCTCGTCGGCGGCCGGATCGGGAATGGCCTCCAGAGCGATCCGCGCCCACGACGCAAGTTCCTTGTCCGGCAGGAGCGCCGCCAGGGCCGGCACCGCGTCCTTGGTGCCATAGATGGCCAGGTGCTTGCAGGTGATGGCCTTGTCCTGGGGCGGCGCGTCGGACCGGAGCACGCCGATGAGTTTGCGCTGCCTCTCTTCGGCAGCATTCTTGTCGGCGGCATTCTCGGCGGCGGCAGAGGTGCGGCCGGCAGCCATCGCGCAGAGGACCGACGCGGCGAAAGCGGCACACAGTGCGAAAGCCCGAGTCTTGAACATCATCACTCTCCTTGGAGAAGGTGGGTTCCTTCGGATACCCGATCCTAGAGCCGCCACGGTTCGCGCAGCGCCTCCGACCGCAACCGGTTCGCTTCCTCGTCGCCGACGAACCTGTACGTCTTGGGATCAAGCGTGACCTTGCGCTTCAGGAATATGGCGATGTTTGTGGCATGGCAGGCAATGTGGGTGTGGCAGGTCACGTCGTGGTTGGCCCGGGGCAGCCCCCGTGTCTTCACGCAGTTGAGGAAGTCGCGGATGTGGTTGTTCGCCGGGTAACCGCCGACCTTGGCGCCCCTTGCGGCGAGCAGGGCGGGCGAACTGGCGACCATGTCGCCGTTATCGCCCGTCTCGACCCAGCCTGTGTCTCCCTCGAACCGCACCGGGCATGAGCCGAGCCCGAGCCAGCCTCCTCCGCGCATCACCAGTTTCACGCCGTTGGCGTAGTGGGCAACCGCCTGGCCGCCGGCCGGCGGCTCATACTCCACCGGTGCCGTGTCATCGGCGTTGTTGGCCCACTGGCAGAGGTCCACGCAGTGGGAACCCCATTCCAGCACGCCGCCGCCTACCAGTCCGCCGCCTTTCTCGAAGTTGAACCCGTTCAGCAGCCGCCGGTTGAACGGCCGCCAGGCCGCAGGCCCGAGGTAGAGGTCCCAGTCGACCTCTTCCTTGGGCGGTTCGGGTTGGGCCGGGAGCCAGCCGCTGGTTCCGGTTCCCATGCCACCGGGGTGGGCGTGGACGGTATGGAGTTTGCCGAGTTTGCCGGTGCGGGCCAACTCGACCGCCAGCGCGACGTGGGGCAGGTTCCGCCGCTGCATGCCG
>Ga0307427_1000576_pt1 | contig 22291 bp, 22 predicted proteins | sample SalMarWE160190MG_FD_202162 | JGI IMG/M metagenome (GOLD analysis project Ga0307427, IMG submission 202162) | Salt marsh sediment microbial communities from the Plum Island Ecosystem LTER, Massachusetts, United States - WE1603-190 | ecosystem: Environmental > Aquatic > Marine > Intertidal zone >... | reverse complement strand
TTTTTTGTTCACCGATGCCGGTACCTTACGTTTACGGCATCGGAATAGGACATGATGAGTCATAGAGCAGCGTCATGGGCCATTGCTGCCAGCGCTTAGCGCCGGGAGCTTCTGCAGAGACGTGTCCTATCAAGCCGAAGTCTCAATAGATGTCGTATCTATGAATAGAAGGACTCAGAATAAGATCTGATGCCATGTAATGCCATGGATAGAACGAAAGGAGAGAGGCACGTGGAAGCTCATGAATGTGTATAGGGAGACCGAGACGGCTAAAGAAACGGTGCTATCCTCACGTAGGTCTCACGCTGAACAATCCGCGGGGCCCAGGGAATAGTATACCCTTCGCACCGCGCGATCATTGGCTGCTGAGGTGATGGACATAAGGGCCTTTTGAAGACTGCCAACTTTGAGCGGTCCAATGAAAAGGGTTTTTGGAATAACTTGTTACCCGTGTAAGATAGCTCCCGAGTCCCACCTTTGAGGAAGAATATCTTTTTCGTGAAATGGAGATCTTTATGAGGAGCGGTTTTCTCGGCAGTGAGGTTCTATTCCTCCTTTTTGAGATCCTCTACCTCTTTTTTGAGGCTTGCAACTTCCTCTTTCAATTCGTTCGTGTTGGGCTTTTCTTCAAACTTATCCGCACTCCTCTTATCCTTCAGTTCCTCGATGCCCAGATAGGTAGCTAAGGCACCTCCCAAAATAAGCAGCGCTGGTATTCCAGCAGCAAGGGCCTTTATAAAATATCCCCACCAGATAATGATTCCAATAATGCCCAAAATCAAAGACGCTAAGCCACCAAATAGTGCCGCCATGTATACCTCCTTAGATTATTTATTTATTCACGTAGTATTTCGCCTAAAAATCTTGTTCTTTGTACCACAGGAAAATGTATCATTCAAGACTTAATTATAGAAGAATGTAGGTGTGGGAAAAAATTGTTGCTATGCTGCCACAGATACCATAGTGCCTTTATGGAGACTATGGGTTCTCTGTGACGGGGGTATTGCTCGCCGTTTTTAACCATGATAAAGCTCCGTGCATTTGAATCCTAGCTATGCAGCCAACAAGCGCTGTCTGGGGAGGAGCACCGGAGAGGGTCTGCCCAGGAAGGGAAAGTGCTCCACGGCCAGCCCCATTCTGTAACGGTGCCGTATGAATACGTGGGATTTTATTGTCCCACTCGGGGATTGGGAGAAAAACCCTCCCCTTTAGGCGAAGACTTTAGTATGCCCGAAGGACAGGGAAAACCGCAGAATATCGAACAAGGAATATCGAATGTCGAAGTGATCCCTTCGTAATTCTGCGGTTCGTTGTTCAATATTCGATATTCAATCTACGGTCTTTCCGGGCTGGCGAGTCGAATTCATTCGACAAAGCCGTGTCAGCCCGCTGGAATACTATGAATGGGTATCACTCTGGAGCGCCTGATCAAGGTACTCCTCCTGTACCCGGAGCGTCTTATAGGAATGGTTCGTGAGTTGGGCGTGCAAGGCTTCAAGAGCAAATTTTCTATCTCAGACCAGCATGATACCCATCAGGGGGTGTTCATGCTTCACTGCTGCATTGCCTGTATTTTCTTTGACAAATGATGTGAAATTAGATAGAAAAATGAACCTTTACAGGAAGTTATTGCCATAAGCGCGGAAGCCCTGAGTGCATAAGGTGGTAGGTACTGGCCTGTTTATTCCATGGCACAGGGAAACATTTTTTGCATACAGCACCCGTTTGGAGGTCATAATGGATAATATCAAAGATTATATAGTATGTGATAACTGCAAGAATAAAAACTTTATCCGGGTCTACAACTTTGCTTTGCGGTTCAGGAAGGTAAATTTTTCAGATGACGTGATATATGATGAGGTTTCGGAAGAACTCTATCAGTGCACTCACTGCCAAAAAATATTCACAAAACAACAAATAGACGCGCGCTTAAAGGAAATGGCGAATGAGAGATTGAGGTCCTTCTCGGATAGCGAACGATGAGCCCGCTATGGAGCAGATAGAGGTTTATCATTCTTCTTCGCTCTCCTGGGAATAAAATTGAAACTTGTATGATCCTATCTCGATCGTATCGAAATCAGTTAAAAAATGGCTACCTTCTATTGTCTCGTTATTCACCTTGACCTTTGTTTTTCCGCCCGTTGCGGTAATGGCATAGCCATTTGGCCTGCGGCTGATAGTTGCCGCTGTAGGGGGCATAAACATACCGCCGATTCGTACCTCTGAGGTTTCGGCCTTGCCGATTTTGGTGAGTTTTTTCGTTAGTTTTATTTCGTCTTGACCTGATCCATCGATAAAACTAATAATACCTAACATCTGTTTTTGAGATGCTGCTTCCACTCCCTTTTCTCTGGCCTGCTTCTCTAGTAGTTCCTTATGCTGTGCGGTATCAAGGATCATAGTCCTGTCTAGCTCTCCCACTTTCACTTTGGCCTGTTCCTCTTGGGACATTGCAAAGAAAAGCAGGTGTTTGCCCACGGTAATCTTATCCTTGTGCTGTAATTTATGGGAGGAGATTATTTTATCATTGACAAATGTCCCGTTGGTGCTCTGTAGATCGGTAAGCATATAGGTATCGCCACTTTTATCTATTCTGGCATGGAGACCTGATACCGCAAGGTTATCGATCACAATATCATTGCTGTCATTGCGCCCAATGGTGAAACTCTCCTTGGTGAAAGGATATTCTTTAATCACCTTCTTGTTGAAGACTACTATAATCCTTGCCATAACATAAGCCTCTGTTTGTAATTACCATAAAAAACATGCGTTATCATTATTTTTTTCTCATGAAGCGAGTTAAAAATTTCTTCAATATCCCTGATCTTTCGTTCCCTAGTTGATCTATGCATACCAAAGAGACCGTGGTATTGTCGTGGCCACCCCTTTCGTTAGCTTCATCTATGAGTTGCTGACAGATATGTTCCAGATCATCGCCTTGATTGATGATTGCCAATATCTCCTCATCCGAAACTAGGTCGGTCAGCCCATCGGTGCAGAGTAAAAATCGATCCTTGTCCCTGGGCTCGATCTCAAAAATATCTATATTTACTGTCTCAAGTGAGCCAAGGTTTCTCGTAAGGACGTGCCGTAAGGGAGAATTTTTTGCCTCTTCTTTGGAGATCAGTCCCATCTCCAGCTGTTCTGCTACCATATTATGTTCCTTGGAAAGGGGCTCCATGGCGCTGCCCCTGAAAAGATAGATCTTGCTGTCGCCCACATTGGCGGATATCACGGTAGAAGGCATGACTACAAGGACTCCGATAGTCGTGCCCATCCCCTTGTATTCATGATATTCGGTGGCCATTTCGTAGATCACCCTGTTTGCCAATTTGATGCTGCTCAATATGTAGTTCCCCATCCGGCCCAGGGTATGATCCGCGAAATCGAAAAGCTCATCTTCCAGGATCTCTTTATTCATCCAATTTGTTATGTTTCTTTGAATAGTCTCTACAGCTACTTTGCTCGCAACTTCTCCTGCCGAATGACCTCCCATGCCATCGGCTATTATATACAAGCCGCGAGCGTTATCCATGGCAAAATAGTCTTCATTGCTATCTCTTTGCCGGCCTGTATCGGAAATACCAAAAGCACGCAATTTCACCATTTTCCCCTATTTTTGAGAGTCAATCCTACGCTCATTGTGCTTTTTGCGCCCTCAGGGCATCTATTTTATGAGCTAAGATTCTTATATATTTGGCTAAATCATTGGCCGTCTGCAACCTATAATCTGGCTTCTTAGCCAGCACTTTATCGACTATTTTCTCGCAAGGCTTAATAACCCTTGGATTTATCGTGTGAGGCGATGGATGTCTTGCCTGAGTAATCTGGTAAAAGAGGCTATTGAGGTTTCCCCCTTTAAAAGGTAGTTCCCCAGTGAGAAGCTGAAAAAAGACCACACCAAGGGAGAATATATCTGATCGTGCATCTATATTGCCTGCCATAATTTGCTCAGGCGACATATAGTTTGGGGTACCGAGGATTATTCCGCTCTTCGTCTTTGATGAAGACATCGATTTTGCTATTCCGAAATCAGTAACCTTTATCCTGCCATTTCTCAAAAGCATGATATTGGCGGGTTTAATATCCCTATGAATTACTCCATTCCTGTGCGCATACTCTAAGGCATCGGCCGTTTGAGCGATAATATCCAAGATCTTACGAATTGGAAGCAGGCTACCCTTCTTGCAGTATCTATCCAGATCCTCTCCGTCCAAGAATTCCATGGCCATATAGGTGAGGTCGTAATCCTCACCCACATCGTATATGGCAACGACACCTGGATGTGAGAGCTTTCCTGCTAACTCGGCTTCCCTGAAGAATCGCCCCTTTATCTCTTCCAGCTGATTGTCCTCGAATTCATCGGAGAAGCGAATTGTCTTGATAGCTAAAAGCCGATTTATCTTTGGGTCTCTGCCCTTATAGACCGTGCCCATTGCTCCTTTACCGAGTTCCATGAGTATCTCGTATCTTCCAACAGTGGGCTTCACCTCCAGGTCATCCGATACGACTATCTTCTCCTCCTTCTCTCCTTGGTAGGCACCCAACGGCAGAGAACCCATTATCTTTTTTAGATTCGGTATTTTCTCATTGAGATCCTTAAACCCCGTATCCCCTTTGTTGATATATTCATAGACGGAAATGGCCTTGTTGAGCATTCGCTTACGCTCGTAGTCGAACCCCAGATTGTAGACTAGATCCCTCATTTCATCATCGAGCGGGCATTTTCTGAATTTTTCAAAGGCAAGGTCAAGCAGGCCTTGGCTTTGAAGGCTTATGCCAAGCATTCGATTGGTTTCTATGGCATCCTTGGAGATAACATCTTTACCGATAAAAAGCAGGTCCTTCCCCATTATGGCGCAGTAGATCACTGCCAGGGTGAGAATAATGTAGATGGTCTTGAACCATACAGCAAAGACCATGAAGAAAATGACGGCGGTCAAAAACACGAGAAAGATCAGGCCGGCGGTTATGCCAGTTCGGTTTACATAGCTTAGTTGGGAATGGAGAAATGCAGAGACCATCCCCAGCAATATCAAGATAAGGGCCTCTACATATGCCATGGAATCAGGTCGGGTAAGAAAACGGCCGTGCAGGAAATCATCGATAACGTTGGCCATAAACTCTACCCTCGGCATGTGGGGATCTACTGGGGTATCAACGGAAACCCCGCCTTCCGCAGTATAGCCAATGAGGACAATCTTGCCCTCAAAGACAGCAGGGACTTTTTTTACGGTAAGGATATCCGCGAATGAATAGTAGGGAAACGATTGCCTGCCTCCTCTAAATTTAATCAGTATTTCCCCATTGCTGATAGGTACGGGCTTTTCATTTACCATGAGCCCCCGGGCCTTTCCTATCACCTCTCCAGGCTGCTTATCGAGATAGTTCAGGGCAAGCGAGAGAGGCAGGGAAGACATGAGGTGCCCCCTGAAGTTGATGAAAGGGATATGGGCCTTGCCCATCATTAACTCATTGGGGGAGAAATTTATGTGCCCCAGGCCATGGCTGCTCTTCGAGAGCTCTGGAAACGGTGCGATTATTTCCTTCACGGGTATGGCTTCTACATTTTTTGCTATCGTGTCCTTTTTTATCGTCTTACCATTGAGAAACGACTCAGGCGGAAGCACTAATTCGGCGTCATACTTTCCAAATGTTCCGAGCACTGGCAGGATGATATTTCCGGATTTCTCCACCGTCTCCAAGAGAGTCCTGTCGTTGTCCAGGCGGTTTTCGATTTCCTCCAATCTGGCAAGTATCCACTCGTTTGCTTTCCCCGCATCAAATTCAAAATTTTTCTCTGTAATCTCTTTGTAGAGATTCTGTACTTCCTCAAGGGGCTGATTTGGTTCTTTTTCGCTGAACACAATATCGATGCCGATTAGCTTTGCTCCGTTGTGTTTCAGGATTGTAAGCATCTCGGCTATCACATGTCTGGGCCAGGGCCATTGACCAACCGTGCGTACGCTCTTATCATCGATATGTACGATGGAAACCCTGCTTTCCCCGGGGTTGCGAGCTGTGTCGAGCCTCATCTCAATCCCATAGATCACCTTTTCAAGCGATTCAAAAAAGGATAAGGGGAAGAAGGAGAGATAGAGAAAGATTGAAGCGACAAGCGCGCCAATATATAAGTTAGCCTTTTTGTTTCCTGTCTTCATTTATTTGGGATGTGATAAATTCTGGCGCAGTAATTGATATAGATTCATAGTTCTGTTAACATACTGAAAAGTTATAAAATTTCATGCATAAGGAGCAAAAAATGATTTGAGAGCTTATATCAAATTAATACCTCTATGTCAAAGAAAACAAATGTTGTTTGATGGCCCTGTGGATATACACTGTGCTCGGCGATGTCACATCCAGCACAAACACGGGACAGCGCACTATAAAGGAATACTCTCTTATCGGCAATTACGTATCCTAGATAAAGACAATAGGGTCGTGATGTCAAGGATTAAGTGGTCCATAGCAACTGAAGGTGAGGTAGGTGGAGCAGGCAGAGCTTCTTTATTGCGAGCCCATCAATGCTGGTGCTAGGGTGGTTCCGTATACTCAATAATTGAATGAGGGGCAAGAAATTCTAAGAAAACGGAAGAGGTGATTGATTCTTTCCTTTGCTGTAAATTTCCAACGTACCCGCATAGCACAGCTTGGACCACCAGCTCAGCTGATTGGTTTAGGGTATTAGTTAGCCCTGTGCAGGCTTCAAAAATACACCTTATGCAACCCTATTTTTTGTCTAGACAATGGGGAGTACCTCGGCCTTCAAAAAGGTGACACAAATGCCCAGATCTTATACCAAATTGCAATCATGTCATTGCGAGGAGCGAAGCGACGTGGCAATTTATCATATTGAGATTGCTTCACATTCGTTCGCAATGACATCTATCAATAGTATCAGTTTGAATGCAATTTGGTATTAAACTATGAAGACGTCTAGTGATAGTAGGAGATCAAACTGAAAAAAGGAGGTACGTCTAGGAGTTCTATCGTTTTCCTTTTGGGGATGAATCGCAGATGACACTTCTACCAAAGCCAGTTACCATTCTTATCCCATCGGCTGTTGTATTGTATGCCGATCTTCGAGAGCACGTGTTGGTAAAGGAAAAGCCTGTTACCCTTGAAATAGCCGAGATTTACAGATTGTTGGTGCGGTGTAAATCCTTGGCTCTTTGCCTCGGAGAGTGGCATGGTTTTAGCCGTCTTGCCGGCCACGGCTTCATAATCAAAGTGAATGGAATGGTAACGCTTATCCTCTAAGGTTACCACAACCACGGCATTTTCAGGTATTTGCTCCTCAACGGTGACGTAAATGCCCAGAAAAAAGGCTACCAATAACAGGCATATTACGATAACGACCGTTATTTTACCGTGCTTTCCCACTGTTTGCGTTCCTGCATCTACCTCTTTTCGCCCTTACAAAGGCGGGTAGCGATGATTTTCGGACTCCGTACCCGCAGCATCCGTTGCCTAGGGCAGAAACGGTAACGTTCTTTAGTGACCAAGGTAAAAAAAGATAACGAACCATACATGTTTTTCGATCCAAAGTCAATTTCCTTTTAGGCGTCCCCGTAGTTGATCATAGAACTGGGAACGATGGCGTATTATGAGTGTTCAACGGACCTTATAGTAGTCCTTATACCATTTGATAAATTCCCCCACGCCCCTCCTGATTGGCGTCTTTGGGTTGAAGCCCAAGATCTGTCTCGTCTTCTCTATATCGGCATATGTTTCAGGAACATCGCCGGGTTGCAGGGGCAGAAAGTTCTTTTGCGCCTCCCTGCCCAATTCCCCCTCTAGTATCGAGACAAGTTCCATGAGTTCCACCTTGCTGGAGTTACCGAGATTAAAAAGTTCATATGGAAACGGGTTATCCAGTGCGGAGATGGTGCCATCCACGATATCTGCTATGTAGGTGAAGTCCCTTTTCATGTTTCCGAAGTTATAGATATCAATAGGCCTTCTTTCCAGAATTGCCTTGGTAAAGAGAAAAAGTGCCATATCAGGTCTTCCCCACGGTCCATACACGGTAAAGTAACGAAGCCCGGTCAGGGGAATACCGTAGAGATGGCTATAGGTATATGCCATGAGCTCATCGGCCCTCTTAGTCGCCGCGTACAAGGAGATTGGGGTATCGACACTATCCCCGATGCTAAAGGGGAGCTTTCTGTTGCCCCCGTATACCGAGGATGACGATGCGAACACGAAATTGGCAACGGGGAATTTCCTAGCCATCTCCAGAAGGTTAAGGAAGCCCTTCACATTGCTTTTCTCGTAGATAAAAGGATCCAGAATCGAGTATCTTACTCCGGCTTGAGCGGCGAGGTGACAGATCCTCTCTATATGGTGATGAGAGAATATCTCCTGTAAGATCTCGAGATTGCAAATATCATCTCGGTAAAAGGCGAAGCGGCCATGTGACAGTACCTGCTGTAGCCTGGCCTCTTTAAGGGAGACCTCATAGTAAGGGTTGAGGTTGTCTATGCCTATCACCCTTTCTCCTCGTTGAAGGAGTGCCCTGGCTACATGAAAGCCGATAAATCCTGCTACGCCCGTAACGATGGTTATGCGTTGATTATCTGTCACCTGTAAGCTCGAAATTTGAAACTAGATGCCGCATAGCATTGGAGATCGAGATCTGACAATCGAATATCCGAGTCAGCTCCGATAGTCTGCGTTTATCCTTATGTAGTCATAGGTGAGGTCACAGGTTATCATCCTGTCACCCCATCTTCCCTGATTCAGGTGGATGGTTATCGTTACCTCTTTCCCTTTCATCCTTTCAGATGCCTCCTTTTCAGCCTCAACGCTGATCATCGTTCCACCCTCTACAATCTTGACCCCCTCGATCCAGAGCTGAACCTTATGCTCCTCGATCTCGATTCCGGCCCTTCCGAGAGCAGCCATGATTCGCCCCCAATTGGCATCGTTGCCAAAGACCGCTGTCTTCACCAGATTGGAGTTGGCTACTTCCCTTGCGGCTTTTCGTGCATCGGTTTTTGTTGCTGCCCCGTTCACCTCGATAATAATCACCTTTGAGGCGCCTTCCCCATCTTTGGCGATCATATACGCGAGCTCAGCCATTACAGAATGGAGGTCTTGGACAAATGCCTCTAGGTCCTTTTCCCCCAACTCTCCATTTCCTGCAAGACCATTGGCAAGGATAAGGGCCATGTCATTGGTGCTTGTTTCGCCATCCACGGTAATTCGATTGAAGGTGGCGTCCACGGCTGGCAGGAAGAGCTGAGATAAGGTATCAGGGTCAATGTTGATATCGGAGAGGAGAAATGAGAGCATCGTAGCCATATTGGGCATGATCATGCCTGCTCCCTTTGCTACACCCATGAGGTGGTAAGGTTTCCCGCACACAGTGCCCTCACGAAAGGATATCTTAGGGAATGAATCCGTGGTCATGAGGGCCTGCGCCACGGATTCAAGTGCGTGGGGGGATAGATTGTTTATAATGCCCGGAATAGCCGCTTCTATGAGATCTACCCGCAGGTAGGAGCCGATAACCCCTGTGGAGGCAACAACCGTTTCACTTTGATCGATATTGAGACCCTTGGCAACGATATTCGCTATCCTGGTAGCATCATTGAGGCCTTGAATACCCGTACAGGCATTGGCGCAGCCGGTATTAGCGATAACTGCCCGGATAAAACCCTTTTTGATCCTCTCCTCGCTTACGAGTACCGGAGCGGCCTTAATCTTATTGGTGGTAAATGCCCCTGCAGCAGCCGCCCTTTTTTGGGAGACGATCAGTGCAAGATCCAATTCGCCCTTTTTTCCCAGACCACAAGAACTCGCAGATGCGAGAAATCCCGGTATCGAATAGCCCTTTTCTCTTTTCATCGGCCGCAGCAATACTTATACTTCTTTCCACTTCCACAGGGACATGGATCATTTCTGCCAACCTTGGGAGATTTCCGCCTGACCGGCGAGCTCCCACCATCGCCTCCACGGCTGAGAACCATTTGCCTTTTTGGAACTGCAATGGCGGGCTGTTCTTGAGCCGATATCCTTAACCTAAAGAGCGTCTTCAGGGTATTTTCCTTTATCCCCTCCACCATAGTAAGGAATATCCCGTAGCCCTCCTTTTGGTATTCTTTGATGGGGTCCATCTGACCATAGCCCCTGAGGCCAATTCCTTCTTTCAGCTGATCCATGGCGAGGAGATGATCAATCCATATATCATCAATTGCCTTCAACATAGCAATCCTGTGAAGAAAGGTAAAGGTTTCCGGGTCAATCTCCTTTTCCTTTTGCTCATAAAGATCCATGGCTCTCGACTTCAAGCTCTCTAACAGAGATGCCTGAGTCATTTCGTTGAGCTGCTCCTTGGAAAAGTGAGCGAGGAATCCGAATATAGGATCCAGGCAATCGGATAGCGAACTGAGATTCCATTGCTCTGGGTAAACCTTGGGATCAATGTGTGCCGTCACGGCATCCTCTATTACTTCTTCGATCATGCCCACCACGTTCTCCCTCAGGTTGTCGTCCTCTAAGATCTCTCTCCGTTGTCCATAGATTACCTTTCGCTGTTGGTTCATCACATCGTCGTACTCAAGGAGATTCTTCCGGATGTTGAAGTTGATCCCCTCAACCCTTTTCTGAGCTCCCTCGATTGCCCTGGAAATGATGGCATGTTCAATTGGCTGGCCCTCATCCATGCCGAGCTTGTCCATTACCGAGGAGATCCTCTCTGATCCGAAGATCCTCATTAGGTCATCCTCAAGGGAGAGATAGAACCTGGAAGAACCGGCATCCCCCTGACGCCCTGAGCGTCCTCGAAGTTGGTTATCAATTCTCCTGCTCTCGTGCCTCTCGGTGCCGAGCACATGCAATCCCCCCAGCTCAGCCATGGCCTCACCGAGCACAATGTCGGTTCCCCTTCCTGCCATATTGGTGGATATGGTGACGGTCCCCTTTTGTCCAGCTTGAGCGATGATCTCCGCCTCTTTCTCATGGTTCTTGGCATTTAATACCTGGTGCTTGATGCCCTCATTTCGGAGCATCCTGCTCAACATCTCCGACTTCTCAATAGATATGGTCCCGACCAGCACCGGCTGACCCCTGTCATGCAATTGCTTTATTTCCTGGACAACCGCCTTGAATTTCTCCCTCTCGGTTTTATAGATAACATCTGGATTATCCATCCTGATCATTTTCTTGTGTGTGGGCATGATGAATACATCGAGATCGTAAATCTTCTTGAATTCCGGTGCTTCCGTATCAGCAGTCCCCGTCATTCCTGCGAGCTTTTCGTACATCCTGAAGTAGTTTTGAAAGGTTATGGTCGCCAGTGTTTGATTCTCCTCCGCGACATTCACGCCTTCCTTTGCTTCGATTGCCTGATGCAAGCCATCGCTCCACCTTCTGCCGGGCATGAGCCTGCCGGTGAACTCATCAACGATGATAATCTGTCCATCCTTGACCACGTAGTCCACATCCTTATTGAAGAGCCAGTATGCCTTGATGAGTTGTTGGGAGGCGTGCATTCTCTCCGATGATTCCCTATATCGTTCCTCCAGTTCCCGTATCTTCCTCTTCTTTTCCTTGAAATTTAAATGGGGCTCATTCTCTATATCATGTATCCCTTGGCCCAGGTCGGGTACCACGAAGGCATCTTGTTGATCCCCGGACAGTAGCCTAAGACCCTTATCCGTTAGTGTTGCGCTATGATTTTGTTCCTCGATAACACAATAGAGCTCCTCGTCCAATGCATAGAGGCCCTTTTGGGATGAGAGAAATGACTCCATCCTATCGATCCTTTTCTTTAATCCCGGATCGTTTGCTATGAGACCGAGAAATTGTTGATTCTTTGGGTTTCCCCTCTTCACCTGAAGGAGAAGCTCTATCGTATCATCATCAAGGTTCCCCTCCTTCATCCGCGTCTCCGCCCCGTTAAGGATAGTTCTAATCAGCCTGTCCTGTTGCTCCTTGAGTTTCAGGATCATGGGCTTGAGCAAGGAATAAAAAACGTCTTCGCTATGTTCGACGGGTCCCGAGATGATGAGGGGGGTTCTCGCTTCATCGATAAGAATACTGTCCACCTCATCAACAATGACGTAAAAGAGCTCCCTTTGCACGCAGTCATCTATTGAAAGCTTCATGTTGTCCCTGAGGTAGTCGAAGCCGAATTCATTATTGGTGCCATAGGTGATATCTGCGCTGTAGGCGATCTTCCTTTCCCGGTCATCCAGGCCGTGCACAATAACCCCCACCGACATCCCCAAGAAGTGATAGATCCCGCCCATCCACTCTGCATCCCTCTTAGCGAGATAGTCATTTACTGTGACGAGGTGGCTGCCCCTGCCCATGAGGGCATTAAGATAAAGGGGCAGGGTGGCTGCCAGAGTTTTCCCTTCTCCGGTCTTCATTTCCGCAATCTTACCCTGGTGGAGCGCTACGCCTCCGAGGAGCTGGACATCGAAGTGCCTCATGCCAAGAACCCTCACTGAGGCCTCTCGCACGACGGCATAGACCTCTGGAAGGATTTCATCGAGACTCTCACCCCTTTCGATCCTTTGCTTGAATTCCCCTGCCTTGTCCCTTAGTTGGTTGTCTGTCAGGCTCTTACAGTACACCTCCAGCTCATTGATTCGTGTAACGAGTGGGGCAAGTTTTTTCAGCTCTCGTTCGTTTTTGCTTCCAATAAACGTTTTCAGTACACTGCCAAGCATACCAGCGATTTCCTTCTTTTACTGTTTTGTTGATTAAACCTTTTTATAGATAAAAATTCAAGCGTCAATTAAGATAAGTTCGTAAAAAGTCAGCATCGGCGTCATTGCGAGCGACCTGCCCGCCATGCGAGTCCGCAAGGTGAGGCGGGCGGGAGCGAAGCAATCTCCTTCAATTCAAGTAGTTGAATTTACGAGATTGTTTCGTCGTGGAGTTTATCCTGAGCATAGCCGAAGGACTCCTCGCAATGACAGGTGAAAAGACTTTTTACGACTTTGTCAATTAAGGGTATTGTATCATGGCTACAGTAGCATATATCGAGCGGGAATGTAATGTTGGCTTAGTTCAGGATATAACGGAGGGGGTTTACAGGGACGCCATTTAGGAGCACCTCATAGTGAAGGTGCGGGCCGGTGCATCTTCCGGTATTTCCAACCTCTCCGATCACCTGGCCCCTCCTCACGGATTGCCCCTTGCTTACACCTAACTTATCTAGATGGCCATACCTCGTCATGAGGTTATATCCGTGGTTAATCGCGATCATTTTTCCGAGGCTGCCTTCCTTACCCGCAACCACCACCAATCCATCTGCGGGGGCAACTATCGGTGTGCCGATCCTGGTTGCAATGTCGAGCCCCTTGTGAAATTCCCTTTGATTGGTAAAGGGGGACATCCTGTAACCAAATCTCGAGGAAATCCAGCCGGTCGTTGGCCGTATCGAGGGGGTACAGGCCAGGATGGATTTCTGTTCTCGTAAAAAAGTGCTCAACTCCACTTGGGATCGAGAGGTTACCGCGATTTCCGTTTCGAGATTTTCAAGGGATTTATGCGTTTGGGAGATGAGTTCCTTGTTGACCTCATCGGCTCGGTAATCCAATGTGAAGGTATTGAGGTCTGACCCTCCAAGCCCGAGAAACTGTTCCTCTTCATCCACGGGATTGAGGTTTGTCATAATCCGTAGCTTATGGTCGAATTCCTGAAGCTGGGCCATTTTATGATTGATAGTAGTAATCTTTTTGTAGAGGGCAAGAAGTTGGATTCTTTGAGTACTGTTTTCCTTTTTCAGGCTATCTAGTTCGGGGATCTGAACTTTTATCTTTGTGTAGTCATTGACAAGCCAACAGACCCCTATACTTATCAGAACGAAGATGATGAGGAAGAGGCGAATGAAACCCAAGGAAACCTTGATCTTCCTTACCTTGTTTGACCCTCCGGGAAGAAAGAGTATCGTGGTTTTTTTTGATGCCATAGAGATACTGCGTAATAGCAACCGTTTGCGCTTTGGAGGCGGCAACCGGATTCGAACCGGTGTAAAACGGTTTTGCAGACCGCTGCCTTAGCCACTTGGCTATGCCGCCTATCCATGGAGCGGGAAACCGGGCTTGAACCGGCGACCGTCACGTTGGCAACGTGATGCTCTACCAACTGAGCTATTCCCGCCTGTTTCCAATTGTATGCAAATGTTGTCTTTTGTCAAGAGAAATCTGAGCAAAGGCTACATAAGGATCTTCTTGACCACTCGAAAGTACGCAAAGCCAGACCACAGGGTCAGCACTAATGCCATCCAGAGAAAGGTTATTCCGACGGCATGAAAATCAATGCTGACATACTGATAGTGCAAGCAGAGACATATAAGGGAGACCAGTTGGAATACGGTTTTATATTTTCCAAGGGAACTCGCCTCGATAATCTTGCCCTCCACGACCGCAATGCCCCGTAAGCCCGTCACCGCCATTTCCCTCGCGATAATAAGGATCACTATCCAGGCAGGGATCCTCCCGAGGGGTATGAGCATGATCATGGTGACCGATACAAGCAGCTTGTCTGCAAGGGGATCGAGGAATTTACCTACATGCGTGACTGTTTTATATCGCCGTGCCAGGAATCCATCCAGGAGATCGGTAAAGGCGGCAGCCGCGAAGAAGACAGCGGCCAAAAAGCTCCCCAATCTTCCGGGAAAATACAGGCAGATCACCACCACCGGGATCAGTGCCAGCCTCATGAGGCTCAGGGTATTCGGCAGATTGCCTATGTAGCCTTGATAGCGATCCATCTCTCACCGCATAGGGATTAATCCTTCTTTTCCCTATAGTCCTGGTAATAGGCCATAACCCTTTCCACGAACCATCTCGTCGCTGGGATAGGGGGAATACCGTTGTGGTTGTCCACTATAGTGGGGCCTATATTATACGCTGCAACAGCTAATCTCATATTGCGTTTAAATCTCTTGAGAAGCAGGCCGAGATATTTGGTTCCGCCGAGGATATTCTCCTCAGGATCAAAGGGATCTTGTACCTTCATATCCTTTGCAGTAGCAGGCATTAACTGCATGAGACCCTGAGCACCACTTTCAGAGATAGCATTAGGCTCAAAGGAGGACTCGGCCTTTATAATAGCCTTGATGAGGTGAGGGTTCACATCGAATTGTCGTGAGGCCCTATTGATGATCTCGTCATATTTCGCGATGTATGGCTTTGCCGTTAATCCGCTGGCCGTTATGTAGAGGCGGTAGCGAGGATCTGAGGGGATATTCGTAAAGTGCCACACGCCCTTTTCATCCTTGAATCTATATATATCGCAGGTCGCGGAGCCCAAGGGTATCAGGCAACACACTGTTACGATTATCGCAGTATATACTAGAACCCTGGCTTGAGGCATCTCATTCTATCTCCCGTATCAGACTCTCGAATAGTGCTACCAGGATAAGGTTCGTGGTTGCGCCATTCAACAAAACGCGTTTATTGGTTCTCTTTATTTCCTTCGTATATGCTGTATTTACAAAGAATTTCAAACTTCCTCTCCTGCGGGCTCAACTGAAGGTCCCATCGGTAGTCCTTTCAAAAGGCGGCAAATGGTCATTTTGAGGACGGGATGCATGAACTCAGGGGCTAATTGAGCGAGCGGTTCCAACACAAATCGCCTCTCGTGCATCAAAGGGTGGGGTATGACCAGATCACGGGACCGAATAATTTCTTGACCGAATAGAAGAATATCAAGATCAATTATTCTCGCCTCCCACCGCCTCCTCCTCCTTCTTCCCATGGCATGTTCTATGGACAAGAGGGCTTTTATCAACTGAAATGGATTAAGGTAGGTGGTCAGTTGTGATACACAGTTTATATACCAATCCTGTTCCGCCACACCCAGAGGTTCGGTCTTGTAGAGCGATGAGCAGGCAGCAACCTTACATCCGGGCAATTGATTGATCTCCCCTATCGCGCTTCTACAGTTTGAGATTTTATCCCCCATGTTGGATCCTATCCCTATGTAGGCTACGGTTCCCTCTGAAATCATAGGCCAACCTTGAGAACCCTCTCAACAGCCTCTGACAGTCGTTTTTCATCCTGGGTGAGCGCAATCCTGATGTATCCCTCACCAGCAGAGCCGAATCCATGGCCAGGAGTGACTACCACACCGGCCTCATCTAAAAGCCTTGCTGCCAGATCTATCGATGTGTAGGGGTGGGGAACGGGTACCCAGAGATAGAATGTGGCCTTTGGGGGATTCACCTTGAAGCCGGCATCATGCAATCCTCTGACCATGATATCCCTTCGACGTTCATAGATCTTTGCCGTCTCTGAGATGCCCTCCCGATATGATTTGAGGGCCTCAATGCCTGCTATTTGGATAGCCTGGAACACCCCGGAGTCAAGATTGCTTTTTATTGCTCCCAACCCCTGTATCGCTTCCCTATTTCCTACGGCGAAGGCGATCCTCCATCCGGTCATGTTGAATGTCTTTGAGAGGGAGTGAAATTCAATGCCGGTCTCCTTGGCGCCTTCTACCTCGAGGAGGCTCATGGGTTTGTATCCATCAAAGGCAATCTCACTATAGGTGAGGTCGTGGCATACCATTATCCCATATCTGCGTGCAAAGGCGACTATCGACTCGAAAAAATCCTTCTCGGCAACAGCGGCTGTGGGATTATTTGGATAGTTGATCCATATCATCTTGGCCTTATCCGCTACCTCTGGCGGTATGGCGGCGAGATCTGGCTGAAAGCCATTTTTCTCATGCAGCGGCAGGAAATAGGGTTTCCCGCCTGCAAAAAGGGTTCCAGTATGATATACCGGATAGGCGGGTGTGGGAGTAAGGGCGAGGTCGCCGGGATCAATAAAGGCAAGGGAGATATGGGCTATCCCCTCCTTTGCTCCTATGAGTACGATGACCTCGCTGTCCGGATCCAGTTTCACCGAGAACCTCCGCAGGTACCATTCGGCTATCTCGTACCTGAATTCCTCCATTCCAGAGTAGGAGGGATAGCGATGATTTGCTGGATCTTTCACGGCAACTGCCATAGCATCAATGATGTGCGGTGAGGTGGGAAGATCCGGATCGCCTATACCGAGATCTATGATATCCACACCCTTTCCCATCATCAGCCTCCTTTTTTCATCAATCTCCTTGAATAGGTAAGGAGGCAACTGGGAAATCCTCTCTGCTTGCTTAAACATTGCTGGTATCCCTCAATCCTAATACATCTTGCATGTCGTGGAGACCGTTTGGTTGCGTAATGACCCATGCGGCCGCCAGCAATGCACCTTTCGCGAAGTTATCCCTGCTGTGTGCCCTATGCGTCACCTCAATTCTCTCCCCGACCCCCGCGAATATCACCGTATGCTCTCCTACAATGTCCCCAGCCCTGATGGCTTGGATACCGATCTCGGCATCCCGTCTCTCCCCGATGAAGCCCTTCCGTTCATACACCGCGTCCACATCCAGATTTCTCCCTGTTGTTGTTGCCAAAATATTGGCGAGATGGAGTGCCGTGCCACTCGGTGCATCTTTCTTGAGCCTGTGGTGAGCCTCCAGTATCTCCATATCATAGCCCTCCCTCAGTATTCTCGAGAGGTCTCCAACCACCTTGAAGAGCACATTGACCCCTATACTCATATTGGGGGAGATAACGCATCTGATTGATTTTGCAAGGCCTTGAAGTTCTTCCCTGTTCTGACCGGTGATTCCCGTCGTTCCTATCACCATTGCCTGGCCGGTTTTGGCAATGAACCTCATATCATGCAAGGTACACTCAGGTGTGGTAAAATCAATCAACACATCGGCGCCTTCCACTGCCTCGCTGATATCCTTCTTGAGCTGGATGCCTGACTCGCCTATACCGGTAATACTTCCCACATCCCTGCCGATGAAAGGATGATCAGGCCTCTCAAAAGCGCCTGAGAGCGTAAACCCCTCGCTCTTTTGAATCATCTGTATGATCCTTCCGCCCATCCTGCCGGCAGCACCGGCAACAGCAATGTGTATCATCTTTTTCTCCTCATGCATTACACTATATTCAGTACTTATTCAGCTATTCAGCCACCAAGAGGCCAATAAGCAAGAAATGAAGATTGAAAATTGAAATTGGCGTCTTTGTGCATTAGTTGCTCTATGAAGTCTTTAATCATTTTCAAAGAAACTCCGGCACTGACTCCCCCCTCAAGAGTTCCTCAAGAGCTTCCCTTGCCCGTATAATAGAGAATTGCTCCTCTTTGACCATCACCTCTGCGGGCCGTGGACGGGAGTTATAGTTGGAGGACATGGAAAAGCCATATGCCCCTGCGCTCATGAGGGCGATAAGGTCCCCCTGCTCAAATGGAGGCATGGCCCGATCCCTGGCGAAGAAATCGCCGGTTTCGCACACAGGCCCTACGAGATCAGCCTTGATCGGATCTGCATTGATTCTTTTCACCGGTTGCACCGCATGAAAAGAGTTATACAGAGCAGGCCTGATCAGATCGTTCATTGCTGCATCCACAATGATAAATCTCTTGTTCGCCGTCGATTTGGTATAGAGAACCCTGGTGACCAGTATACCGGCATTGCCGATGATAACCCTGCCTGGCTCGAGGATGAGGGTAATGGAATCCCTCTTTATCATCTCCTTCAATGCACTGGCGTACTCATGTGGATGAGGTGGTGTTTCATCGTTATAGGTTATCCCGAGGCCTCCCCCGAGGTTGAGATACCCGATTGCCATCCCCCTGTTTCTCAATTCGCTCAAGAGCCCACGTAATGATGCGAGTGCCTTTGTGAAGGGATGGATATCGGTGAGTTGACTGCCTATATGACAGGATATACCTTTGACTTCAATATGTTCCAATCCGTTGGCGATTTCATAGACGTGTAATGCGTCTTTCATGGGAATGCCGAATTTGTTTTCCATGATTCCGGTTGTGAGATAGGGATGGGTTTCGGTTTCAACGTCCGGGTTTATGCGTATGGCGATTGCCACCTTGCCTCTTACGTTCCCCGCTATCCGATTTACCAGGTGCAATTCTTGAGATGACTCGACATTAAACATCAAAATACCGGATTGAAGCGCCAGTTCTATATCGCCCGGGGTTTTCCCAACCCCGGAGTATACTATCTTATCCGTTGGTATTCCGGCCCTCAGGGCTCGCAGAAGCTCACCTCCTGAAACGATATCCGCGCCTGCTCCCTCCTGCGCCAATGCCCTCAAGACGGCAATGTTGGAGTTCGATTTTACAGAGAAGCAGGTAAGATGATCCAGGCCGTTGAAGGCCTTATCAAAGACGCGGTAATGCCGTGCAATGGTCGCATGGGAATAAAGATAGAACGGTGTTCCCACCTGATCAGCGATATACGCCACAGGCACCTGTTCACAATAAAGTTCATCATCTTTATACACGAAGTGATGCATCGAATATACCTTTAAGGTAACGGGGCAAAGCATGAGTCCCTTCCTGCTGGCTTTGCCTCACCGAAAGTCGCCACAGAGGACTCGCGCTGTGTTTCAATCGTGGTTCACTATCTTTCCTTCAAAGATATCAAGTATATCACTCACCTGTTCCGGCACCTTATCTTCCTTTATGCCATTTTCTGCCCTTCCTGCGCTGTCCTGCTTTTTAAAAACAACCTTGAAGTCCGAGTGAAAGAACTCATGGGCATAGGCTACAAGCTGCTCAAAGCGCTCGGGGTCATCAAAGTACCCCGCGGTGAATGATCCCTTTCCATAGGACAACTCCATCCTGTCTCCGTTCATGGTCGGGGGGCTCCATTCCTTGAGGATATTGGCCATTGCCCTGTTCTTGGAGCTGAGATACTGTAGAAAGGCATTCCACCGTTCACCATCATCCGGAACCATTTTTGGGGATTCGTATGCCTTTCGCTCGGGATTTTTTGTAGACCCTTGATCCAATGCGGCTCCTGCGGATTGATCAAGCCTCTGCTCTAGATCCTCGAGTTTTCCCATAAGATCGTTAAATGAAAGGTACTCTTTAAGTCCGGAAAGCTTGAGCAAGATTGCCTCCACCGCTATTCTGGGATTACTGGTGTATCGAAGATCTATTTCTCTCGTGATGAGGAAATTAAGTGTCTGGAGAAGCCGTTCGATTCCTGCCTGTTGAGCCTGTCTTCTCGTCTCGTTCAGCTCATGATCGGATAAATCCAAAATCCTGGAAGGCTCTTGAGCGAGGAGAAAAACGACGAGGTTTCGAAATTGGGCAATGAGCTCACCGTAGTATTCCTTGATCTCGTATCCATATCGGTAGATCTCATCAACGATATCAAGGCATGATGAGCCGTTGCCGTCAATGATTGCCTGCGTAGTCTTAAAGAGGAGATCCCTGTCTATTATTCCGAGAACCTCCATAACTGATGCTTCTTCGACCTTTTTGCCGGCGAATGATATCACTTGATCAAGGAGGCTCTCTGCATCACGCATGCTTCCCTGGGCTTCCCTTGCAATGATGGAAACACTGGTGTCGCTTATCTCAATCCCCTCGCTATCAGTGATCCTTTTAATCTGCTCCTGAATCTGGGACAGCGGTATTCTCTTGAAGTCGAATCGCTGACATCTGGATAGTATGGTAAGCGGTACCTTATGAGGTTCTGTGGTGGCAAAGATAAACTTCACATGTGCCGGAGGTTCTTCAAGCGTCTTCAGCAATGCATTGAATGCAGGCAAGGTAAGCATGTGAACTTCATCGATAATGTAAATCCTATAGGCACTATGAGAGGGGAGGTATCTGATATTCTCCCGAAGATTCCGTATCTCATCTATGCCTCTGTTCGAGGCCCCGTCGATCTCCTGGACATCCACTGAAGAACCATGTGTTATATCGTTACACGAGGTGCACGCGTTGCAGGGATTTCCCTCTTGAGGGTTCGCACAATTGAGGGCCTTAGCAAAGATGCGGGCAACCGAGGTCTTTCCGACACCCCGAGCCCCGCTGAACAGATAGGCATGTGCTAATCGATCGGAGAGAAGGGCACTTTTCAGTGTCTGCGTGATATGCTCCTGACCGATCACCTCCTCAAAAACCTGAGGTCTCCATTTTCTGGCGAATACTTCGTAGGCCATGATTACCGGTAAAATATATGGCGGAGAGAGGGGGATTCGAACCCCCGGTACCACTTTTGGCGGTACACGCGATTTCCGGTCGCGCTCCTTAAGCCAACTCGGACATCTCTCCACAATTCCGCATAAACGGACATCATTTGGTTTCTGGACCTTGGCACAAATATAAGTGTTTATGGCATAGTAAAACCTGGGTTGAGCGGTTCATTGTTCACGGTTCCCGATTGAAATGCCCTAAGTTCTGTTAACAAAGGTAACTATAATGATATGGATATGTGTTCTGTTTCAACCGATGGGTTAAAGAGCCTACTATGGATCACACCTAAAGAGTCACCAATAAAGGCAACACTATACATTAAGTATAACCCTTGAACCCAGAAAACTGAACCAGGAACCGCTCATTTGATAAAAAAAGATACCTCTGCTAGCTCATAACAGCGTGGAGCCATAAGCTTATAGTGAATCCGTTTCTTGGCGGAGAGGGTGGGATTCGAACCCACGTGCCTCGCTCTTAACGAGACAAATCGATTTCGAGTCGACCCCGTTACGACCACTTCGGTACCTCTCCTGGCCCATATCTCCTTTCCTTGAAAAAATCCTGCATGATCTGCCTGCATTCCTCCTGCATGATGCCTGGAATGACCTTGAGTTTGTGATGAATCTTCTTATTATCGGCTAAATCGTTGATTAAGCCGGATGCCCCGAATTTCTCATCAAAAGCACCGAACACGAGCCTTTCTATTCTGGCATTTAGTATGGCACCCATACACATGGGGCACGGTTCTATCGTGACAAATATCGTGGTTTGATTCAGCCTGTAATTATCAAGTATCTTTGACGCCTGCCTGATAGCGAGTATCTCGGCGTGAGCGGTTGGATCAGTGAGCGATATGCACCTGTTATGGTCTCTGGCTACAATCTCTTGTGAGTGACCTACCACAATTGCACCCACTGGAACCTCTCCCTCTTTCCGTGCCTTGCCGGCCTCTTGCAGGGCCTCGCTCATAAAGAAAAAGAAGTCCACGCCCGTTGTTGATCCGCTTAGAGATGTATTTATCTTAAAATTCAGAGCTTTCAAGCAGTTACCAGGAAAGCTGTGGCTTGTATCTATCCCCGGTTATCGTTTACCATTTCATGATAGGTGAGTCAACTCGATAGTGATCGTGGTTGTATTGATACATCCTGACCGTAGGATTCCTGTCACATGAGTGTACAGAAATCTGTGTTATTATGAACACAAGTCGTGCAACATAGAAAGGAGCTGTGGTGTAATTTATTGAAATTATT
>Ga0307427_1000575_pt1 | contig 22310 bp, 30 predicted proteins | sample SalMarWE160190MG_FD_202162 | JGI IMG/M metagenome (GOLD analysis project Ga0307427, IMG submission 202162) | Salt marsh sediment microbial communities from the Plum Island Ecosystem LTER, Massachusetts, United States - WE1603-190 | ecosystem: Environmental > Aquatic > Marine > Intertidal zone >... | reverse complement strand
GAGATTCGAACTCCCGTCTAAGGCTCCAAAGGCCTCTATCCTTGTCCACTAGACGACCGGGCTCCGACTAGCTTCAATACCCACCCACAATTATAAATCTATAACACAACACACCAACCACGGACAAGACAAGGCAGGCAACCACAGAAGCCCAGCCCTGATCCTTCCAGACAACAAGCCTTTTAACACGGCGTGAAACATGGAGCGAGGACAACGATGAGCCTAACAGGGGAGCAGCTGAGGAAGCTCAAGGCGGCGGCCCAGAGCGTGAAGCCCTCCATCCAGATCGGCAGGGACGGCCTCACAGACGGCCAGCTGGAGAGGATCAAGCACGAGCTGGCGCACCACGAGCTGATCAAGGTCAAGTTCAACGACTACAAGGCCCAGAAGACCGAGCTATCCCAAGAGATCGCCGCCAGAACCGAAGCCACACAAGTAGACCTCATAGGGAACACCCTCGCCCTCTACAAACGGAGCCCGTACCCGAATAAACGAAGGACCGCCGTCTAAACCAGAAATTTTGAGACTGCACAACGTTTTTTATATGGTTATATCGGTTTCTGGGTTGAAGGGAAAGATGAAGATAGACGACACCGACGTCACCATACTGCGCACGCTGCAACTGGACGCCCGCACCAAGTACACCGACATCGCCAACCAGTGCGAAGTCTCCGTGGACACCATCATCAAACGCTTCAAGAAGCTCAGACGCAGCGGCCTAGTGAAGGGCACCACGGTCCTCCTAGACCCGCGGAAGTTCGGGAAAGAAGTGATAGCCAACTTCAGCATAGACGCGGAGCCGTCGTGCATAAACGAGGTGATCGGGTTCCTCAAGGAGCGGGAAGGCGTCATCTTCGCCACCCACAGCATGGGAAGCTACGACGTCTTCGCGCTGGCCATGAAGCGCAACATGAACGAGATGAACGCCCTCAAGGAGACCATACAGAGCCACACCAAGGTCAACGACGTCCAGACCAACATATGGGTCGACCAGTTCCTCATATGCCCCCAGAACTTCGAGCTCGAGCCGCTGCTGGAGGCCAAGCGATGAACGAGCTGGACCGCCACATATCGGAGGCCCTCACAGTCGACGCGCGGCTCAGCTTCAGGAAGATCGCTGGCCAGACCGACAAGTCCACGGACACGGTGATCACCCACTACAACCAGATGGTCGAGAGGGGAGAGATCAGGGGAAGCACCGTGGTCGTCGACGCGGAGAGGATAGGCTACGAAGGCATAGCGGCGTTCCAGATCGACGTCACCACCAGCAGAGGCGCCGACCCGAACACCATCCTTGAGACCCTCATCAAGATGCCGAACGTCATCGTAGCCACCAAAACCGTCGGAGAACACGATCTCCTGGTGCTGACCGTGATCCACGATCTGCCCCACTACTCGCAGCTGGGAATCGAGATCGCCCAGATACCCGGCGTCAAGAACATAAGCTCCAACGTGTGGCCCGCGAAGGAAGAGATCTGCCCCAAATACTTCATAATCTAGCCACAGCAGAGTGAAGCATCAGCGTCTACAGGCGCATAGGACCCTGTACCCGCTCTTCCTCTCAAGGACCTCGTGCCCGCCGAAGCACTCGTCCAGAAACCCAGCGAGGGTCCTACCACCCTTGTTGGACTGTACGACGACAACTAGACACCCGCCCCTAGACAGATGACTGTATGCGCCTCTGACGAGGGGCTCCACCACCTTCCTCATCCCGGCCGAGATCGGCGGATTAGAGACGATGACGTCGAACTCCTCCCCCGTGACAGGCTCGTAGAGGCCACCGGTCAGAACCCTCACGTTCCCCAGCCTCATCCTCTCCACGTTCCTCGCCGCCACCATTGTGGCGCGGTGGTTCACGTCGGTCAAGGTCACTATGAGGGACGGGCTCTCCGCCGCCGCGACGAGACCTATGACGCCGATCCCGCAGCCCACGTCGAGGAGCCTCCCCTCACGCGGCACCGTCATGGACTCGACAAGCACCCTTGTCCCGTTGTCCACCTTCTTGGCGCTGAAGACCCCTGAAGCCGTCAAGAACCTGTACCTCCTTCCGCGGAGAACCGTGTCAATCAAGCCGTACTCTAGCCTCGAATCAGGCTCCGGCGAGAAGTAGTGGTCGCTCACCCTCACCACATCTTTGGGTAGACTCCCGTGGGCATGATCACCCTGACAGGCGTCGCCGCGATGCCGTGGCTCTCCGCCTGGATCTTGCCGCTGCTCATCATGGCGTTCATGAGGGCCACAGCCTCGCCCTTCTGAGTAAATACCGCGATGAGGTCGTTGACGTTCATGCCTGTGCTGTACCTGAGTATGCCCGGCACGGCGAGCTGGGCGCCGTTGCACACCGCCTCCACCGCAGAGTCCCTTATCCAGATCTTGGGCAGCAGCTCCAACGCGGCCTCCAACGGCCGGATGAGGCGGCGCAGAAGCTCCTCGTCGCCCCCGTCCCTCAGGTCGATGGCTTCCGTGAGGTCGTACATGGTGCACGCCTCCTCCTCCGTGAAGGGGCCGCTCCTGGTGCGCCTCAGCTCCTGCATGTGAGCCCCCGCTCCCAGATACTCGCCGACGTCGTAGCAGAGCTTACGTATGTAGGTGCCGCTCTCGCAAGCCACCTTGAAGAGCCAGTTCTTTCCGTCGCCCTCAAGGAAATCTACACCGTAGATCCAACGAGTCCGCAGTCGGCGCTTGACGCTGGATCTCAGCGGAGGCCTCTGAAAGAGCTCGCCCGTGAAAAGCGTCAACGCATCCCTGACCCTCTGCTCCTTCTCCTCGCGGTGGGTCCTCATCACGCAGACATACTCCTTACCCGCGGTGAGGAGAGCCTGCACAACCTTAGTCGATGCCTGGAGGGTGACAGGCAGGACACCGGTCACCTTAGGGTCAAGCGTGCCTCCGTGGCCCACCTTGTCCAGTTCGAGGAGCTTCTTGACCCAGAAGGCCACCTCGTGGCTCGTGGGGCCAGGCACCTTGTCGAGGACGACTACGCCGAAACGGATGTGCTGCTGAAGGGTCCTCTGGTTCGGCGGGCAGCCGTACTCGGAGCTGGCTTCCTCCTCGGCCTTCACCCTCACCTCTCGCTGGATCTCCCAGGCAGGCCTCTTGGACATGGTACTCAGACAATACAGTGGTGGTTTTAAAGGATAGCTCTATCCTTTTCAACCCGCGTCAACTCCCCGGCAATAAACAGAGAAACGTTATCCTCGATGGCCTCAATATACGTGGGGCAGGTGCTCGCGTGAAGAAGGCGGTAATCTTCGATCTGGGGAACACCCTCATAAGCTATTACAGAAGACAGGAGTTCCCCGTGATCCTACGTGAAGCCATAGAGAACTGTATAGAGGAGTTAACCTCGAAAGGCGTGGTGATCCCCGACGACCAGAGGGTCTGGCTGAGGGTGAAGGAGCAGGACCACGGCTCACCGGGAAACAAGGTGTATCCTCTCAGTGAACGCCTCTCCACGATCTTCGGCGTCGCCGACGCCGTCGTGCTTGACGAGCTTTGCATCGAGTTCATGAAACCCATATTCAGAGCCGCGAGGCTACACGACGACGCCAAACCGACCCTGAAGTCTCTCCGCGACATGGGCGTGAAGACAGCCATCATATCAAACACGCCTTGGGGAAGCCCGGCGCATCTGTGGAGGCGAGAACTACGCCGCCATGGGCTGTCCGAGCTCGTCGACGCGGCGGTCTTCTGCGGAGACGTGGGGTGGAGGAAGCCGGACCCGAGAATCTTCCAGCACACCCTAGACAAGCTGGGGCTTGAGGCAGGTGACTGTCTGTTCGTAGGCGACGACCCACGGTGGGACATCGAAGGACCCAAGGCGTTAAGCATGGACGCGGTTCTCATAGACAGAACGGGGAGAAACTTGGCTGTTCATACACTTGACTACGTCATCAAATTGGCGTTAAAGGAGTAACGGGGTCTACGTCTCACATCTGCCTTCAATTAAATTGATAAAGTACAGGGAAACCAGAGTCCAAATTCTTAGAAGTCTTCCCTCGACACATGTTTGGACAACCATTAAAAACCTATAGACGCTTAAAACTGTGTTTTGTCCGTAACCAGAGAGACCGTTAGACGGCTGATGCTGGAGAAACAAGGCGTAGGCAGGTTCCCGGATCACGTCGATAAAAGCGACGTATACGACACTATAGACAGCCTCGGCTGCCTCCAGATCGACACCATAAACGTCGTCGAACGAGCCCACTACCTGACGCTGTGGACGAGACTCGGCCAGTACGACAAGGAGGATCTACACGAGTTGGCGTACAGGGACAGGCTGCTCTTCGAGTACTGGGCCCACTCTGCATGCTATGTCCCATTCAAGGACTACAGGTACTACATCAAGTCGATGAACGTAAGAAGAGAGGAGATGAGGGCCAGGTTCAGTAAGAGGAGCAAGGCGGACCCCGAGCTGCTTGACAGGGTCCTCAGCAGAGTACGTGACGAAGGCTCCCTGTCGTCCAAAGACTTCGAGGGGCCTAAGAGGAAAGGCGGCTGGTGGAACTGGAAGCCCGCCAAATTAGCGCTGGAGCTGCTATTCGGCGCCGGGATACTATTGATCGACCGCAGGGAGAACTTCCAGAGATACTATGATCTAGCCGAGAACGTGCTGCCCACAGGCGTGGACACCTCAGAGCCAAGCGACGACGAGAGAGTGAGGTTCTTCGCGTTGAAGACCATGAGCTGCCTAGGGTTGGTCAAGCCCCAGGAGGTGAGGAAGTACTATCACCCCTGGTCGGTGAAACTAGACCGTACATCCAAGCAACTGAAGGAACTATTGGACCGGCTCGTCTTCGAGGAAGAGGCCGTGAAGCACAGCGTCGATGGAGACAAGAACCCGTACTACTGTCTCCCCGGGGACCTGGATAGACTTGAAGAGCCAGGCTCAGGCTTCGGCTTCGACGAAGTGCGGCTTTTCGTCTACTTCGACAACATGATGTGGAACAGGGAGCGGATCATGGAGCTCTTCGGGTTCGAGCGCCGTCTGGAGACCTACGTCCCCAAAGATCAGCGGGTCTACGGGTACTATCATCTCCCAGTTCTCTACGGCGACCGCCTCGTTGCACGGGTCGAGCCCAAGATGGACAGGGAGAAAAACGTGATGATCATACGCGGCTACTGGGTGGAGGACGGCTTCGAGCCTACGGAAGACTATGAGGATAAACTGTCGAGAAACATAGAGGAGTTCGCCCGTTTCCACGGCGCGGAAGATATAGAGTGGAGAGCCTAGGCTCTACGCGTCCTTCGGCTTATCCATGATACTGGTGCTTAGCTTAGGCTCGCCCTTGATCTCTGAGAGCCCCTCGTAGGCTAGCTCCACGTTCTTGGCGGGCCCTTCTAACAGGAATATCTTGCATCCCTCGGCCCCGTCGATCCCTCCGCTTGCCACCGGTATCACATCGACGCCGAAGAGCAGCTTCATGGCCTCCATCTCTGTGATGATTTGGCCCTGTACGACCATCATGCCGCACTTCCAGCCCATGGCCTTATCGATGGCCTCGGTGCCCATCATGGGCGCCACGCCGTCCAGAGGACCCGGTACAAGCTTCTCAAGCCCTGCGGCTATGATGAGCTGGGCGCCGTTCCTTATCAGGTGGCCCCAAGCTGTACCTATGGTGCCTCCTCCGGAGCCTGCGATCAGTATGCCGGCGGCTCCGAAGGGATCGATGGCGTTGGCGCCTTTGATCATGACGTCGTCGGGGCCCATCCTCGCTAGGTATGGTACGAGTTCGGGGGTGGTGCACTCCTTTAGCGCTCCTTTCTCGAAGACGTAGTGTTTGTACCTGCCGTCAGCCTTGGTGATGCTGGCGCCCTCCTTCGTTACGACGCCCGCAGTGAACATCCCCTTGTTGATCTCCTTGCCCATGAGCTCCTCCGCGACATAGGCCGTGGTGGTGCTCGTGGCGATGATCAGTATGCCCTCCTTGTAGGCCTTCTGCACGGAATCCATGCAGGATATTGCCTTGGCTATGAGCCTCTTCCCCTCGGCCGGGGTCAACGTGACCTGTGCCTTCATTTGTTACCCTCAGTTATTTGTGGAGACTGCATGACTTCAATAAAAAGATAGCTGAAAACGTGGTTGCCCGACGTGGAGCCTAATACATCTAAGACTCACGCACGTCAGCGATATTACATCGAGAGCTGCTGCGCTCCACAAGTTAAAGAGTTAAGAAAAGAACGATCGAACTTATGGCTCTCTTTTGTATTAAAAAATAAACTAAGCGGGTTTAGTTAGATGTCGGTTGTGCTGCGCCCTCGGCGAGGGCCTCCGCGAATATGGCGCCGAACTCGGTGAGGTTTATGACCTTCATCTTGCTGCCCTTCTCGGCGTCCACGAGGCCCTTCATCTCTAGCCGGGCCACGATCCTGCTGAACCTGTTCCTGAGGGTGCTGTTGGCGGCCTTGTGCCCGAACCATCTGATGATGTCGCTGATGCTGTCGGCCTCGCCGCCGTGCTCCCTCAGCAGTACCAGAAGCTTCTTCTCGCGCTCCCACTCCTTCTCTTCGTGCTTGCTGCTGGGCTCCAGCCTGTAGCCGGGGAGCTGTATCTCCGTGGGGTCCCTGCTGGGTTGGTCCCGCGCGCGCTCGAACCACTTCTCGAAGGATGGGTCCCCGGGCTTCCCGTTTACGTACCATCCGGGGTCGGCGCTTGGTACGCTGTAAACACGGGCGTTCCGGAACATGAGGGCGATGGTGAGTGCTATGCCCATTGCCGTGTTGGTGGTGCTGGTGATGTCTATGAGCACATCCTCGCCCGCGTCCCTCGCCTGGCTCATTATGCCGTATATGGTGCGGAAGACGCTCCTCTGATCCATTGGGTTGAACCCCACCATTATGGGGTCTAGGATCTCCAGCTTCTCCCTGAGCTCCTCGGCGTTGGTCTCGCTCATGTAAGCGAAGGGGTTATCCTCTGCCTCCGTGTCGCTGTGGAGCAGGTAAAGCTTGGTTATTCCATGCACCTTGCTCCAGTACCTTATCCCGTCGAAGGCTCGACGGTAGTGTTGTCCCACGAGGCAGATTATTATCATGTCGGCGCACCGAATAATTCTCTATCTTATCGATTAACCAATATGACGCAGAATATATAAAACATCGTGAATCGAGTATCAACTGTCCCTATGATTTACTTCCTTTGAGACAATCTCATACAATCCAAGGATATCGTGATTATTTTACCGGAAACATCTTTGAGTATTAGGGCGTGAATGATTAAGATAATATAGAACGATTCGCGCATTAATTGCGTCAACATGTAGTGGTTTCCATCGAGGAGATGCACTAGAGGATGTTGCAGATAAAATGAAGGTGACGTTGTACTCTCTGCCTGATTGCCCTAAATGCGATAAGCTTAAAAATTTCCTAAAGGGCAGTGACGTTGATTTCGAGGCCAGATGGTTTGACACAGAGGCCCAGACAGATTTCATAATGATGAACATGTTCGGTAACCCACCCATACTGACGGTAGGCGACAACGCCAGGGTGGAGCCCTCCGAGAAATTGTTTGACGGAGAGAAGCTGAAACAGGATTTGGTTTTGGAGGTATTGAAGGGCTAGGAATCGTGATTTGCCGCCTTACCAGCGGAGGATAGAGGAGTTTTATACGGAGAACGTTTACATGGGCATGCCCATGGTTCGCACCACGGACGGCTACCTGATCCCGTGGGACAAGACGAGAATCATTGACATGCTTGACAAGGAGACCACGCTCGCCGAGAAGATGTTCGACATCCCAGCTATAAGCGAGAGGGCAGCCGAGAAGGTGGCCGACGAGGCTGAGCGCCGCATCAAGCTCACTCGTCCCCGATACGTGTCGGGGCCCATGGTGAGGGAGATCACAAACAACATACTTCTTGATTGGAGCCACGAGATACCCGAGTTCCAGATCTACAGGAACCTCCTCCCCAGGGTCGGGGCGCCCCTCTACGACGCGTACCAGATCGACATAGGGAACGGCTTCGAGGCAAAGGAGAACGCCAACCTGCAGCCAAACCCCGAGACGGTGCACAAGAAGAAGGCTGACAGGCTGAGCAAGGAGTAGTACCTGCTGCTGATGGACCCGAAGCTGTCGACGGCCCACCACCAGGGGGACATCCACACCCTGGAGTACTTCGGCACAAGGCCGTTCTGCCAGGACTGGGACCTCAGGTACTTCCTCTACTATGGGCTGCTTCCCGACGGGAAGGGCTACCAGAGCAGCGTGGCCGGCCCCGCCAAGCAGCCCGAGGTCGCCATACTCCACAGCGTCAAGGTGCTGGCGGCGGGGCAGACAAACTTCAGCGGCGGACAGGGCTTCATGTACTACACCATGTTCCTGGCGCCGTTCATGAGGGGCCTGAACTACAAGCAGATCAAGCAGCTTGCCCAGATGATGTTCTACGAGCTGACCCAGACATACGTGACCCGCGGCGGCCAACTGGTTTTCAGCAACATCCAGCTCCCCATGGGGGTCCCCAAGATATGGAGGGACGTGCCCGTGGTCATGAAAGGCAGGATCGGGCCGGACACCTACGGCGACTACGAGGACGAGGTGCAGAAGTTCTTCCGCGCCATCAACGAGGTTGCGCTGGAGGGCGACTACTGGGGCAAACCCTTCAACTTCCCCAAGAACGAGAACTACGTTAGCCCCGAGTTCTTCAAGCCCAAGTACGACGACCTGTGGCTGCTGGTTCACGAGGCGGTGAGCAAGTTCGGGGCACCATACTTCGACAACATGCTGCCCGCGTACCGCGGCTACGGGAACGGCATCAGCTGCTACCAGTGCTGCGCCTACCAGTTCGCCAACACGCCGTAGACCGACGAGCACTTCGACGAGAAGCTCTGGTTCCAAGACGGCATGCACTTCAGCATGGGCGGATGGCAGGTAGTGAGCCTCAACAGGCCAAGGCTCGCCTACAGGGCCAACGGAGACTACGACAAGCTGCTGGAGTACGCCAAGGAGAACATGAGGCTGTCGATGGGGGTCTTCCAGGCCAAGCGCCGTTGGATGGACAAGACCATCGGCGGCGGCATGGTGCCCTTCGCCACCCAGACGCCCCGGGACCCCAGGACGGGCCAGAAGGGGCCGCCGGCCGTGGACTTCGGCGAGCTGGTGAACGTCATAGGCGTGATGGGCATCAACGAGATGGTGCAGTACTTCGCGGGCAGCCAGCTCCACGAGGCGGACGACGCGGTCAGGCTCGCCGTGCGGCTGCTGCTGGACATGGAGAAGTTCAGGAAGGGCCTAGAGATGAGGAGCGGCTCGAAGGTGATGCTCGCAAGGACCCCCGCCGAGTCCACGGCCCAGACCTTCGCAGTGGCCGACCTGCTCCACCCCGAGTACAAGGCGATGGCGCGGGGAATGGTCAAGGGCAACCTGAGCCAGGTGAACGGCGCCCTCAAGAAGCGCGACCTGCCCGTCTACTACACCAACGGCACCCACACCTACGTGGGCGCCAAGATACCGCTGGGAAAGAGGATAGACATAGAGCACAAGTTCTTCCCAATCCTCAGCGGCGGCAACATCTTCCACGCCTGGATAGGGGAGAGCGCGTCGGACCCGGAGGCATTGTATAAGCTGACGCAGCGCATCTGCCGCAACAGCCAGATAGGGTACTTCAGCTACACCAAGGACCTTACGATTTGCAGCCAGTGCCAGACCACGGCTGCGGGTATGTTGACCAAGTGCCCGACATGCGGCAGCGAGAACGTCAGGTGGTGGAGCAGGATCACGGGCTACTACACTGATGTAACCGGGTGGAACGAGGGCAAGCGCCAGGAACTCATGGACAGGTACAGGGTAACCGTGTAATACAAAACTTCTTTTATACATTTCTGAAAGACATTACTCGTGCCCAAACCCGCCAAGGAGGTCTTCATCAGCATAGAACTGGAGGCACACGTCTCTTCGTTGGAGATAAGTCACAGGCATCGCAGATGGATAAATGAAATGGCGGAGAACCTGCTCCATGACATCCTCGTCGGCGAACGAATAAAGCAGAGACAGATACCTAGACACTACATCGAGAAATATAATGTATCCAACCTCTACCGCTACGCTCACCCTGAGGGTTATCGGTCAACCTACACCTTGGTCGAGTTCAGCGAGTACGGCGTCTGCCCAGTGGTACTCGACCTTATGTCTCACAAGGAATACGAAAGAATGTTCGGGTACGTCTAGGTTATTTTTACGGCGGACTCCACGAGGGCCCTAAGCTTATCGTTGTCTACACCAGTGTATACTATGGCCCCGTCCTCGTCGTAGATTATCTTGTTGGACGCCTCAAGGTAATCCAGTACTCGTTTGAAGGTCTGGTACTGGACCTTCCTCGGCAGGCTCCTCCACAGCTGCGTCTTGATTGGGTAGTCCTCCGCGTCTATGATGGCTTTCTCTATCATCAGTATGGTGTCCAGTTGGGGCTCATGCAGAACCTTCATCACATGCTAAAGAACAATGCAGTTATATAAACTTATACAATTATGCGACTAAGGGTTCATGACTAAATAAGGCACCCAAAAGGTCGGGACGTCCCTAAAAAAACATCAACAGCAACACAACAACCGCCGTCATCCCCCAGAACAGGCCGAACACCTCCTTAACCGCCAAGGCCTGCCACAGGGTTTCCCACAGCCCCTCTGCGGCTCAGAACGTGCGGTACCGAAGAAGGATCACTGCTAATACACCGACGCGACGGGCTGGAACGAGGGCAAGCGCCAGGAGCTCATGGACAGGTACAGCGTCATCGTCTAGTCTCGTTTTTATTCTTTATTTCTTATGAAAATAGCCTAAAGAATAGTAGTAATAGGAGTAGCTTATAATCGCCCGGTTTCCCAACTTCACACACTACACGCCACCAATCCGCACATAGACACCAACCAAACCACTGAAGAACCAGATAAGAGAGAGGTGGGGTCGTGAAACTACTCTTTAAATATTAATAAATAGTTAGATTTACATATGATTGTAAGTGAACCCGAGCCTTATGACGGGATGTTTTTTATGTGTGATATATTAGGTTTTGGAAATATGATAAATGATAATTGTTGTTTGTACGTGGGTAAAACAGTAATGCAAGATATGCTTAAATTTTTGAAGGAGACGGAAGATAATGTATTTATTGACTCTAAGGTAGAATATACAACCCTTTGGAATAAAATAAAGGATGAATGGAGTTATGATTATAAATTGAGATATTATACGTTTTCAGATACAATAATCATATATCCTAATATTAATTATAAAGCAGAGTCTTCCTGTTATGCGATATCTTTTTTAATATTGTTAAAAGTAGTTATAGCATTATATAATTATTTTTTATTTTATCATAACTTATTAATTAGGGGTGCTATAGTTCATAATAAATATTGCATTATTAACGAGCCGTTTTCATTATTTGGAAAAGCGGTCCTTGAAGCTCATAAATTAGAAAAATTTCAAAATTGGAGCGGGATTATTCTATCACAAAATTTAATACAAAACATTATTAATGAAAAAAATCTATTTAAAGACTTAGTAAAATATGATAATACGCCCATAAAAGAAAAGGAATTAAAAGATGATTACCTAAAATCACCGTATGTAATAAAATGGATGAACGATTGGAATAAGCGCGATTGGGATTGGTCTGAAATAATACTTAAAATAAGGGATAATGAGAGTATGTTAAAAGTCATAAATACAATGATTTTTTATTATAACTATTTAAATTAATACTCTGCCCGCGAAATAAAGAAGCCAAGCACATCAGAAAAACTACAAACGTAGCTATGATAACAGGTTGGGACGTGAGATCAAGGAGCATCTACGTATTTTCTTAGCCTAATTAACCTAGAATGATCATAAGTTGAGGTGGATTCGTCCCAGAATGGTTAATCTCAATCTCATATCCAAGCTATAGATTACCAATTGCCCAACATAACTTCTGTCATCGGAGAAGAACCACTGATAACTACATGAACATAATCGGACGGAAGAAGAGAAAACGCTAGGAGCCCATGGATAGGTACCGCGTCACAGTATAGCCCCTTCAAGAGCCTTCTATTATCCATTTTTATCTTCGAGAAGCGTATCAGGTATCGATGAACTCCGCCATTGACGGCTCTATTACATTCTTCTATTACGACGACCTCAGTGAGGCTTCTAGATTCTACGGTGAGACGATGGGCTTCGAGAAGGTGCTCGACGTAGGGTTCGCCCAGCTGTTCAAGGTCTATGACAGCGTCCACGTGGGCCTCGTGGACGGTAGCAGAGGCAGCATGAGACCAGCCGAGAATAAGTCGGTGATGCTCTCCTTCTTCGTGGATGACGTTTATGAGTGGTATACTATGTTAAAGGACAAGGGTATGGACTTAAGCCCTCCCGAGGAGCCGGACTACCTCAAGATGAAGGTCTTAATCTTCAAGGACCCAGAGGGCTACACGCTGGAGCTGCTCCAGTGGCTCAAGAAGCCCTACGGGCAGTAGTTCGCAAGTATTATATCCGTCAACTCTTTTTAGTTTACTCAGAGATGACTTTCATAGGCGGGTACCTGACGGCGCGTGAGACGGATATCTGGGACCTTCGGCGCAGACAGAACAGCCAGTCCGAGATTAGCAGGGTGATGGGGGTCAGCCGCCAGGCCATCCACAAGGCGTACCATATCATCGACCAGAAGGTGGAGCGGGCGTTCATGGAGGCCGCGGACATCAACCACTTGGAGGCCAAGACGGTGAACCTGGTGGACGGGGTGATGGAGGCCTACAGCCCCGCCCATAGGCTCCCTGTCATCGTCAGCTTCAGCAAGGTTAACGGCGTAAAGGTATGGTACTTCTACGAAGGAAACTGCGACGGATGCAGCCACAACAGGCTGTGCAGGGTGACGTTGGAGGATGAAGCCGAGGAGAGAGGCATCAAGCTCAGCGACGCGGAGAGGCTCCTAACCCCGAGCCAGCTGGCTTACAGGATATTCAGCCGTTACATGGAGGGGCACCACTGATGGAGAACCCTTGAATCGCCTACGCGTGTCAGTTTCCCCCCGGGGCGTTGAAGCCGACGGTAGATCACGTGCCACGCCGGTGGCGTAGAACTCTGCGACAGAATGTCGTCAGCCTGAGGTCTGTATCTCTCGTTTTGGCGTTCCTGTCGGTCACCTTCCTCTACGTGAACTCGTATGGTTTGATTAACACCACGGGGGAGCCTGTGTTGTTCAGTGACAACTTTTTCGTGTTGCTGAGTCTGGGTTCTTACTTCGCCGCAATGTTGATGTGGTACATTCGCAGGTGGAAGACCCGGCGGAGAAGATGAGATAAACCTGATGCGTCAACCATTATTGGTTGACATTAGTGTTATGTTACCCGCGATATGGACAGCGGCACTCGTCTTCGCCTCGGAGCTCACCCGTCTGAACACGGGTCTCTCCACGGTCACTTACACTCCCTCTGGCTCGGAGAAGGTTAGGGAAGCCCTGAGGGTCACCGGGACGCTGAGCGTAGAAACCATCATGCCTCCAGGCTACTCGGCTGACGACAAGCCTAGGGAGCCGCGGAGGGCGCTAAGCGAACTGATCTACAGAAACACGGTGAGCTATTCTAGGGGTAGCGCCGGGAATATCCGGTCCACAAGCCGCATCTTGTAGTCGTCCAAGAACACGAAGCCGTGCCTCTCCAGAATGGCGTCGAAGCCCTCAACGAGCTCCCCGTCACTCAAGTCCATGAAGGGGTTGATGTAGAAACGCCTGTACTCGGCGTACTCTGCGAGCCTACCATAGTCTTCTATAGCCTGGGACAGGTACGGCTCCTCGGTGACCACGCCGTCGCTGCCTATGAAGTAGGCCCTGGAGGCAAGCTCCGTCTGCCAGGGCTGGAGGCTGTTCATGACGTACTTTACGGGTATATCCGCCCCCATCCTGACTTCATCCAGAAGCTGCGCCGCCCAGGCGGCCTCCTGCACTGTGTAGCACCTGTCCAGCCGGTCGATGGCGAAGCCGTCGATCTCGGGGAACCTCTCGGTGAGTTCTATCATACCCTCCTTCAGGTACTGGTACCACCCCTTGGACGGGTCCAGGGTCATGAGGCTCCACCAGTCACCGGACTCTAGTACGCAGTCGCTGAAACGATAGGATACGCTGCGGTGGCTCTCCGAGACATCCACGTAGATAATGTTGCTGAAGCCCAGCTCCTTGAATTCAGCGAGCCTGGCACAGATCTCGGCGTCGGAGGACCGGTAGTTGAAGTAGTCGCCCCAGATAGGGAAGTCGGGGAACACGTAGTTCCATTTGAGGACGTTGAACCTGGACTCGTCGAGGTATGGCCCGATGAGCCCTAGGGAATCGACCTCAATGTGTGTGACGAACATGACCGTCTTCTCCGGCATGGGCTCCAGCAGATCTGAGACCTCGAGAGCAACGTTTAACCGTAAACAGTTGTTTTCGACACACCAGTCGCCCCCGGAGAGCACGAACGAGACGGACTCGCCTTCGTCTTTCTCGACGGTGACCGTTACCCTTGCTATCCCTGAGGGTTCTGTGTCTACTGTTGGGGGCGGCGCAGGGGAAGTGGGGCCCACGATGACTGCCTTGTCGTCCGGCAGCGGCTTCCACTTAACAGTCTTCCCGACCGTGAGTGAGCTAAGGTAGACGCCTTCTCCCGTGATGGCCTCGCGTGTCATGTTTCTTCTCCTCGAGAACCTGTAGGTTATTTCTACCGGGCATTCTTTTTCCGGGTCGATGCTGGCAACGGTGGCTTCGTAGATCGCGTCAGCGGCGGTGGCAGGTGTCACAAGGAGAGACGTTAAGATCGTGACAGCAAGTATAAGGGGGAGCTTCTTCATGGCTCAGAGGTCTGGGTGAAATTCTCTAAATAATTATGCATTGAAAAAACGTTGTTTTAAATACATATCAGTGATATTAAACATCAAAAAAACGAAAAAATAACTAAATAAATATATGATATACGTAAAATAAAGTTATCAATACAACATAACTAACGATAAGATAATCCTCTTGTGACCAAAGTTATGAAGCCCATCAGCAGAGACTACGTAAATTAACAGACACAGATTAAAATCAAACTTCTCAGCCTACTAGAACCTGAAACTAGCTTTATCTTGGCGCATCCACGGCCTATTTAAAAAACGCTAGAAGAAGGTAATAAAATATAAAAATGATCTGTAAGAGTTGATGAATCATTATTAGTTAAGTAAAAAATAATTTCTTTTTCTTTTTTTAAAAAAAAAGGTTGTTTCAGCGCTTCAGCTGGCTAAGATTCGCGTTGACTCCTGCTCTGATGAAGCCTGTGTCGGAGCCGACCGCTATGAACCTGTAGCCCTGTTCGATGAGTTCGCCGCAGTGGGCGGGGCTTTTCCCGAACGCTATTCCGGGGGCGACTTTGGAGCCTTTGCATGCTTCGAGCACCCAGTCCAGATCCGAGTTGGCCACGGCCGCGATGCTCTTCTCGTTGAGTATACTCATCCAGGCGCCTAAGGCCGCCTCACCCTTGGTCAGCTTCTCCTTAACCTTGTTCCGCATGGAAATGGTATTGGATCACCGGTTATTTAGCACCCAGATTATGAAAGCAATGAGTATGCAAAGGCTTGGATTCGGCTTCGGGGCTGATTCGCTGACCATAACGTTATCATCGTCAGCCCAGATAACAACTTGGCGATGAAAGGCATAGAGGGCATGATAACGTTCACCTACCACGAGGACATCGAGGCAGCCGACAGGTTCTACGGCGAGACACTGGGGCTAGAGCGGGTCATGGACAGGGACTGGGTTAAGATATTCAAGCTGGGCAGAGACAGCCACGTCGGCCTCGTCGACTCGGAGAGGGGCCACCTCAAGCCCTCCGATGAGAAGCCGGTGATGCTCACCATAATAGTCGAGGACGCCGAGAAGTGGCACAGAGAGTTGACGGAGAAAGGCGTCAAGACTAACCACCCGCCCGAGGAGGCAGGCGAGATACACATGAAAGGCTTCCTGACCTGGGACCCCTCGGGGTACGTCATCGAAATACTAGAGTTCCTGACCAAGCCATACGGCGAGAAATAGATCACTGATCGAGAAACGTAACCCACAACCATATAATAGAGCCAGTTAAGGGTTCAGAAACGAGGAATAGCTGACCCCCGCTCCAGACGAGGTACGGCGAAACCACTTGTGGTTCGCCCCTCAGGGAGCGGGAGTTCCTCCATACTAGATTCTTATCAGGCCGTCACTGCCCGGACGCCATTTACATCTCGCCCCGATGGCCCAGAAAAACGTTGGACGGTAGAGGAACACCCATGGAGCGTCGTCGTGAACCCGTCTGTAGATCTGCCTGTAAACGCTTTGTCTCGCCTCGTCGTTGAACGTCCTCTGAGCTACTGATATCAGCCTGTCTACCTCAGGGTTCCTGTACCCCTGCCACCATGGTCCCTTGATGCCCGAATGAAGCTTCTCGCGTAACACCCTGAAGGTGCTACGGGGGCTGGAGTCGAAGCAGCACATGTCATGTATCTTCTTGGAGCGGACCATCTCTGCGTATGCTGGGCGGTCGCTGTAGAGCCTTACATCGACTTCGACGCCTACGAGGCTATACTGCTGCCTCATCAGCTCCGCAAGGGCAGGGGCCTCGTCAGGCATAGAGGTTGGGACATCCATAACTATTTCCAGGCCTGACCTGTACCCTGCCTCAGAGAGTAGCTCCCTAGCCTTCCCAGGATCAAAGGGGTAAGGCTCAGTCTCAGGGTCGTAGCCGAAGTGGTGGGGAGTGAGATAGCCGTTCAGCGGCTTGGCGGCCCCATTCTTCACGCTATTAATTATCTCTTTTTTATCAACGGCGTAGTTTAGGGCTTGTCTTACACGTTTATCGGTGCAGACTCCCTCGGAGGCGTTGAACATCTGTATGATACAAAGGCCGCTCTCAAGGCTGCTAATAGTCGTGTTCTCCTGTCCTTCGAGGAACCCACGTCCCTCAACGCCTATGTGGGCTCCTATATCTGCCTCCCTTTCTGCCACCATCCGCACCCTCTCCGAGGGCTCTGTGACTCTGAGCCAACTGGATTCCTCAGCCGTTGGTGCCTCCCCCCAATAGGCTTTGAACATTTCAAGCACCACTTCCTCTCGCCTTGTCTCGGCGACCATCCATGGACCTGTACCGATGTACTCCTTGGGAAGCCTGTCCATCTCGTCGTCAGGACCTACAGGCATCTCGCATAGAAGATCCAGGAGGTCGGCGATAGGCTCCCCGGTGACAATTTTAACGGTGTCTCTCCGAGTCGTTTGGAACCTTGCATCACCTATGTAGCTAGCGTAGACTCCCTGAGTGCCGTAGGCGCCGCCTATGCTGGGGTCCACGACTCTTTTAAGACTGGACACAACGTCCTCGGCATTCATGGCGTCGCCGTTATGGAACTCGACGCCCGCCCTCAGCCTGAAGACCCAGGTGAGACCGTCAGGCTCCACTACCCATTGAACTGCGAGACATGGGCGGAAACGCCCCGAGTCGTCTCTAGTTACTAGAGGCTCATACATCGAATAAACCAAGCTGTTCCTGTTTGCGGAGTCGCTGCAGATGTGGGGATCGCCAATGTAGACGGAGGACTGGGCAACTGTGAGGCTCTTCATGGGCTATATGGCTGTCGGCTCGGCTATAAGCTTAGGAGAAGTCGCTGAGGTCGGTGGGCTCCTCCTGCTCAGCCACCTCCTCGAGGCTGCGGCCCGTCTTTACCGAGTTGGGCATCTCCGCCAAGACATCCGAACCGGGTCTAGCCTCGTCGCCCTTCATCTTGAAGAAGAGCCAGCGCGGCTTCTTGCCTCCGCCTGTCCTGATGAGGGCGAAACCTCCCCTCAGCTTAGCTCCTTCAAGCCACAGCGTGGCGTGGCCCTCCTCAAGGTTCTCCTCAAGTGAGGCGTCCTCCCCCTTAGTGTTACGGTGTGTGCCTCGGTCCCAGACGATGACCGTGCCGGCCCCGTAGTGTCCCTCAGGGATCACCCCCTCGAAGTCGGCGTACGCCATGGGGTGGTCCTCCGTGGGGACGGCGAGCCTCCGCACCTTGGGGTCCATCGAAGGCCCCTTGGGCACGGCCCATGACTTCAGCACGCCGCCAGACTCTATCCGCAGGTCGTAGTGCAGGTTGCTGGCGTCGTGCTTCTGTACGACGAAGATGGGATACCCGCCTCCTTCTTCCACCGCGGGGGACGGCTCAGGAGTCCCAGTGAAGTCCCTTTTCTCCTTGTACCTTCTCAGAGGATCGGAGTCAGACATACCCATCACTATGATATGATGGTCGATAAATGTAGTGAAAAAGTGGTTGGTCTACTGCTCGGCCATCTTCTTGCCTACCATGCTGGCAAGAGAACGAGCCTGAGAGTTCGCCTTCGTTATCAGTAGCTCGACTGTGTCCCTCGTGGCCCACTCGGCCTCCAAGGCCACTGAACGCGCCTGCTGGAACGCCTTCGCCAGGATGGTCGGCACTGTCGCCGGCGTGAAGTACGCCGCCTCCACGGCCACCTTGAAGGCCCCGCCTATGGCCTGCTCGAGCCTGCTACGGTAGTCGTCAAGGTCGAGTATCAGCGCGTCGCCGGGTATGATGTCGCCTCTCTCGTAGACCGCCTTCACCCGGAGGCCCATCTCTGAGGCCCTTACACCCATGCGCTGAAGCAGGTCGACTAGATCCTCGTTGATCGGCTCACCCACCCTGCACACGGTGGTATCCTGCACGACCCAGATGTTGCCACCCTCTATCCTAGTCCTCACGCCTAGGACCCCGAACTTGCCGATGAGGGGCCCCGGGCTGAGGCCTGTGTTACCCGCGCTGAGGACAATATTGTCGAGCGCAATGTCCCCGGCCTTGGCGAATACCCTGACCCTGTTGGCGTCCAGCTCCATGGCGACCTTGAAGGGGTTGCCGTTGGTGAACATGAAGACGTTGGGGCCCGCGACCTGCTCCATGAAGGCGTCGTGGCCCTCCTTTCCGGCCTGCTCCATGCTGATCTTCATCAAAGTGTTCTTGAGGACCTTGAAACGGAGGCGTCCTCGGAGCTGCCTCCTCATGTCTTGGAGCATGGCGCTGGTGACCTTGTTCAGGTCGGCGGCGGCGATGATGTCATACTCTTTTAGTAGCTCGACTGTCTCCTGAACTGTCTCGGTTTTCTCGGATGGGATGTGGCTGCTCATGGTCTTCACCTAGTATACCTTGACGGTGTCGCCCATGGTGAGCTTCAGGAACACGCTCCGTATGTTCGCGAAGCCACGCTTCGTCGCGCCGGTCAGGTTTGTCATGACCGCCTCGATGTTCTGGGTGACGCCCTCGTCGCTCATCTCCTCCTTTCCGACTATGCAGTGGACAAACGGCTTGTCCCTGCTGCGTAGCACAACCGTGCGGCGCTCGCGCTCGATGATGTTATCTATAGGCGCCTGCGGCGGCACGGGAGTGGGCATCTTCCCCCTTGGGCCCAGTATCGGACCTGCGACACGACCCACTGTCGGCATCATAGGTGCCTCAGCGACGAACACGTCATAATCCTTCAAGGCGTTCTTGGCTGCCTTCTTGTCCGTCGCGAGCTGATCAAGTTCAGCGGGCTCTACTACTGCGTCCGCTCCTGCCCTCCTTGCTCTCAGCGCGAGGTCGCCCGAGGCGAATACGAGCACCTTCCGGGCACCGACGCCGTTAGGCAACTGGACCCGGAGGTTGACTCTGTTGTCAGGCCTGTTCATGTCGAGCTCCCTAAGGTTCACGGCGAGGTCGAAGCTCTGCTCGAAGTTACGAGCCGGAGCTGCCTCCCTTGCCTTCGCTACTGCTTCAAGTATCCGTTCCCTTGGGAGAGACATTGATGGTTCCTCTCTTTCTCACCAGAGATAGGTTATAAAGGTTTATTCGGCGTTCGCCAGCTGCTCGTCGTACTCGCCAGCGAGGATGGCGTCCTGAACCTCCTTGGCGTGGCGGCTGTCGACGGTTACGCCGGCGCTCTGGCACGTGCCCAGTATTTCCCGCACAGCGGCCTTCATACCCGCCGCGTATATCCCCTCTCGCTTCTTCTTGGCGATGCCGATGAGCTGGTCAAAGCTGAGGTCAGCGGCGAAGTTTGTGTTCGGCTCACCTGACCCCTTGTCGATTCCTGTGGCCTGGCTGATCAGCGCGAAGGTGGTGAGCATGCCTACCTTCACCGAGAACGCCCTGGTGTCGGTGTCGATGATCACGTCCACCGGAACCGGGAGCCCGTCGTACTCCGCTGTCTCCTCGTTGATCTTGTTGACGATGGCCATGATGTTGACGCCCATGGGGCCCAGCGCGGGGCCGATGGGCGGGCCACCCGTGGCCTCGCCTCCGTTGACGATGAAGTTGAAAGTCTTCTCTACCATTACATCTTTACTCCTTTCAGTTCTCTCACGTAGTCAGCGTGTACCGTGATAGGCAGTGTGAACGCGGCCTCCAGTATCTCGATGGTGACCTCCTCCTTGGCGACGTCAACCCTCACGACGCGGGCCTGCATTCCCTTGAAGGGACCGGCGATCACCTCGACCAGGGTCCCCTCCTCTAAGCCTTCAACCACTGGCCTAGTCTCGATGTAGTGGTTCACCTCGTCCGGGCTGATGGTGCCCTGCACGCGTTCACGCGTGTGGCGCATACCCCTTATTAGCTCATCCACTATGTGGGGCCTCTCCGCCTCGACAATGATGTATCCCTTCAGCTCGGCCGGCGCCAGTATAGCCGCTATGGGCAGCTCTTCTACCTTCGCCTTATCCGAGAGCATCAGAGCTACTGTGCGCTCCTGGCCGTTAGTGACCTTAACCGCGTATAGGGATGTTCTTACCGTTCTTTCGGACAACTAGACCACGCCCGATGCACCATGCTTTGTAGGGAGCAAAGATATTAATATTGCTGAAACCCCGCGTTTGGGGAACACATATAAAACGCGGCCATGGAATATGGATGAAAGGTGAATAATTTGGGGTTCCTATCAGCCTTGAAGTCTCTGGTCATGACAGAGACCCACGACATGGCGGTGCTACTGTTCGAGTTCGAGGAGGTCCTCGTGGTCGCGGTCGGGTTCATGATCGTCCTGATGTACCTTTTCTACGTCAAGTACCCATACAACAAGGACATCGAGTAGAACATCGGTAACATGTATGATTATTCGCTAGCCTATGCGCCGGTCCCGCCCTGCAGCGTGACGGAGATGAGCCTCACGAGGAAACCAACCGCACCCAGGACGCCTATGCCGGCGAACACTATCTTGATGCTCATCCAGTAGGTCTTCCAGTCCGGCTTCGTAAGCGTCCTCATCAGCCTGTCCGCGTTCTGGAAGAACTCGTTAAGTCCCATCGTTTCCAACCTATCAAACAGTGATCTCTAGTTAAAGTTTACGTATTTTCTAGAAGCCTCTCCGCGAACCACTCCACGTCGAAGGGCTGCAGGTCCTTATACTCCTGGCCGACACCCACGTATATTACGGGCTTGCCTGTTAGGTAGCTGACGCTGAGGCTGCTGCCTCCCTTGGCGTCTGCGTCGACCTTGGTGAGAACCGCGGCGTCGAACCCGACTTGCTCGTTGAAGGTCATGGCCTGCTCCGTGGCGTCGTTGCCTATGAGGCTGTCCAGGATCATTATTGTGAGGTCTGGCTGGACTACGCGCTTCATCTTCTTGAGCTCGTCCATGAGGTTCCGGTTCGTCTGCATGCGCCCAGCGGTGTCGATCAGAACGACGTCGACGCCCCGGGCCTTGGCGTGCTCGACGGCGTCGAAGCCCACCGCCGCCGCGTCGGAGCCGTACCTGTGCCTGATGACTCTGACGCCGAGGCGCCGCCCATGCTCCTCAAGCTGCTCTATGGCGCCCGCCCTGTAGGTGTCCGCTGAGGCGAGGACGACGGCGAATCCTTCATCCATGAGCAGCCTGGACATCTTCGCTATGGTGGTGGTCTTGCCTGTGCCGTTGATGCCTACGAACATGACGACGAAGGGCTCTCCCCTCGTCTTGGCCTCGGATACGAGTTTGAGCAGATCCATGCTGCCTGAGCCGTTCATCACAGACTCCAGCGACACTTTGAGAGAGTCATGGATCAGCTTGGACTTGTCTCCGAACCGGGGTACGTCCTCGCCGAGAAGCCTCTCCTTGAGCTCGCTGCAGACCTTCTCCGCGACCTCGACGGAAACGTCGTTTCCGATGAGCTGAAGCTGCAGATCCCATAGAATCGGGTCCAGATCCTTCTCCGTTAGCCCAGCACTATTAATCCTGTTGACTATGCCTTTGAGTCCCTGACGGAGCTTCTCGAACACTACTGTACACCCTGGAAGGCGTTCTGGATCTCCATTGATAACCTTTCCGCCATTCCCTGATGGGACTCGAGCTGGGCGAGGATCTGGCCCAGCTGCTG
>Ga0307427_1000573_pt1 | contig 22361 bp, 17 predicted proteins | sample SalMarWE160190MG_FD_202162 | JGI IMG/M metagenome (GOLD analysis project Ga0307427, IMG submission 202162) | Salt marsh sediment microbial communities from the Plum Island Ecosystem LTER, Massachusetts, United States - WE1603-190 | ecosystem: Environmental > Aquatic > Marine > Intertidal zone >... | reverse complement strand
GGGTCCGTAGGCCCGCCACGCCGGAGCCGCGGCGGGCGCCGTGAGGATGCCCGCGCTTTCCCATGAATCCACAAGCGCCCTGCAGCGTCTAATAGGGTGGACGAGCAGGCGACTCGGCAAGCCGGGCGCCGGGGACGACGCACGAAAGGAATGGTGCCGCGATGGCTGCCGCGATCTCAGCCAATCAACGGATGCGGCTGACCCTGGCGGTTCTGCGGGCGCTCCTTATGTGGGGCGACCTGGACTACGTCTCGCTGTGGTGGATCGCGCGGTGTGCGTCGGCCCTCTCGCGGACCGAGATGCGGTCGGCCTTCAGCGAGGCGCTCGACCTGGTGGCAGCCATCCGGCTGGCCGAAGCGAACACGGAAGCCGCGGGTGCCCGGGCGTACCTCACGGCGCCCGAGCCCCACGAGAACTGACGGCACGAGACCGTGCCTGAGGGCCGATGCCCGGGCCAAGGCGGTGGTCGGAGTTCCCTGCCGGCCGCCGCCCGGCCTTTGCCCGAGGCACCTCCCCGGTCGGGTGACATGCTTTCGCTTGCGAAAGCGTGCGCTCTCGGCGCTTCGGGGAAGCACACTTTGGCAAGCAAGAGCGTGGTACCCGGCGCCGCCGCGACAGCCGTCACCTGACCTCGTCCGGACCGATGTCGGGCGCCTTGCCTTTGAAGTCGTCGTTGATGCCGGGGATGCGGACGCCCGCGTCGATCAGGCCGTCGGCCAGGTCTTTCGGCCGCCCGTCGTCGATGGCCGTGTACGGCTCGACGCGCACGTTGTGCGGGCCGAAGCCGGCGTCGCGCGGCAGGTCGGCGAGTTCGGCGTACCGCTTGCCCGACCACTTGACGAGCGGGCCGTCCCGCGTGTTGGACAGGCAGCAATAGTCGAAGGAGCAGCCGATGGGGTGCTTCTGAGCGTCCTCGACTGCGTACCGCGTGCCCCGCAAGATCGAGTTGCGGAAGTGCATGTTGTCCCACGGCCCACACACGCTGGTGGCAACCCGGTCGGGCCGGTTCTGGAAACCGAGGACGTGGTAGAGGAACACGACGCCGGCCGAATCGATGCTCACCTTCACCGCACCCTGCTTGAAGTTGACGTACCGGTCCCGCACCACGTAGCACGGCCCGACGGTCACGGGGGCGATCGAGATGCCCTGGAGCGTGTTGAACGTCTCGTTATGCCAGAACCGCACGTTCATGCACGAGCCTTCGGGCTCCATCGGGTCGTCGCCCATCTCGGTGAACGTGTTGTGGTGGATGTCCATGTCGGAGTTCACGGCGTCGTTGTGGAGGTCGCCCCACGTAGCCGGCGCGATGCCGTTGAACCAGCCGTGGATCCAGTTATGCCGCACCACGCACCCCGGCCCGGCCGCCAGGCTCACCGCACTTCCCTCCACGTCGTGGCCCTTGCAGGCGTTCCAGGGCCAGTCGAAGATGCCGCTGTCGCGGAAGGTACAGCGCTCCACGAGCACCCCCTCAGCCCGGTTGCGGATACGGACGCCGGTGCGCATGGTGTCGAAGGTGCAGTTTCGAATGACGATATCGCTTCCGCCGCTGACCTCGATGCCGCGCGAGTACGGCCCGCCGCCGAAGACCTCGAAGTCGAGGTTCTCGACGATCCAGTGCGAGGCGTTCTCAAACCTGAGCCCGAAAGGCAGAACGCCAAGACGCACCATGTAGGCGTCCGGGGTGACGTCGCCCTCCTTGAGGCGCAGGTACACCTTGCCGGCCTTGTCGTCCTGCCACCAGCCGGGCAGGAGCGGCGCCGTCGCCTCCTTCAACTCGTCAAGCGACCCGTGATGATACAGCCGAAGACGTCCGAACGTGACCGTGCCCACGCGGCGCTTCTCGTCGATGCTCCACAGCCTCCCTCCAATATGTCGCCAGCCCCCTTCGGCCGTCACGTAGCCGGCAAGGAGGGTCTGGGTTGTGAACTCTACAGGCGGGCCCCCGCCCTGTGTGGCGGCTTCCCATGCAGGGGCTACGCAGTCGAGTGGAGTGCCACGGAGCGTGATGTAGGCGTCGGAGCGGCCGGACTTCTTGATCGTCACGCTCTCGAAGTGCTCCTTGAGTTGCACCCCGCGCTCAACCGTCGTCAGCCCCGTGCCAGGAATCGCCACGCTTTCGAAGGATTGGGCGAACAACACGTGGATGACGTCCGCCGGCTCGACCAGGTTGACCGCGTGCTGAATTGTTTTGAACGGCTTCTCCTCCGTCCCGGGATTCGCGTCGTCGCCGTCATGGCCCACGTAGTACGTCTTGCCGCTGCCACTGGGGAACTTGCCGCTCCGCGTCCGCGAGCGGGCCGTGAGGCGGCCGCCGGCCTCGTCGGCCAGGCCGTCGGGGTCGTCGAAGGTCACGCGGACCTCGAGCGGCTCGTCGGGCTCAAGATAGAAGATGCTCCCCGCAAAGCGCCCGCCCTTGTACGACTTTGATGGCCCCGTGCGCGAGAGCGGGTGCCCCTCGCGCCACTCCGCCGCGCCGCCCGCGCGGTACGCCATCCGGACGGTGGCATTCTTGTTGGCGTCGCCGTCGAAGAAGGCGTACACGCTGGCGGCGTGGAAGTTCGGCACGACTTTGATCTCGGTCGGCCGCACCTTGTCCTCGGCCGCGACCGACACGACGATAACCGGCACCAGCACCGAGGCGAAGAGGGCCTTCCGCATCACGAGTTCTCCTTGTCACGCGTCCCCTTCCATCATACAGTCAACGCAGGCAAACCGGTAGCCGGTCCGCGCGTCGGTCGCACGCCCCTTTGGAGAGGGAACGCATGAAACCGCTCGCCGCTTGTCTGCTGGTCCTTCTGGCATGCATTGCGCCGGCCGCCGAGAGCGGCGTGCGCGTCGAGGCCACGCGCGACAACTCCATCGTCCTGGTGGACCGGGAGTGGCGGATCAACGGCGGACGCCTCCCCCACATCCGCATCAAGGGCAACCAGCACATGGTGGCGATGGATTTCGACCGCGCGCCGCTGCGGGGCCGCCTCGTCAAGTCGGCCACGCTCGTCGCACGCAAGGGCGCCGCCGATATCTCAGGCCTGACAATCTCGACCCTCATGGCCCCGTGGGACGAACACAAGTCGAACGCGCTGACCTCCGGCGTCGGGCCGGGCGACGGCTGGGGCCACGCCGGCGCCCGCTTCCCCGCCGTGACGGGCGGCAATGCGTTCTCGCTCCTTTGCCAAGCGCCGAGCGTCGTCAAGGACGGGCGGTATCATTGGGAGGTCGATCCGGACCTCGTCCACGCCCTGGCGGTCGGGGCCGCCTATGGCCTGACGCTGCACGAGTGGGACGCCGACTACTCGCGGAACCCGACGATTGCCTCGCGCGAGCAGGCGAGCGCGCGGCCGTACCTTCTGGTCGAACTCGCAGGCGGCACCGCACCGGCGCCCCAGCCTCCGAAGGAACTCAAGATGGCGGGCGACGCCGACGCCCTGCGGCTCACGCTCCGCGCTCCGCCGCGAGGCTTCGCCTACGAAGTCACCGTGGGCGGCGAGCCCCTCGGCCGCTGGAACACACCCTTCGCCCGGCCCGGCCAGCGGCAGGTCATCCCGATTCGCGACCTGCCCTTGCGCGCGGGCGCTTCGGTCCACATCGAGGTCGTCACTGTCAGCCGCACGGGCCAGCGGTCGGCTCCGGCGACGCTCGACGCCACGGTCCCCGCGCCACCGGCGATTTCCTTCCCAGACGTGCCAGACGTCACGGCTGCCGGCGCGCCGCCCGAAGGCTTCGCCGTCATCCCCCTCCAGGACAAGTACGACGCCGCCGGCAGGCCGGTCGGCACGCTCCCCCCCGACCACCGCCGGCGCAACGCCGTCTTCGACGGCAAGACGATCCGCCTGGCGGCCGCGCGCGGCGAGGTCGTCGGCTTTCAGGCCCTCGTCAAGGGCAACGGCAAGGTCAAGGTGACGTGCCGGATGCCGGGCCTGCGGACCGACCTGTGGCGGGCCGTGTACGTCGGGGCCGAGGGCGGCCGCCGCATCCCCGACCCCCTCCTGCCGCTCGAAGACGAGGTCACCCTCTCGCCGGGTGAGGCAACGCCCGTCTGCGTGGACGTCTTCGTGCCGTTCGATTTCGCCGAGCGCGAGGTCGCAGGCGCCGTCACCCTCTCCGACGGTCGCGCGCTGCCGGTGCGCCTGACGGTTCGGCCGTTTGCGATTCCGCGCGAAGTGACCTTCGCCTGCGAGATGAACGCCTACGGTCTGCCCGACACGGTCCGCGACTTCTATCGCCTGCAAGAGGTCGCCTACGACCACCGCGTTCACGTGAACATCCTGGCGTACGGTCACCGCTCGACCGATCCGCGGTCCGTGAAGTCGTCGATGAACATGCTCATGGCCGACGGCCGCCGCATGGACCAGAACCGCTACAACGCCGTCAAGGCCGGCGACACGAAGGGGTACTGGGACGAGTTCGCCAAGGTTTTCGGGCCGTATCTGTCGGGCAGCCACTTCAAAGACGGCCATCGCGGCCCGGTGCCGGCCCGGGGGTTCTACCTGACGTTTCACGAGTCGTGGCCGCTGCGGGTCCGCGAGTTCTGGAGCGGCCGTCTCGACGCCTACGAAACGTTCAAGGCCCGGCCTGAGTACGCTCGGACGTTCGTGGCCGTCCTGAAGGACTTTCTCAACGTGGCGAAGCGCGAAGGCTGGCAGAAGACCGGCTTCCAGGTGTACCTGAACAACAAGACCCAGCGCGGCGACGCCCGCCGCGCGCCCTGGACGCTCGACGAGCCGGTCGGTTACTGGGATTACCGTGCCCTGGCGTACTACGGCGACCTGGTACACCAGGCGACGCGCGCGGCGCCCGGCACGGCGCTCGAGTACCGGATCGACATCTCGCGACCGCAGTTCGACCGCGGCCAACTCCTCGGCAAATGCGACCTGTGGGTCGTATCGAGCGCCGCCTTCCGCACGTACCCGCGCCTCATTGGCGACCGGGCCGAGCGCACCGGCGAACGCATCTGGGTCTACGGCACCAGCAACCGGGTGGAGCAGACGAATCGCACCATCGAGGCGTGGGCCCTCGAAGCGTACCGCGGCGGCGCGTGTGGCATCCTGCCGTGGCAGACCGTCAACAAGAGCGGCTCCGCCATGACGAAGGCCGACCAACTGGGGCTGTTCATCTTCGCAAACGGGCCCGACGGATCGCGACCCGTGCGCCACTCGATGCGCCTGGCTGCATACCGCAGCGCGCAGCAGGCCGCCGAGTACCTCGAACTTCTGCGCCGAAGGCGCGGCCTCACGCCCAGCCGCATCCGCGCTTTCGTCGACCACTACGTGGACCTGCGCGGGGCCGTCCGCCGGACGCACCCCGAAGACGCCGGCACACCGCATTACGATCGCGTGAGCCCCGACGCCCTGCGGCGTCTGCGCGAAGCGGCGGCCGAGTTGGTCGAGAGACCGTGAGCCGTCGTCGGAGTGGGAGCGGCGAGCCAAGGCAGGCGCGAGGTCTATTCGGCCGGTTCGCTGACCGTCACTTCCAGCGCCACCAGGGTCACGTCGTCGGCCAGGCGATGGCCGCCCGTGGCGCCGCGCACGGCGTCGAGGATCACATCCAGAAGCGCCTCGATCGGAAGCAGTGACGCCGCCCGGATGATCTCGAAGAGGCGCCCCGGGCTGGCGTCGCGGTGGGGCTCAACCCGTTCGGCCCCGTCGGTGTAGAGCAGCAGCCGCTGCCCGGGCTCCAGGCGTCGGCGGCAGGCTGAGAACGTGGCGTTCGGGAAAATCCCCAGCAACGGTCCCTCGCCTTCCAGTTGCTGGAGGTCGCCTCTCGGGCTCAGAAGCAACGGCTTGGGATGGCCCGCCCTCGCATAGGTGCACTCGCACGTTGCCTCGTTGTAGATGCCGTATACCATCGTCACGAACGGCGCCTCCTGGAGGTCGGCCGACAAGAGGTCGGCGTTCAGCAGTTGCAGGGCCTCGCCGGGGGGGATCAGGTGGTACTCGTTGCCGTGAATGCGCTTCGTCTGGAGCGATTTCTTGACGAACACCGTCAGCAGGGCCGCCGGAAGGCCGTGGCCCACGGCGTCGGCCACGTAGAATCCCACGTGCTGCTCGTCGAGCCGGAAGACGTCGTAGAAATCGCCCGCGACCCAGGCGGCGGGCTCAAGCCGGGCGGCGAACCGGACGGACCCGAGAACCGGCATCCGCCGCGGCAGAAAATCCATCTGCAACCGCTGGGCCAGACGCACCTGCTCGTCCAGATGCTGCGAGTGGTCCCGCAGCCGCCGCAGCGCCTGGGTGGCGGCCCGCTTCGTGGCAAGCAGACTCCCGATCCGTGCCGCAAGCTCCTCGCTGTCGGCGGCGGCGTCCACAAAGCCGGCCGCGCCCGCACGGTACAGGGCGATGCGCTCCTCGCGCCGCAGGTCGCCGCTGACGACCAGCGCGGGCGTCGGGCATTCGCGCAGACGCACCGCTGTCTCAACGGCCCGTTCCAGGGCACCCGCATCGTCGGGTACGAGGTCGATCAGGACGGCGTCGGCGCCGAACTCCTCGACAGCGGCGCTGTCGCCTGTGACCGCGACGGTGAGCCACGCGGGATCGAAGGCGGTGGCGAAGTCGGCAGCGGTGTCGGGGCGGTCGGCAACAACAAGCAGACGCAACGGAGGCGCCGGAGCGAGATCAGCCAGACGAACGGACCCAGAGGACCTGGTCATCGAAGAAACACACGCTTCGCTCATAACTGCTCCCGCCGACTTTCTGGGTCCGGATCCCGTACTCCCAGATGATGCGTGAGTGGTCCGCAGCGCGTTCGGCCGGGAGGGTTTCGTCCCGGCGTTCTTCCGGGATCCCCCAGGCCATCTGCACCTGAAACGGCGTCATACCCTCCAGCACCTCACGGCGCAGAACGGCATCCTGAACGTTCTTCGGCTGTTCAGACCACGTTTGATAAACCCCAATTCCCTGGAGGTAAGCCATTCTCAAACTCACGGGCCGCCGCGCGGCTTCCATGAACAGGTACTTCGACCGTTGGACCGGCGTCATGAGGTTCACGTAGACGTCGCGCCGCGTTTGCCTGCCACCCCATCGCCAGCCCCGGCTGCAACCGGCGCAGAGTCCCGCCGCAAGAAGGAGCACGACCAGGCTGACTCTCCGCGCTGCGGTCACTTCCAACAACTCCTTCGTCCATCTACAGCGGCGGGGGACGCTTGTCGCCCTGCCCGGTGACGTCACTTCAACTTGTTCCTCCCGCAAGGACTTGCGAGGGCTCAACGGCCGGCCACCAGCCGATCCAGGTCCTCGAAAAACTCCGGGTACGTCTTGGCAACGCACTCGGGGTCGGCGATACGGATACCGGGCGCCGCCAGGCCCACGGCGGCCATCCCCATCGCCATGCGGTGGTCATTATACGTGGCGACCTCGGCAGGCTGAAGCCTCTTCGGCGGCACGATCGACAGGCCGTCCGGATGCTCCTCGATCTTGGCCCCCAGCCGCCCCAGTTCGGCGGCCAGGGCCGCCAAGCGGTCGGATTCCTTCACCCGCAGGTTCGCCACGTTCTCGATGACGGTCCGTCCGCGGGCCAGAAGCGCCAGCGGCGCCAGGGTCAGCACCATGTCGGGCATCGCGTTCATGTCGATCCGGATGCCCGTCAGACGCTCGGGACCGGTCACGGTCACGCCCGCGTCGGCCCACTCGACCTCGCAGCCCATCTCGCGGAGAACATCGGGGAACCCGGCCGCCCCCTGGACGCTCGCCCGCGTCAGACCGTCGATGGTCACCCGTCCGCCGGTGGCGGCTGCGGCGGCCAGGAAGTAACTCGCGCTGGCGGCGTCGGGCTCCACGGCGTAGGTGCGGCCCCGATAGAGCGCGGGCGCCGCCACGTCGAACCGGGCGTAGCCGTCGCGGGCGACCTCGACACCGAACGCTGCCATCACCGCCACCGTCATGTCGGCGAAGGGCTTCGAGACGAGCGGCCCCGCCACCTCGACGGTCACCGGCCCGGCCGCCGTCGGCGCCGCCATCAGCAGGGCCGAGAGGTACTGGCTCGATATGGCGCCGCTCAGGCTGACCGTCCCGGCCGCCAGGCCCGAGGTCTCGATGATAACGGGCGGACAACCGGTGCCCGCCTCGCTCCGCGCCCGGACGCCGAGGGCTGCTAGGCCGTCCAGAAGGTCCTGGATCGGCCGCTCGCGCATCCGCGGCGCCCCGTCGACGCGGTACGTGCCGCGTCCTGCCGCCACCAGGGCCGTGATGAACCGCGTAGCGGTGCCCGACTCGCCGGTGCAAATCTCGGTCGGCCCGACCGGGACGCTGCCGCCGCAGCCGGAGACGCGCATGCGCCGCCCTGCCTCGTCGACCTCGACGCCAATGCCGAGCGTCCGGAGGGCCTCGGCGCAGACTCGCGTGTCGTCCGAGAGGCCGACGGCCTCCAGGACCGACTCGCCCTCGGCCATGGCCGCCACGACGAGGGCCCGGTTGGTGATGCTCCGCGACCCCGGCGGCCGAATCGTGCCGCACACCGGCCCCCCGGCTGGCGTCATCTCGCGCGCAGACATGCGGGAGACTGTAGCGGCCGACGCTGCCCGTTGCAAGCGCCATGGGTGGCACGGCAGCGGCCCAGCCGCCGTGGGCCTCAGACACGGACCACGGCCACGCTTACGCGTTGCCGTGCCGCCCGGCTGTCGCGGAACTTCAGGGTCGCATCACGTCGCCTTCGCTTCGATGCGGTCGCCTGCGGTGGAAAGCAGCCGCACGGGCAGGATCTCGCGCCGGGCCGCGCCGGCGGGGAGGGGGGCGCGGACGTGGACGCGGACGTAGCGCTCCGACAGGCCGTCGGCCGAGCCGTCGCCGTGAAGCGCCTCGACGACGACTCGAGCCGTGCGCCCGACGAGCGACTCGCGGTAGGCGGCCGCAAGACGGTCGCCGAGGGCCGACACGGCCCGGCGGCGGGCGCGGATCACGTCGGGCGGTACCGGGTCGGGCATATCGGCGGCGCGGGTGCCGGGACGGGGCGAGAACCGGAAGGCGTGGATCCGCGAGAAGCCGACCTCGCGGCAGACGCGGAGCGTGTTCTCGAAAGCGGCGTCCGTCTCACCCGGAAAGCCGACGAGGACGTCCGTCGTGACGGCCGGCAGCGGGAGCGCGTCGCGGATACGACGGACCACGCCTGCAAACTCGCCCGTCGTGTACGGCCGGCCCATCCGCGCGAGGACCCCGTCGTCGCCCGACTGGAGCGAGACGTGAAGGTGCGGGCACAGCCGCTCGCGCTCCGCCTGCATCAGCGCGAGCAGCCGGTCGCTGACCTCCAGCGGCGCGAGGCTCGACAGGCGCAGCCGCCCGAGGCCCGGCACCGTCAGCAGCCGCTCCAACAGGTCCACGAGACGGGTGCGCGGTGTGAGGTCGGCCCCGTAGAGACCCAGATGGATGCCGCAGATCATGATCTCGCGGTAGCCCTCCGCCACCAGGGCCGCGAGTTGCCGGACGGTCTCCTCCGGTGGCGTCGAACGGACGGTCGGCCGCACGAGCGGCACGATGCAGTAGGCGCAGGCGTCGGGGCACCCGTCCTGGACCTTGAGCATGGCGCGGCTGCGCGTCGTGGTGAGCCGCGGGGCCTGTCGAAGACCCGCCGTAACGGATGTTGGTTCCGCGGAGGCAGGCCCCGCGCGTGCGGTGCAGGACACCTCATCGCGCCGGAGCGTCTCGACAACGCGGTCCTTGTCGGCCTCGACGAGTCGGACATCGCCGATCCCGGCAAGCGCGTCCGCGCCGGCGGCCGGATGGGCGGCGCAGCCGGTCACGACGACGCCGGCCCCGTCGCGGACGGCCCGGCGGATGCGCTGGCGCCCTTGTCGCGCCGCCTCGGCCGTCACGGCACAGGTGTTGACGATGACGAGGCGCCGCGCCGCATCCTCCACGACCTTGGCGTCGGCTTCCACGAGGCCGGCGTTGCGCAGGCGTGCGGCGAGGGCGCGGCCTTCGGCCTGGTTGACCTTGCAGCCAAAGGAGACGACCTCGAACATCGTGGGGCGCGTGGCCATTTTGCACGTTTGCAGATAGCCGGGCGTTAGCGCGAGGCATGTCTCGCCGCTACCGGCGTGGCGGTTCGTTCGGTCCGGCGCCGTCGGGCTTGGGGGGACGCCGGCGCGGCCAGAGGAGCGAGAACAGCAGGGCGGCGGCTGCGCCGAGGACCAGGACCTCCATCATCGGCATCGGCTCGTCCTGAGGCTGAGGCGGCGGTGCATGCTCGGGCGGCTTGCCGGCTCGGACCCAGGCCGTGTAGAGAAGGTCGGCCAGGTGGGCGGCGGCGTCGCGCATGGCGGCGGCTTCGGGCGACCCGCGCCGCTTCAGTTCCTGCCGCAGGGCCTCGTAGTACGGCCGGGCGCGCTTGGAGGTCACGTCGTCGAGGTCCTCGATATGCTGGGCCGGGTTGTACCGTGCGCGGTGGCGTGCGACGGAGTCGGCTTCGAGGATGGGCTTGACCGAAGCGTGCGCCGCAACGAGCCAGTCGAAGAGTCGGTCCTGGGGATCGGCGAGGAACCGTTCCTGTCGGCGGCCGCGCCTGAGTTCCCGGCGGTAGACGTCCTCGAACCGCGCCACCAGGCCCACCTCAACCGCCTTGTGGACACCGTGGTTGCCGGTCTGCCGGCCGTCGTAGTTGGCGGTCGTGTGCAGCGGCATGTGGAGGTCGGAGGCGTAGTGGGCCAGCATGCCGGCCTCGCGGACGACGTGGGCGGTGCGGCCGGCGGTCAGGGCGTCGGTCAGGCGCGCGAGGGCGTCGGCGGCGGCCCATAGCACGGACCCGTGTTTGGCGAGGGCCTCGGCACCGAACCGTTCGACGGCCTTGGCCCGGTCGCGCGGAAAACCCTTAAAGGGGTACGGCTGGTCGGTCAGGGCGTCGATGTTGAGGAAGTGGCGCGGCCGCTCGTCGGGCCGATCATGGTCCGACTCCTTCTCGGCCCAGCCGTCGGGCGCGACGGACGCCCGTTTGAGGGCCTCAAGCAGCGTGTCCTCGCCGAACCGTGCGCGGAGCGGTTCGGGCAGACGCGCGACCGCCTCCTCGGTGATCAGGGCATGGCCCGTGCGGCTCCAGCCGAAGGCGGGGGCGACGAAGGCAGACAGGAGGAGGCCGGCGCAAGCCGTCCCAAGCGAAAGCATCGCACCCGCCCGTTTAGCCGTTGGAGTGTCGGCGCCCGCGCCCGTTGCCGTCCCGGCGACGGCCAAACACGGCCGGGTGGCACTGGCAGCTTGCCTGCCAGCGTGTCGCACGAGCCCCCTGAACAGGCCGCGGGCGGGCAAGCGGCCAGTGGCACCCGCGCAGGTCCGGCCGGTGGCGCACTGCGAATCAGGACGTACGGGCAAGACGTGGTCGTCGGCGCGGCGCGTGCTCATTCGGTCTGCTGCTTAGGCGGCGGCAACTGGTCGCCCGAGGGATCGAGGTCGGTGACCTGGGCCGAGACGCCGGGCTGGATAGGCTGCAGTTGGAGGCTCTTGTGGAGGTGCTCGATGCCCTTTTCGCGGTCGCCGGTCCGGATCAGGATCTGGGCGTACTCGCGGTGGCTGGCGGGGTTTTCAGGGTCGGCGGCCACGGCCTTGGCCATCGAGAGTTTGGCGTTGAACATATCGCCGCGGCTCTCATGAAACTTGCCGAGGTTGATGAACGCCTCCCCCGTGTAGGGGTTGGCGCGTGTGCCGTCTTCGAGAGCCGCCAGAGCCTTTTCGGGCTTACCCATCTGGATGTGGCAGGTAGCGGCATTCTTGTAGGCCTGGACGAGTTTGGGGTCGAGCTTGGTGGCCATCTCGTAGTTGAACACGGCCTCGGCCAGGTTGCCGATGGCCTGCTCGCACATGGCGCGGTTGAAGTAGTAGATGCCGATGTCCGGGTTGTGGTGGATGGCCTCCTCGAACCCGGCCCGCGCCCGCGTGTAGTCGCCTTGGCGGTAGGCCTGGAGGCCGGCCTGGTTGAACTTCAGGCTCGGGTCCTCGCACCCCACCACCACCAAAGCCACTGCAGCCACCAAGAGGACGGCGGCCGCGCGGCGACCCAGCGGCGACCGGGACCTCGCATCGCGTGCGTGCCTCGTGTGTTCAGGCGTCATGGAACCCTCCTGTCGACTTGCGACCGGCCGGCCGGACCCGGCGCACACTCCCATCGGCCGCGACACCCGATTATCCTGCCGCCGACGGTCGCGTTTCAAGGAAAAACCGGACCGGCCTACCCCACGTGCGTGCCCGCGGTCGCACCGCCTGTCCTACGCCTCAGCGCCCTGGTGCTGGTGAAGATAGAAATGCACAGGACACCGGCACATGGCGCCGCCTCCCCAGTGCAGGACGTAGGGGCAGACGGGCGGGTCGTCCAGAACGACAAAGAGCACGTCCTGGCCGTCGGCTCGGACCACCGTGCAGGCCGGCCGAGAATCGCCCGACAGGCACGCGAAGTCGTACGGACAGTCGGTGGTGCGGTCCAGGACCTCCTGCGGAACGGGGACAGCCATGGCATTCCCCCCAAGGCAAGCCTCTCGCGCGTCGATAATACTTTGTATCTCCGTAAAGTATCGCGCGCTGCTGCCGTAATTGCAAGTGCTATTCCGACGATTTTGCCGCAGGAGCAAGTCGCGCGTCGCGCGAACGGGACGTGTGGCGGCCGATGGCCGTCTCAGCCGTCGCGCTGGAGCCGCCGGGCGAACAGCGTCAGCCAGATGGCGGCGCCCACCAGGGCGAACAGGCCGAGTTTGACGAGGCCGAAGAAGGCAAACGCCATGAGTTGGTAATCGCCCCAGTTGAACCCCTCCCCGCCGCACAGCGTCAGCATCCACCCCGGCCGGGTGTGCATGAACGCCATCCAGACGAGGTACGCCACGGTCATCCAGACGACGCCGATGATCAGGACGCACCAGGTCGCCGCCGCCGCCGCCCGGACCTTCTTCGCGAGTTCCGTGTCCATGCTCATCCCTCCCGCCGCTCGTGTCGTGCGGTTTCGCGTCACCCTCACCGTGATTGTACGGTGCCGTGCGGCATGTGCCAGGGTTTTCACCCCGGACAACGGCCCGCCGTTCTCAAGGATGCCGCCCTTTCGGACGTGGGGCCCTTGGTGCTCTCGCAGCGCTTTCCCTTGCAGCGGCGGCGGGGAGGGACGTATAATCCGCAGCCTGATGATGGAGGAAGTGGGCGCGCCGGTGCTGGCCAAACGGATCATCCCGTGCCTGGACGTCGACAGCGGACGCGTGGTCAAGGGGACCCGGTTCCTCAACCTGAAGGACGCCGGCGACCCCGACTTCGTCCGTCTCGCCGCCGACCGTTTCGGTAGCCAGTGCATCGTCGTGGTCTTGACCCGCGCCAAGGCCGACGCGGCGCTGGCGGCGAGCATCTTCCACTGGCGCAAGTTCACTGTCGCCGAGACGAAGGCGGCGATGCAGAAAGCCGGCGTGCCCGTTCGGATGCCGATCGGGCCGACGGTTTGACGCGCAAGACCGGCGGATCAGGCCGTAGGGGCGACGTATGCGTCGCCCTCACCCACGCGCGGCAGCGGTAAGGGCGACCCCGGCGCGCCGGGACTCGCCCCTACAGGCAGGACAGACATGACCAACGCGTCGCATCCAGAGGGCACCGACATGGAGGCACTGATGGGTCTGGCGCTGGCGCGCCGGGCCTCCGACCTCCACCTGAAGGCCGGACAGCCGCCCATCCTGCGAATCGACGGCGAGGTCCAGCCGACCGACCTGGCGCCTCTGGGCGCAGCCGACGTGTTGAACCTGGCCCGACAGATCATGGACGAGCGAACGACCCGCCTGTACGAGGACGCCGGCAGCGTCGACTTCTCGCACGAGACCGGCTCCGGCGACCGGTTCCGCGTGAACGTATACCGGCAGCGCGGCACGGCGAGCGTGGCGGTGCGGCGCGTCAGCCGCGAGGTCCTCTCGTTCGCCAAACTCAACCTGCCCGGCGAGACGCTCGAGCGCATCTGCGGCGTCCGCGAGGGGCTCGTCATCTTCTGCGGCGTCACCGGGACCGGCAAATCGACGAGCATCGCCGCGTGCCTCGACCACATCAACGCCCGCCGCCGCTGCCACATCGTGACGCTCGAAGACCCCATCGAGTACCTCTTCGAGGACAAGCAGGGCTTCGTGAACCAGCGCGAGATCGGGACCGACGTAGCGTCGTACGCCGTGGCGATGAAGTTCCTCCTTCGCGAGGACCCCGACGTGGTCCTGGTGGGCGAGATGCGGACCCGCACCGACGTGGAGGGCGTGCTCCGGGCCGCCGAGACCACCCGACTCGTGTTCACGACCGTGCACGCCTCCAGCGCGCCGGGCGCCGTGACGCGGCTGCTCGACCTGTTCCCGGCCCACGAGCATCATGTGCTGCGCGAGACGCTCGCCCACAGCCTCGTGGCCGTCATCTGCCAGAAACTCGTCACCGCCGCCGACCCGAACGTGGCCCGCGTCCCTGCGACCGAGGTCATGCTCGCCACGCCCACCGTCCGAAAGGCCATCCGCGACGGCGACGAGTCGCGCCTGCCCAACATCATCACGGCCGGCGGCGACGTCGGCATGCACGACTTCACCCAGGACCTCGTGCGACTGGTCCGCGAGGAATGGATCGACCCGAAAGACGCCTACGAGGCCGCACCCAGCCCCGAGGCCCTCAAGATGGCCATCCGCGGCATCGACGTGAAACGGGGGTCCTTGCAATGACCCACACGCCGGAACGCCTCTGCCGCGCGCGCCGCCACGTTTTCGGCTGGTTGGCCCTCGCGGTGGTCACGGCCCTTCTGTCGGCCGACCTTGCCCGCGCCGAAGCGCCTCCCGCCAAGGCGCCCGCCAACGCATCCGAGCCGGCGACCCCGGCGATCGACCCGGCCGACCTGCCCGGCACGTACTACCCCACGGGCATCGACCCGCCCGACGCGCCGCAGGCCGTCTTCCCGGTCGTGGGCCTCGTGAAGACGGTCGTGCTGCTTCTCCTGGCGGCCGCCGTCTTCTACGTGACGAACTGGACGTTCCTCGACACGCGCTTCGTCGGCACGGGCCAGGGGCTGTGGGGCGGGCTGGTCCTGGCGGGAGGCGCGGCGGGGTTGGCGACAGCGCTGCTCGTGCCCGTCTACTACGTCGGCTTGCCGCTCGGGCTGGTCCTCTTCGCCGGCGCAGGGATGGCGTATGTCCAGCACCGCAACGCGCGGGTGACGGCGCCGCTGCGCGTTCTGACGGCGGAGCACCTGGCCCGGGTGCGGCGTCGGCTGGCCGGTCACAAGCCGTTCGAGGAGGAGATGGGCCCCGTCTCGGGCGTGGGGCGCGACATCATCTTTGTCGGCTTCGACGACCTGCCCAAACGCCCGGCGGCCGAGACCGAGGACGGGCGCCGCGCAGCCCGACAACTGGAGGCCGTCCTGCACCAGGCCATCGTCCGCAACGCCTCGGCCGTGGCCTTCGTCTGCCGGCCGAAGCAGACCGACGTCCGCCTGCGCGTGGGCGGCGAGTGGACCGCCGGCGGCGCCGTCGATCAACCGACCGCCGGCCACCTCACGAAGGCGATCAAGCACCTGGCCGACCTCGACCCCGACGAAACGCGCAAGCCCCAGGAAGGACGGCTCCGCGCCATCGTCGCCGGCCGGACCTACGACCTGCGCGTCTCGACCGCCGGCACGGTCCGTGGCGAGCAGATCGTCGTCCGCATCACCGACGTGGCCGCCAGCCGCCTGCGACTCGAAGACATCGGCCTCTCGGACGACCACCTGGCCGCCCTGGCCGACGCCCTCGACCGGCGACCGGGCCTCGTGCTGCTGTCGGCCCCGAAGGACTCCGGGCTGACGACAACCCTGCACGCGTGCCTGCGGCACTTCGACCGGTACACCAACAACGTCATCGTCTTCGAGCCGCGCGTCGACGTCGAGATCGAGAACGTCACCCACATTCCGCTGGACCAGGAAGACGGGCCCGTGGCGGCGGCCGAGGTCCGCAGCCGCATACGCATGGAGCCCGACGTCGTGGCCTTCGATTCGCTTTACCAGGCCGAGACCGGACAGGTACTGGCCGAGGCCGCGAGCGGGCACACGGTCGTCGTCGGCATCCGGGCCGCCGACACGAGGCAGGCCCTGAGACACCTCGGCACGCTCCTCGGGGCGCGCAAGCCCCTGGCCGAACAACTCCAGATCATCGTGAACCAGCGGCTGGTCCGGCTGTTGTGCCCCGACTGCAAGGAAGGCTATCGGCCCAACCCCGATTTCCTCCGGAAGGCGAACCTCGGCAGCCGGCGGGTCGACCTGCTCTACCGCCCACCCGCACGGATCGAAGGCAAGGACGGCAAGGCGACCGTCTGCCCGAAGTGCGGAGGCGACCACTACGTCGGGCGGACCGGCCTCTTCGAGGTCATGCCCCTCGACGCCGAGGCACGCGAGATGATCGGTCAGGGCACCGCCCTCAGCGACCTCGTCACGCACCTTCGGAAACTGGGCATGAGAAATCTGCAGGAAGAGGGACTCGCCATGGTCATCGACGGACGGACCAGCATCGAAGAGGTCCTCCGCGCCATCAAGCGCGAGAGTTGACGGAGGACGCCGTGCTCCTGAACGTTCTGGCGCTGGTCGTCATCGCGGGTGTGGCGCTCATGGGCGCGGCCCAGGGCGTCTACCGGGCAGCGCAGACGCTCCTGGCCCTGGTCCTGGCCGGAGCCCTGGCCTTCGGCCTCTTTGCGCCCGTGACGGCGGCGCTGTTCGGCCCGGCCGACGATGACGGCAGCATCTGGTTCTACGCCGGCGATGCCCTCTGCCTGTGGGCCATGCTGTGCGTGGTGCTGCTGGGCCTGCGGACCCTCGCCGAGCGGCTCCTGCCCAACCAGCCGGACTTCCTGATGTGGGCCGACCACGGCGGCGGGGCCAGCATCGGCCTGGTCGTCGGGTACCTGGCCGTCGGCATCTGCCTCGTCCTGCTCCAGATGCTCCCGACCGCCCCCGCGCCGCTGGGCTACGAACCGTTCCGTCACGTCGAAGGCACCAGCGAGACCGACGCCCAACGCATCGAACCCGGCGACCGGCTGTGGCTGGCGCCCGACCGCGCCGTCCTGACCCTGTTCGGGTACCTGACGGGCGGCCCGCTGGGACCGCTGGACGCCGGCACGTCGCCGCTCTTGAACCGCTACGACGACGTGTATCCGCCGCCCCAGATGCGCGGACCCGGTTACACGCCCGTCACCGACACCGACGACGTGCTCTACTACCATTGGTACCGCCGGTGGCAGTACATCCTCTTCCGTGCGGGGAGCCGACTCGGGCCGATCCCGGAGGTCCCGGAGGGGACGGCCGTTGAGCATGCCATTCCCCTCGACCGCACCCGTAGCGTGGTCGTTTACGGGATGAGCGCCCGCATCAGCCGCGCGGATCGCTCGAACGAGATCGAGGCATTCCCGGACGAGGAGCCCCCCGAGGGCCAGGAGTTCCTCGCGATAACCGTCCGCATCAAGCCCACCTCCCGACTGCCGCGCACCATCGACTCCGACCAGTTCCATCTGCTCGGCGACGGCGGCGCCCGGGTGGGCGGCCCGCCCAAGGTCCACGGCGACGCCAAACGCCCGCGGCCCGTTCCCGGGGAGGAGATGAAGCCGAAGGTGGACGCCCGGATGGGCGCCCCGGCCAGTTTCCCGCGCGGCCTGCAGTTCAGTTTCCCCGAGCGCAGCACCCGCGGGCACTACCTGATGGACGGCGTGCGGTTCCACTTCGCCGGGAAGCGTGAAGCCGAGACGCGGACGCTCGTCTTCACGATCCCCTCGGCGGTTCGGACCGAGACGTTGCGGCTGTTCCTGGACCCGGTCGTTCCACCGCTGCCGCGGGACAAACCGGCCGACGAGCCGCAGGGGCCCTCCGGCGGGCAGGCGGCGCAGGCCCCCGCGGGGCAGCCGGCGCCCGTCAAGTGACGCGCGACGAGCCAAGCAACCCGAACCAGACAGGCGACCCGATGGAAAACCTGGCAAAACATCTGTGCGACCTGGCGAAACGGCGCGGGGCCGCCTTCGCCGACGTCCGCGCCGTCCGCCGCGCGGGCGAGAGCGTTCTCGTCCAGGACGGTCGGGCCGACAAACTTGCCGCCTCGACCGACCGCGGCGTCGGCGTGCGCGTCCTCGTGGGCACGTGCTGGGGATTCGCCTCGGCCGACAGCCTCCAGCCTCGGCGCGGAGAGGATTGCGTCAACGACGCCCTGGCCCTGGCGAAGGCGTCGGAGGCCTTCGTCACCGACCCGGCGATGATCGCCGAACCGGCAACCGTCGAGGCCGATGACCGGACCGATCCCGAGATCCCCCCCGGCGCCATGCCGGTGGCCGAGAAGATCGCGCGCCTGCTGGAGTACGAGCGGCGCGGGCGGGCCGCAGCCGACGGCAACGGACAGATCGCCAACTCCATCGTCCGGTACGCCGAGGCCTGGCAGGAGGGCGTTCTCGCGAACACCGCCGGCACCCTCGTCCGCAGCGCAGGCAGCCGGGCCGTTGTCACGGCGCTGTTCGTGGCCACCGACGGTAAGATTCTCCAGCGCGGCACGGAGCACCGCGGCATCGTGGGCGGGGCCGAACTGCTCAGGCAGACCGAACCCGACGCCTTCAGCGGACGGGCCGCCCGAAAGGCCCTCGCGGCGCTCAAGGCCAAGCCCGCTCCGGCGGGGCGATTCACCGTCATCTTCCATCCGTCCATCACCGGCCTCCTGGTGCACGAAGCGCTCGGGCACAACGCCGAGGCCGACGCCGTCTGGGCCGGACAGAGCATCCTCGAGGGCCGACTCGGCGACCGCCTGGCGCCGGAGAGCATCTCGATCTACGACGATTCGACGCTGCCCGGCATGTTCGGCTCCTTCGCGTTCGACTCCGAGGGCACGCCGGCCGCGCGGAGACCGATCATCGAGAACGGACACCTCGTCGCCTTTCTGCACAGCCTGGAGACCGCCGCCAAGTTCGAAGCCCGGCCGACCGGCAGCGCCCGCGCCCAGTCCTACGACTGCCGGCCCATCGTCCGCATGTCGAACACCTTCATGGCGCCGGGGCCCAACGGCGTCGGCGTGCCGCTCGACGAGATGCTGCGCGGCGTCCAGCGCGGCGTGTACCTGGAAGACGGGCACTGGGGCTACGTCTTCGTCCAGAAGGGCCAATTCATCTGCCACGCAGGCCAAGCCCACATGATCGAGAACGGCGCCCTCGGCGAGCCGCTGCGCGATGTGTCGATCTCGAGCCTGACGCTCGACGTCCTCGCGAACATCGACGCCGTGGGCAATGATTTCGAGATGAAGATGCCGGGCATGTGCGGCAAGGGCGGGCAATCGGCGCCGATCGACTGCGGCGGGCCGCACGTCCGCGTCGCCGACGTTGTCGTAGGGGGACAACAAGGCGTATGAGTGAAGTCACCCTTTAGCCGCGACCCGCAGGGGAGCGCGTCACCAACATGACCGAACGCGATGAGCAGTCCTACCTCGACCTGGCGACCCAATGCGTCGAGAAGGCCGTCCGCCTGGGCGCCGAGTGGTGCGACGTGGCCGCCGGCACCGGCCGCGATATCGCCGTCACCATCGAGAAGTCCGGCATCAAGACGGCCGACGCCGGACAGGGCGAGAGCCTGGCCATCCGCTGCTATGTCCAAGGCGGCATGGGATACGCCACCGTCGGCGGACGCGACCGAGGCGATATCGACCAGGCCGTCGAACGGGCCGTCGCCCTGGCCAAGGAAGCCACGCCCGATCCCGATTTCAAGCGCCTGCCCGACCCGCAGCCGGAACCCGAGGTCGAGGGCCTCTTCGACGAGACGGTCGAGGGCCTGGGCGTCGAGCAGGTTGTCCGGATCGCCGTCGCCAACATCGAGGCCGGCAAGGCCATGGAGCCTGACGTCAACCTCTCGGGCCACGTGGCCCTGGCGGTCGGATCAGGCGCCTTGGCCTCTTCGACGGGGGCGGCGCTGGAGTCGCGGGCCACGGACATCTCGGCCGACATCTCGGCCCTGATCCGGCGCGACGGCGACACCGGCTACTTCTACGACTTCGACTTTGGCCGCCACCTGGCCGACTGCCGGCTGGAGCGTGTGGCCGAAAGCGCGGTCGACGGCGCACGCCGGTTCCTCGGCGCCAAGCGCATCGAGAGCCGACGCATGACGCTGGTGCTCGGCCCCCTCGCCTCCTACGGCTTCCTCGCAGAACTGGTCGCAGCCGCCAACGCCGAGAGCATCCAGCGCGGACGCAGTTACCTGTGCGACCGGCTCGGCAAGCCGGTCGCCTCGACGCACCTGACGATCGTTGATGACGGCCTCGTACCGCGCGGCATCCGATCCGGCGCCCACGACGGCGAAGGCACGCGGCGGCGACCCCTGACGGTCATCGAGGAAGGACGCCTCGCCAGCCTCCTGCACAATTCCTACACCGCCGGCAAGGCCGGCGTCGAGAGCACCGGCCACGGCACGCACGCCTGCGGCATCAGCCCGACGAACTTGCGGCCGGCGCTCGGCCAGAAGCCGGCAGCCGAGATCCTGCGAGAGGTCCAAGACGGCATCTACCTGGAGAGCGGCGAGATCCGGCCCGACCCCGCCAGCGGCGACATCTCCGCCTCCATCGATTTCGGCTTCCTCATCAAGGACGGCCGCATCGTCCATCCGGTCGAGAACACCATGCTCGGCGGCAGCATCTTCGACCTGCTCGAACGCCTCGACGCGGTCTCCAGCGACGCCCGCGAAGAGCCCGGCATCCTCATGCCGACGTTGCGCATCCAGGACGTCCAGATCGCCGGGGCCGAGTAGAGCGGCCGGGGCACGGCGACGCCTTTCACGGGCCGGACAAGTAATCGGCCACGATCCGCGCCGGAAACGGCGCCCCCTTCCCGTTCAGTTCGATGCGGCCGCCGGGAGTGCCGGCGGCAAAGACCATCTTCGCTCCGCCCAGCGTCACCGTAACGCGGCCGTCGCGGACATCGGCCGTGGCCGCCGGCACCGTCTCGACGCCCGAGTCGGTCGCCGTCAGGACGTGCAAGAAGACATTCTCGGCCCGCGGTTCGGGCGGGGAGACCTCGATACGGCACATGGGCGCCGGCCCGGTGGTACGCTTCGGCGGGTAGGCCTTGCCCCCGTAGCGGTAGAGGTCGTCGCCGGAGGCCATCTTCACGTTCGCCCCCCGCGGCAGGACGGCCTGGATAAACAGGCGTCCCTTGCCGTTGGTAACCACCCGATGCGGCGGCCGATGGGCCGGTGCCGTCATCGCCTGGAGCAGCCACGTCTTCCGCAGCGCGGCATCGCGGGACCTGACGCGGTCGAAGACGACGAACGTTCCCGGCCGCAGGTACACGATCTGGCGCGTGAAGCGCTCCAGTTTCGTTGCGGCGTAGGCCCGCGTGCAGTCGCCGGCCACGTACACGTAAGGCCCGGCGTCCTCGAAGGCGACGAGGTCGGCGATGTCGTACAGCGGGCGGCCTTTGTGCCACGCCGCCGCGTCGACCACTGCGCCGTTGTGGTGCGGCCAATCGTGGCGCTGACCGCCGTCGTTTCCGGAGACGGGCCCGGCGCGGATGCGCGTCCATCGCTCATCGGGGTCGTGGACGAGTACGGTGCTGTGGGCGATGGTCCGCAGATGGTAGTTGACGTCGTGCGCTGTGCCGAAGCCGTCGTAGTGGCCGCCGTCGCCCGCCAGTTCCTCGTGGCGGTAGATGAGGAAGTGGCCCACGTCCAGGTGCTGGTGGGCCGTGAACCGGTCGCCGCATTTGAAGAAGAAGTACGTCGCGTCATCGTCCCAGGCGCTGCGCGCGTACACGTAGCCGGCGCCGGGGCTGACGTGCGAGAGCCTCAAGGCCGCCAAGTCGCCCTTCGGCACGGTAGCGGCGCGCCAGAGGAAGTCCTTGTAGGCATAAACGCCCACGGCCGAACGCGGCGTGGTCTCGTTGAAGGCGTGGACGGCCCGGTGGTCCGGGTCGTCGCGGAAGCGGTTGACAAGGATCCGCCGGGCCGACAGTTGCTTGTCGCGGTCGCCGCCGAAGCGGCGTCCGCCGCCGTCGCCCATCGGCGCGGGGCGGCGCGACCCGTAGATGCGGATGCCCGGGTATGTCTCGAACATGCTCGCCACCGCCCGGTGCCGGTAGAAGGTCGGGGCGGGCGCCAGGTAGTCGGCCCCCTCGCAGAACCGGGCAACCTCCGAGAAGAAGAGCCACTCGTAGAGCCAGTAGTGGATGTAGTACCCCTCGGCCCATCCGCCGCCGGCGCCGGCCAACTCAAGGGCCGGAGCCGCGCGGGCCTCGTACTCCCGCTCCAGCGTCGCCAGGATCTGGCCGGCCCGAGAGTTCTCATAGTACGTCGCGTAGCAGGCCAAGCCGATGCCCCACCACTTGTACCCGTACCAACCGTTGTGGAAGACATGGGTCTCGCTGCGCACGTTGGCATCGACCGTCCGGTTCACGTAATCGTAGAAGGCGGTGCGCTCGGCGTCGGTCCACTGC
>Ga0307427_1000566_pt1 | contig 22551 bp, 26 predicted proteins | sample SalMarWE160190MG_FD_202162 | JGI IMG/M metagenome (GOLD analysis project Ga0307427, IMG submission 202162) | Salt marsh sediment microbial communities from the Plum Island Ecosystem LTER, Massachusetts, United States - WE1603-190 | ecosystem: Environmental > Aquatic > Marine > Intertidal zone >... | reverse complement strand
CATTTAACCGCAGAGGAGGCAGAAGTGCTAGGGTGCTGAGGTGCGGAGGAGCAGAGGAGCAAAGACAATTGCAGATTGCGGATCATAAGACATCCCTCTCCCTCAATGAGGGGAGAGGCTGGGTGAGGGTGAGAAAGCAGTTATCAGTCGTTAGATCGTTCGTAGCGTCGGGTCTTGCGCCCGACGTTAAAGGCAACGTCGCAGACCCCAGTGCAATAGGATTGCACGGGGCAAGCAAAGTACTCGGGGGGTGTAGTACATCCCTAAACTAATTACTACACCCCCCAAGCTACACAAGCAGAACCCTCTTTCTTGCTTTCCTTGCTCTCTGCGGGTTTGCGAGAGGTCAAGCTCATGAGTCTTTCTTTCTGGTTACCTTGCTTTAACCGCCAGGAACTACTTTTTTATACATCTTCCTGTGCTTGCTGATGCTGTTCTAGACGCGCAGCCAGGCAAGAAATTCACCAAACCGTCTTTCTACAGCTTGGGTAAGCGTGTCTGGAACTCCCCTTTTTTGCATCAACTGTGCTTCCCTTCTTGCCTCGGTCATTATATCCAGGTCGTGAACCAGATCGACTGCGCGCAACTTGCTCAAGAAACCATGTTGTTGTGTTCCCAACAGATCTCCCGGCCCGCGGATTTTTAGGTCTTCTTCGGCGATAGCAAACCCATCGAGACAATTGACAAAGGCACAAAGCCGCTTCTTTGCTTCCTCGGTCTTTGCATCGGCAATAGCGAAACAGGTGGAGGGTTGTCCGGCTCGACCGATACGTCCACGTAACTGGTGCAATTGTGAAAGACCAAAACGGTTGGCATGCTCAATTACCATGAAATCTGCATTACATACATCGATTCCAACTTCAACTACCGTTGTTGCTACAAGGATACGAATCTCACCAGAGCGGAAGGCATTCATCACTCGTGTTTTCTCTTCCGTTGGCAAGCGGCCATGAACTAGTCCTATCGGAAAGGGAGACAAGGTGGACCGAAGTTCCTCGGCTACCTGAGCTGCTGCTTTGAGATCAATCTTTTCGGATTCTTCAACGAGTGGAAGGATAACATACCCCTTGCGGTCTGTCTCGAGCTGGCGGCGAACCTCGTTATATACCTCATCTCGTCGTGTGTTGGCGACCCACAATGTGCGTGTTTGCTTCTCACCCGTCGGCAGTTGTCTGATTAAGGAAACGGCAAACTCTCCATAGAACGTGAGGGTAATTGTGCGTGGGATGGGTGTTGCACTCATCACAAGCAGGTCAATTTGTTCTCCTTTTTCCTCCAATAGGGATCGCTGTACTACGCCGAAACGGTGCTGTTCGTCGATTACCACAAAGCCAAGCGCCTTAAATGAGACATCTTGTTGAATGAGCGCGTGTGTCCCGACAACCAGGTCGACCTCACCGCTTGCTATGCGTGCCTTCAAACGTTCCTTACTCTTGCTCGTGCTGGTTAAAAGCTCCACTCTCACCGAAAGTTTGGACAGCAAGCGACGGAAACAATAAAAGTGTTGCTCGGCGAGTATTTCAGTGGGGACCATGAAAGCTACTTGGCTCCCCGCTTCTATTGCGTACAATGCTGCCGTGAGAGCTACAATTGTCTTCCCTGATCCCACGTCTCCTTGCAAGAGACGCATCATCTGTTCGTTTTGGCCCAAATCACTGACAATCTCTTTTAATGCCTTTGATTGTTCCAATGTCAGTGAAAAGGTAAGGTTAGCCAAGAAAGAATCAGCAAGTTTATTGGAAAGTACATGAGATTTGCCACTATGCTTGTGAACTGAGGTCGCGAGACCAAGCTGGAGTAGGAAGAGTTCCTCAAAAGCGAGTGCACGGCGGGCCTGTGCAAATGTGCTGTGATCTTTTGGAAGATGGATCGATTGAACCGCTTTCTGCTTGTTGGGCAAATGATATTTCTCTCGGAGAGGCCCAGGTAGTAGGTCGCGAAAGAGCGGCCCATAAGCTTTGAGATTTCGATTGATTAATAGGCGAATATAGCGGTCGCTTATTCCCTCTGTTACTGGATAGATGGGGACCAGACGGCCTATGAGGAACCCTTCATTTGCTGGTTCCCATACCGGGGAAGACATTTGGACTACACCATATGTTCGTTCAACCTTTCCATAGAGATCGATCTTCTCCCCTTGTTTCAGTTGCTTGGCGATCCACGGTTGGTTGAACCAAACAGCGTAAAGGACTCCCGAATCATCTCTGATCGCGGCTTTTACGATATCCATCTTGCTGTTCACGTGAATCTGGTTGATAGCGGCAATTTCTCCGCGCGCGCATGCTTGGATTCCTGGCCTCAATTTTCCGATTGGGAGAAAACGTGAGCGATCTTCAAGGCGATGAGGAAAATAGGTGAGTAGATCTTCAATTGTATGAATCCCTAACCTCTGCAATTGCGTTACGCGCTTCTCCCCTACTCCTCTTGCCTGTTGAACGGGTAAGAAAAGGTCGTCTTCGTTGGGTGTTGCGGGAGATGTGAGCTCTCCTTGTGCAATACGTTCGTAAAGCTGGCTGATGGCGCGTCGACGGTCGAAGTGTTTGAGTTGACTGTATCCAGATACGAGCCGGACGGCAGTCGGGAAGTTCAGTCGAATGAACTCTTCCAGCCCACATGTAACAGCATCATCGTTGTATCCATGCGCACGCTCTAGGCGAAGGATTTTTCTGATTTGTACCATTAGGGTCTCAGTTTCTTGTCGCATGCCGAAGCTTACTATATAATCAGTTGCTCTTGGAGGCAAGGACAATGTCGGCAACAATCAGAAAATACGGGGATTCCGTACTTCGCCAGGTAGCAGATCCGGTAAAGGTCATCAATAAGGAGATCAAGAACATCTCCGAGAAAATGGTAGAAGCGATGCTTCGAGCGAACGGGGTAGGGATCGCTGCGCCACAGATTGGGGTTGCCAAACGCATCATTGCTTTTGATCTTGGCGGTAAGTTTTACATCCTAATCAATCCGGAGATCCTGGAAACTTCGGAAGAAGAAGAGGAAATCCTTGAAGGCTGTCTGAGTATTCCCGGGGTGGATGCCCCAGTCGTTCGCAAGCTCAGAGCCCAAGTTCGTGGGGTTACCCTTGATGAAAAAGAAGTTGAGGTCGAAGGGGAAGGGCTTATGGCTCGCGCAATACAGCACGAGGTGGATCATCTAGGTGGGATTCTATTCATCGATTACCTCAGTCCTGCTCGGCGGCGTAGTGTTCTCAATGATTACATGCGCCAACAACGCGAGGAAAAGCCGTGAGAATCGTTTTCATTGGAACCGCACCATTTGCTTGCTCTTCTCTAAATGAGCTTGCAGATGCGCATAAGGTTGCACTTGTTGTCACTCAACCGGATCGACCTGCAGGCAGAAAGCATAGGCTCAAGCCCCCTGCGGTCAAGGTAGCCGCAAAGAAGCTTGGACTAAGAGTTATCCAGCCAGTTCAGATTAATAGCGACCATTCAGTAGGGACATTGCGAGCGGCAGAGCCCGAGGTAATTGTTGTTGCTGCTTATGGGCAGCTTCTACGCCGGGTGGTTTTCTCGTTACCCGCGCAAGGAACGATAAACATTCATGCTTCTCTTCTTCCACGCTATCGTGGGGCGGCGCCGATTCCCTGGGCGATTATCCGCGGTGATGACAGAACAGGTATCACGACTTTCTTGATTGATGCAGGAATGGATACAGGAAAGATCCTGCTTAGCGAGAGCCTTTCCATCGATTCAGATGAGACTGCAAATGACCTGCATGACCGCCTTGCTGTTCTTGGATCCCGTGTAATCCTTAGAACTTTAAGCAAGATCGAATCTGGAGATATCAACCCTATTCCGCAACAGGAGAAAAACGCTTCACTAGCCCCAAAGCTACTTCGTGAGGACGGATTACTTGATTGGAAGAGGAACGCACGCGAGCTTCATAATAAGGTACGTGGCATGAATCCATGGCCGGGCGCGTTCACCTACCTGAAAGGCGAGAAAATAAAGCTCCACCGAACCCTACTTACGGGGATCAAATGCGGAGAAGTGGTGTCCGGAGAGATTGCGTTGAGGGAGATAGGGCGGTTGCTTGTCGGAACAGGAGATGAGCTACTTCAAGTTATGGAGATACAGCGAGAAGGACGTCCTCGCACACAGGGTAGCGACTTTCTAAACGGTTTGCAGAACGTCCAAGGGGTTCAACTCATTTGTGGGTAGAGCCCAGCGAGACCGGTCTTCTCCATCTTTCTTTTTAGGGTAATTCCAGATAGCCTATGGATGAAAATCTCTGCTGTGTTATTGACAATTGCCCTGATCACATGTCCGCCAAGTGTTGTACCACTCTGTTTTGCTACTGTGGTGTGGCAGTGAAGAATGCATTCCTCGTCTTTGCGGGCAAAGTTTCCCTGTAAGGACAGGAGCTCTACTGGTTCATCGATTCGCTTAATATCATAGCTTTTCCCATTCCAGTAACCAAGCTCAAGCTCACGCAGCATGCCAACCCCATTTAGTATGATCCCCGAGTCAATTCCGAGCGCGAGCAACGAAGGAATCAATTCCTCTCCATCTTCCAAACGTACAGCGAGCTGTTGTTCATGATCCGCCTTAATCATTAGAACCTCCTTTTGTACGGATTTTAACAACTGTTTCGTTATTCCTCCAGTTGCATTCTGAGGTTCCTCGCAGTCAAGGTAAGGTGAAGCCAGAGAAAGACTTGCAAGCTTAGCCTCTCGCAGAGAACGCAAAGGAAAGCAAGAAACAGAGTGAAGCCTCAGTATGTGTTCTTGCGGATCTTAGCGGCTTGAGTGAGTGAAACGAACGGGCGAGAGAAAAGCTTCATGGAGCGTGAGGAGCCAAATGACTTAGTGGATGTGAGGATTGTCCTTTTGCTTGTTAATCAAGATGATAGAATATGAGGTTCTAATGATAAGGGGGGGAAGATGCCACGGCTTGAGGAACAATTAGGGAAAGCGTTGAATGAAAAAAGGCTAACCATTTCTGTCGCAGAGTCATGTACAGGAGGGCTTCTGGCAAGCCGCATTACAGATGTTTCAGGAGCATCTGATTACTTTTGTGGCGGCGTTGTTGCTTACCAGAATAGGGTCAAAGAAACCCTGCTTGGGGTTCCAGCCTATATCTTGGCCGAAAGGGGAGCAGTAAGCAGCGAAACGGCACAAGGCATGGCCAAAGGATGTAGGGAGCTTTTTCATAGTGATATTGCTGCAGCAATTACTGGGATTGCTGGTCCAAGCGGAGGGACTCAGGCTAAGCCGGTAGGTCTCGTGTACATAGCGGTTGTAAGTGAAAACGGATCAGGAGAACAGCGCTTTGTCTGGTCAGGGAACCGCGTGTCAAACAAGGAAGCCTCGGTTGACGCTGCCTTGGAGATGATCCTTTCTCTGGTATTGAAGTGAAGGAAGAATGTATGTTAACATTCCCTCATGAATAGACCGTTCAGGAAAAGGTTAAGCTGGACGCTCTCCATTGTGGCGGGGGTTGGTCTGTTTATTGCTGTTATTTACTACGTCGGTTGGCGTAGCATCCTTGTGCAGATTCACGACCTGGGCAGTATTGGCATTGTCGCGGTGATTGGGAATGTCCTTCTTACTATGATCAGTTTGCTTCTCGGATGGTGGGTTATCCTGCGTTCTTACGGCATCAGAGTTCCAATAGGCCATATCATTGGCGCACGGCTGAGTGGATACGCCGTGAGTTATCTTACCCCCTCGCTTTACTTTGGCGGGGAGCCAATCAGAGGACTGATGACTGCTGAACACACTCACGCTCCAACGACGCGTGTCTTTGCAACCATCGTCGTGGAACGTTTCCTTGGAGGATTGAGCCTTGTTGTGTTTATGTTTATCGGAGGTTTCTATGCCATTGTCTCTTCGGAGATTGGCATAACAGAGAAGCGAACCGTAGTAATTGGAGTTGCTTTTGTCGCGTTCTGGATCATCGTTGGTTTGGTGAACTTCGCGGGAAACTTCAAATGGATCAGTTGGGCGATCCGGTTGTTGAAATATCCATTCCGCCGCTGGCATAAGGGGCTCGAGCGAGCGGCAGCTAAGGTTGCTGAAACCGAGGATGAGATCTATGATGCGTTTACCCGGCACTGGAAGGGAACACTACTGGCGTTCCTCATCCAGTTGATGGCGAACTTCTTTGTCTACATGCGTCCGCAGGTCTTCTTTCACTTCTCTGCACATCAAACCTTTGATTTTGCTCAGCTGTCTCTCTTGTTCACACTGAACATCATGCTCTCCTTCTTCCTATGGATTACCCCTGGCGGACTGGGAACTGGCGAGGCTGGATCGATTGGTATCTTTGCGCTTGTCGGAGTAGGAGGAGCGGAGGCAGTTGCCTTCTCGCTGATGTTCAAATTTGTCGAGCTTCTCATGGTAGGAGCCGGCCTATTCTATCTCTTCAATAGAGGGATAAACCGATTCTTCGGGCTGTTAAAAGGGAGAGCGCACCTACGCTAACTCCTGTTTTCCCTTTGCACGTGGATTGAAGGTTGTCAGCTAATCCTATATCGTATGATCGGAAGGCTACGAGCGGAATCAACGGAGCGAAACACAAGGGGGAATACGATGAACAAGATCGTGATTTTGTTGGTGTTATCGGGCCTACTAGGGTTTGTCCTGTCAGCATCTGGCCAAGGTGATTTGGCGGCGTTTTCAATTGGAACGACAAAGATGGTGTACAGAATAGTGAGCGGAGAGATGCAAGTCCCGCAAAGCCTGGAAGTGACCGTTGTTTCATACGGGGACGGACAGTATACCCTGGGCATGTTTGTTGAGGCGAGTGGAAGTAAGAGTCAACTATCTAGCTTTGGGTTTCTCTTTGGTGGGGCTGGCCTGTTGTACGGAAGCGAAGGGAATGTTAGCTATTCCTCTCTACAAACAGTGATGGGCCAACGATCTCGCCTTGAGGAAGGACAGGAATATCTACTTCCGGATGGAGGAACATTTGGCGACATCGTTAGCGTGGAGATTGCTGGGGTGCGGTGTCTGGAAGGATCCTTCATTGACCCGGCTCAAGAAGATACCCGGATAAGGGTTGCGTTTGAGTTATCACATCCAGTCTATATGTTCCCGCGGATGATCATTGAAAAAAAACATGATGAGGAATGGGTGGAAGTGCTCAAGATGGAACTGAGCGAATACACATTTACTGCACCGGAGGGCTAGCCGTGCCACTTCTTGAGTTCAAAGGGATTACTAAGGATTACAAACTTGGAAAGACGGTAGTCCGTGCTTTGCGTGGTCTTGACCTGACAATTAAGGAGGGTGAAGTCATCGCGATCATGGGACCGTCCGGCTCAGGAAAGTCGACGCTAATGCATATTGTCGGGGCGCTCGATACTCCGACCGGCGGGACGGCCTTCCTCGATGGACAAGACCTACAGCAGCTAAAGGAGCGCCAACTCGTTACGCTTCGGGGAAAGAAGGTCGGGTTCGTTTTTCAAACGTTCAACCTGATCCAGACGCTTTCTGCGCAGAGGAATGTTGAGCTTCCGATGATCTTTCAAGGAATTCGCAAAGGAGAGCGGGCGCGGCATGCTCGCGAACTGTTGACTAAGGTCGGTCTAGCAGATCGGGTCAAGCACAAACCGAATGAGCTCTCCGGTGGAGAACGGCAGCGCGTGGCAATTGCGCGAGCGCTGGCGAACGACCCGGAAATCATCCTGGCCGATGAACCGACAGGGAACCTAGACACCGAGAGCGGTACGCCGGTTCTCGAAATGCTCAAGAAATTGAGCGTGGAGGACGGGAAGACTGTGATCATCGTGACGCATGACCCAGATGCGGCGGCGATTGCTGATCGCATCGTCCGATTACGAGACGGGTGCGTGGTCGCTGGAAGCGGCTACGAAGGAGAAGGAACATCTGGTGTTCCTTCTGCAGGGCGTGATGTCGAAGGTTCGTCTCTCGAACCTTCGACCTTAGGAATCACCACCGAAGGCAGTGATTCCCATGCTTAAAGACTTCCTTGTACTCGCCGGACAGAGCATCATGCACCGACGAATGCGGAGTTGGCTCACCGTCATCGGTGTGTTCATCGGAATCACGGCGGTCGTCGCACTGATCTCGATCGGGCTCGGTCTCGAGCGCACGATCACCGATCAGGTAGCCAGCGTTTTCGGCGTCGACGCGTTCATCATCATGAACGAGGACACGTTCGGCCCCCAGGCGCACCGCCCAGGCGGCGCCGAGGAGTACGCGCTCGATCTGTCAACCTTGCGGGCGGTCGAAGGCGTCAAGGTTGCTGCAGCAGTGCGGGAACGCACAGGCTTCGTTCAGGGTCCGCCGAGAAGTGATGGGACACCCCTGCAAGGGTTCTTTCCCGTCAGTGGACTCTCCCCCGAGTTGATCACCGAATTCGAATCGTTCATCGGGGAACTGGAAGTCCAGAAAGGCGGAAGGCTGTTCGAGGTAGGCGAAGAGGCAGTGACCGTCCTCGGCAGTGAAATCGCCAAGAGGTTCCAAGCCTCGGTCGGTGAGACAGTTCTCGTCGTGGGCGAGGGTAGTGCGGAGCTCTCTCTAACCGTCGTTGGCATTCTCGTGCCGGTCGAGGAAGACGAGGAATCCCGCGGGGGCTTCGCTGCGGGGATGAACCAGAGTCAGAACCAGGACACAATATATGTCCCGTATGAGACGATGGATCTCCTCTGGGGACCGGCGAAGGATGTCCTGATCACGGTGGTGCGGGTCAATCCGGGTGAGGATGTCGATAAAGTCGCCGATCGCGCCGAAGAGACCCTGAACGCTCGCGGCTCCGAGATCTCGGCCGTGACCTATACCGATATCAGCGAAGTGATCGGCACGATGACCTCGACGATCAGCGCATTTCTCGCCGGAATCGCCGGAATCTCCCTTCTAGTTGGTGGCGTCGGGGTGATGAATACGATGTTCACCTCGGTCCTTGAGCGAACAAAGGAGATCGGCGTGATGAAGGCCGTCGGCGCGAAGAACAGTCACGTACTGACCATCTTCTTAATCGAATCCGGCCTGATGGGGCTGGTGGGAGGCATTGTCGGAACGCTGTTGGGGTTAGGGCTTAGTGCAGCCGCTTCGTTGTTTATCGGCCGGTTTTTTGGGGTCAAGATGGCCGTGGTTGCCAACCCGACATTGATCTTGAGTACGTTGGTCTGCTCGTTTGGCATTGGTGCGATTGCTGGCTTGTGGCCTGCATGGCGTGCAGCGAAACTCCCGGTTGTCGACGCGCTACGCTATGAGTAGAGCTAAGAGTTGCAGGATTCAGTGAGGCTTGCTCCCAAGATTCCTCCAAGGCTTCCCAGGAGAAGACCGAGGGGAACGCAGAGCAAGCTTGTCATCAGTACTGTACCTGTATCAATAAGCCCGGAGGCTGTGCTTGAGAACTGTTGTGGATTTGCAACAGCAAATGAGTGTAGAACGTAGATAATGGCAATCAACAAGGCAGTTGCAATAAGGCCACAAATGGCTCCTATTGCAGCTATCGGGAACCGGATTGTTTGCTCGGGGGTGCCAGATAAACGCAGTAATCTTATTCTATTAGTACATGAGCGTAGAAGCTCAGCGAATCCCATTCGAGCTAGCACTAAGCCTGCAAGTACAGTTATTCCCAGCCCAACCAACAAACCAATTCTTAGCGCTGTAGAAAACGAAAGGGTAGTCTTGTTTGCGGAGGCGCGAGACTCCACTCGCGCAACACCTTCTAATTGGCCTAACGCACTGTGCAGGGCGGGAACCATATCTATGCTTACGGCACGGACGAGCAATACGTTTGCTCCTAGTCCCTTGTCCAATTCTTGGTGGAACAAGTAGTTGATCTGTCTGACTTCTTGCATGTCTCGGATGTTCAGATAGAGGTCTTGAACTTGCTGCACCGAAAGCTGCCCAGAGAGGTAGAGAGTGATCTCTCCAGGCATCAATAATTGGTCGTCCTTCTCTGTTGCTCCAAGCAGAAAGAAACAAGAGAATAAGGCAAGAAAAGAGAAGATGAGAAGGAGAAAATACAGAAGTAAGACGCCAGTTCTCGCTCTAATTGAACCGATAAACTCACATAGCAGAAACAAGAAAACGCTCATTCTTCTTTTATCCTTCCATCAGTGATCAAGATAGTTCGATGTGAAGCTCTTATAGGTGGTAGGGGACTCTTCGCTGTTACAAGAATCGTCAGGCCTCGGGCATTAAGTCGTTCCAGTAAAGCGATTGCCTCGCTTTTGTCTTCTGGAGAAAGGCCACCAAGTGGTTCGTCGCAAAGCAGAAGAGAGGGTTCATTACAGATCGAGGTAGCGATGGCCAGTTTGAGTTGATCGATGGCCTTAAGTTCTGTTGCCGGAGTAGACAGCTTGTCGATCAATCCCACAGTCTCCAGAGCGGTAAGCGCTTGTTCTTCGGACTGTTCTCGGGAATTCCCTAGGGCTCTTAACTTAAAGATTATATTGTCAGCAACGGATTTCGGTAGTAGTGTAAAATGTTGTGGGAGGAAACCAATCTTTCTCCGTAGAGCAAAGGTCTTTTCTTTATTGAGTCGCGCAATATTCCGACCACAAACTAGTATTTGCCCTTGTTGTGAAGGGATCTGTGCGGCTAGTAGTCCCAACAAAAGGGATTTTCCTGCGTGTGATGCGCCAATCAAGAACGCCAACTCGCCCCGGTTGATGTGCAAGTGGACGTTTTCCAGCACTGTGAATCCGTCATCTGTTGAAAAGTGAAGTTCGGAAACCTGGATCATTACGGGCATTTTGCGATCACGAATCTCTGTTTGCCAGCAATATCATTGGCAATATTGGCTTCGATCAGCCCAACCCTTTCCACTAGCTGCAAGACCTGATTGGCTTGGCTGTCTCCGATTTCCAGCAGGAGTACGGCACTGTTGTTCATGTGGGCGCGTACATCTTCCAATAGGAGTTCCATTTTTCCTGTTCCGTTCTTGCCTCCGTTTAAGGCAACACGTGGTTCGTGTTCACGGACCTCTGTCGGCAATTTCTCAAGCTGTGCCTCATCTATATATGGGGGATTAGAGACAATTAAGTCAAATCGCCCGTGGACTTCTCCTAGCCAATCACTTTCCTGGAAGACGATTTTGTCGATAACACCGTTTAGTTCAGCATTTTCACGTGCGAGATTCAAGGCCTTTGCTGAGATGTCGACAGCTGTTACGCTAGCACGACGAAGGAACTTCGCTAGGCAAACCGCAATCACTCCTGTCCCAGTCCCCAGGTCGAGGCATCCAATATCACGATTTCTGGGGGCAAGACTTAGCGCTTTCTCTACCAATTCCTCGGTTTCCGGTCGTGGAATAAGGGCTTCTTCGCGAACGCGGAAACGTAGCCCGAAGAAGGAAACCTCGCCGGTCAGGTGTTGTAGAGGCACTCCATCTCGGCGCTTCTTTACCACCTCTTTGAAACGCTCTCGTTCCGCAAGTGTCAATGGTTTGTCCGGCGTCAGGTAGAGGTGGAGACGGTCTACATTAAGTGAGTGAGCAAGGAGAATCTCTGCTTCCAGCCGTGGTTGTGTAATACCAGTTCTCTTAAAATAACCACGTGTCCAGTTAACAATCTCGCGAACAGTCCAGGTGGCGCTCAGTGTTCCCCCCTCTTTATTGCTGCTCGAGCAAGTGCTTATTTTGCCCCGGGGCAAGTGCTTATTATGCCCTATAGAATAGCAGAATCTTGTTTTGATGTCAAGCACAGTATATAATCAAGTGTTGCAGAAAACGAATGGCAAAATAAGCGAGGCATTTCTCTTTCACTAGTTGGGGGTGGAATTATGCTCAAGTATTTATTCGTTGTCTTTCTAGTTATGCTTGGTGCGGCAGTTGCTGTAAGCCACAGTCTTTCTCTAGGGTTGACCGGGATACCTGCGTGGGTGGCTTTCCTGGCCGGAGGAGCAGGAGGAGGTTTGTGTGTAGCTTGGTTGCTTGCCAGTGTATGGCGCAGGCCGGCGGCAGTGAACGAAGAGAAGACAATAGTGCGCCTTATCAATAGCTTGTTTGTTGGCTTAAGCTTTGCGGTTATCGGGATTATTCTTCTGTTTTCGGTTGGATTTATTTTTCCTGCAGGAATTGGGGTAAAGATAGCCCAGGGAAGTATCCTTATTGTAACTCTTCTCCTTGGCTTATGCGTTGGATATAGACTGGAGACGTCTATTTTGTCAGCTTTTCTTGGCCGACGTACTAAGCTGGTTGACAAACTGCACATTGATGATAACTCCTCGAGTAAGGTTCTCGACACAAGCGTGATCATTGATGGAAGGATTGGTCCCCTTGCAGATACCGGATTTCTGGAAGGGGAAATCTGCGTACCGGAGTTTGTTCTCAGTGAACTGCAGAATATTGCCGATTCTTCAGACAGCTTGCGCCGTCGTAAGGGTCGAAGAGGGCTGGAGATTCTTAATAGCTTGATGCAGAATGAACAGGTGAACGTTCGCGTCTGCTCGCAGGATTATCCCTTTGTTAAGCAAGTGGATCAAAAGCTAATTCATATGATTCGAGAACAGGGAGGGTCGTTACTTACTACTGACTACAACCTAAATCGAGTGGCGCGTGTCGAGGGAATAAGGGTGTTGAATGTCAATGAGCTTGCCAGTGCTGTGAAGCCTCAGTTCATCCCTGGAGAGGAAATTGTCATGGAAGTGATTGATCGTGGAGAGGAAATAGGTCAGGGGATTGGTTACTTGGACGATGGAACAATGGTGGTGGTTGAAAATGGCCGACGGCACATTGGTCGTAAGATTAGAACAACGGTCAAGAGCACTCTGCAGACCGAAGCGGGGCGGATGCTGTTCGTTGAACCTGCGGGAGAAGCTCCCCGATGGGAGAAGTAAGGAGGAGAGAGACTTGAAAAAGATGGTTCTTGTTGGAATTGCTGCATTCCTAGTGCTTCTGGGGGTTAGTGGTTGTTCTCTTCTTCAAAAGAACGAGCCAAAGCTAATGAACTGGGAGCCAGACCTCTCGCCTGACGGTGAGACTATTGCCTTTGCATCTCCTGGTGAGAAGGGATTTCAGATCTACACGCGACAGCTTTACAGTGGCGAAGAAACGCAGTTGACCAGTAATGAGGATAATAATTGGGCGCCGAGTTGGTCTCCGCAAGGGGATCAGATTGTATTCTGTTCTGACCGCGACAAGAACGTTGATCTGTACATTATTAATGTTGACACGTTACAAACGGTTCGGCTTACTACGCACGAGAAAGATGATGTAAACCCATTGTGGGCAACTGAGAGCACAATCCTGTTCAATTCTAATCGTTCCGATGTTTGGGAGATTTACACGATTGATCCCTACGGACATAGCCTGGTCAAGGTGACGGAAACCAGCACGGAAGATTGATCTTTCCCCAATTACGATGACTACACAGATCAGTGGTATCCTCCTTGCTGCCGGCAAAGGTGCAAGGGTTGGCATTGAAGAGAACAAGGTCTATGTTGAAATAGCTCACCGTTCCCTACTCCTCCATGCATTGAACCCGTTTGTCAGATCACCGCTAATTGATGAGATCATCATTGTTGTAGTACGTGGAGAGAAGGAGCGCGTAGCATCACTTGTACAAGGAATAAAAAAGGAGATTCGGTTTGTTTATGGTGGAGAGCAACGGCAGGATTCCTCTCTTGCTGGAATAGAAGAGGCAACCGGTGACATCGTCTTGATTCATGATGTTGCTCGTCCATTCCCTAGTCAGGCGTTGATTGCGCGTGTAGTAACAGGAGCAAGGCAATATGGTGCATGTGTACCTGTGATTCCCGTAGCGGACACACTTCGTTACAAGGATGAAATAGGTGGCCTCTTGAGGGAACAGGTCAAGAGGCAAGGACTTTTGCGGATGCAGACCCCGCAAGGATTCAAGCGAGAACTGATCCGCCAGTGTCTGAGAATGAGCAATGAATCACTTAGTGATGATGCGCAGGCCGCTCTTACAGCAGGAGTCAGGGTGTGGACCGTTCCTGGAGAGGAGATCAATCTCAAGATAACAACCAAGGGGGATATCGAACTGGCTGAAGCAATTGCCAGTCTTGTTCCGAGAGCCAGTGCCATCACGCGGAACCGGGCAAACGGTAGCAGTAGCCAATAATGCCACCCTATGACCGGGTTTTCTTTCTCCGTAGTGCCAGGTCGATGTGGAGATCTGAAGCAGCCTGTTTGAGTAGTTGTCTCATCTCCTTGGCTAGTTTCTTGCGTTCTTTCGTGTCTTTAGATAACCCATCCAGTGTTCTTTCCATTTTGGCAATTGTCCGCTTCACTGTGCGGGAAGGGAGCAGTGTGCAGGCCGTGCAATAGAGGGTTACCGAGCGACCGGCGTTATAGTTTGCGATAAGGTATTCTGCCAATAGGCGACGTTTGCGTCGTTCCTCCAAGAAAGAGCCTAGCCCATCTCTCTTGATCTCGCCGAGGTTCGGAAGGGCTTGCTTGTGGGTTACGAAGCTGTCTTCCTTTCTATTGACTCTGAGTGTGCGCAAGAGCTTTCCGCACGGGTACTCGGGACATTCAGCACAGGTCAGGAACTTGTGCTTAGTGACACAACAACGGTAGACACCACAGTAGGAACGCGTCGCTCCTAATTGACAACCTTGGCACCGGCTCGGCGCGTTTGACTGATAGCGTGGACACAAGCCACAGTACAGGCCGCAAGATCCGATCAGAGACCGCTCATCGAGGGATTCCATCGCTCTCCTTTTGTGAAAGTACGCACAAGCTAGCTCTCTATTCATGAACAACTTTACAGGTTCCTCCCGATCTTCTCCAGCGGTTCCCTTCTTGATGAGTCAATGCGCTGCTGGCGAATTGCTATCAAAATGGTTAACTGTATAATTGCTAGCTATTAGAATCTGTGCAAAACTAAGGAGGAAGCAGTGAAAAAGCGACTTTCCTGGAGTGACCGTGTTAGTGTTCTGGAGAAAGCCCTTTCCGGAGATGGAGCTTTTCTTGTGGTTCTGGATAAGGATGGTAAGGCAAACGCGATGACAATTGGCTGGGGCGAGATGGGGATCGTCTGGAGCCGGCCAGTCTTCACAGTGCTTGTCAGGCAGTCGCGCTATACTTACAGCTGTTTGCAATCTTCGGAGAGTTTTACGGTGAACGTTCCTGGGCCAAACACGCTCGAAGAAGAGCTTCTCTTCTGCGGAACCAAATCAGGGAGTGATGTTGATAAGGTGGCTGCGTGTGGCCTGACGTTAGCTGCCTCCAAACAGGTGAACACCCCAATCATCGAGGAGTGCGCCCTTCACTACGAGTGCCGCATCCTGCTGCGTAAGCAACTGGAAGAAGTCGACTTCTCCTCCTCAAAGATCCTGCAGGAGTACTACAGAGAGAACGATCACCATATGCTTGTCATTGGAGAGATACTTGTTAGCTATGCAGAGGATATCATCTAATTTCCTACGAGAAGGACGACAAAATGAGGCCTCGAACTAGTTGCTTGGTCTGGTGCTTGATGGAGCAGCTATTACATGGAGTGTCTTTGGAGTAACAGCGATTTCAAATGGGCTTTCCGGCAGGCGGTACATTTCGCCATCGATATGGGCGATCAGTTTCGCTGGCGAGGAGACTGTAACCTTGTAGTCTTGGTGGTAATGTACCTCGGCGAGACCCAGATGTGTACCCTTTCGTGCCCGTGGTAGATTGATCAACCGTTTGATCGTCGAAGGGAAATCTTCAATCGCAGCAGTGTCGAGCAGGCCATCATCGATCTCAGCCCTGGGGGCGAGCTTGAACCCACCGCCGGCATACTTCCCGTTCATGATTCCAATGGAAATGAACTCTCTTTCCTCGGTCCAGTCCTTGCCGATTAACTTTGCCGGGAATGCCTTAAATCGAATGACCTCTTTCACCGCGGCGTAGAGGTAGGCAGCTGCTCCCCGCAAGTGATCCATACTTAGGACATCACGGGCCGCTTGGGCGTCGATTCCGATTCCTACGCCGTTGACAAAGTACCGATCGCCCACGATGTATCCCAAGTCGATCGTCCGCTCCTCTCCGGAGACGAGGAGCTCAATCGCTTCCATTGGGTCAATTGGGATTCCCGTCATGCGTGCGAAATCGTTACCGCTCCCCGCTGGGATTACTCCTAGTGGGTAGGGTGTCTCCGACTTCACAATACCGTTTGCAACTTCGTTGATTGTCCCATCCCCACCCATAGCAATGATGTGGGTAAATCCGGCCTCGATCACCATCTGTGCAACATCGGCCGCTTCCATGGGTTCGTTGGTAAAATGCGTGTCATAGTTGAGCTTACGGCGATCCAATTCGGCTTTCACCCGAGGGAAGATATCCTTGCAATGACCCCGTCCAGCGATCAAGTTCACTATAAGAAAGTACTTTCTGTTATCCATAGAATTGATCCTACTCCTAGTTTCGATCTCTTGTCAAGATAATGGCAGTGGTGCAATGTGTCCGGCATTCATCAGGATCTTTGTCTCTTGTTGTGCGTGATGGATCTTCTCTTCTGCTTCGCGACGCAGCTGATCCGCGGTAAGTGATCTTCGCGCGATTCCCTGTTCGATCGCCTTTAGTCCAACGGCGACCGCCTCGTTGACAAATACATCTGTCTCCATCATTGTGGGGACGATATATTCATCGTGGATACCTTTTGCCTGGGCTGTTTCCGCAATGGCATGCGAAGCAGCAATTGCCATTTCGTCGGTGATCGTTCGCGCCTGTACATCAAGTGTCCCACGGAAGATCCCGGGAAAACCAATTGAGTTATTCACCTGATTGGAGAAGTCAGAACGACCGGTTGCTACAATTCTTACTCCTGCTTCTTTTGCCTCCCATGGCCAGATCTCAGGAACCGGGTTAGCCATGACAAATGCAATCGCGTCTTTGTTCATTGCGCGCAGCCATTCTTTGTTGATTGTACCTGGCCCGGGCTTGGAGGCGGCGATTAGCACATCAGCACCATCGATTGCCCTTGCCATGTCTCCGGTGCGGCCTTCGGTATTCGTTTCCAAAGCGTATTTCCACTTGTATGGATTTTGTCCTCTGTTTCTCTCCAGGTCCTCACGGTCGGAATGGAGAATTCCCATACTATCGACAAGGATCAGGTTTCCTGCCGGTACTCCGGCGCTCAGGAGAATGCGAACAAGGGCGATATTCGCGGATCCTGTTCCAATAACGGTGTAAGCAGCCTTATTCATATCTTTGCCTACGACTTTCAGCGCATTGATAACGCCTGCGAGGGTGATTGATGCGGTGCCCTGTTGATCGTCATGCCAGACCGGAATATCAAGCTCTTCTCGCAATCGATCGAGGATATAGAAGCACTTTGGGTTCGCGACATCCTCCAGGTTGATCCCCCCGAATCCTGGGGCTATCCACCTCACAGCCTGCACAATTTCGTCGGGATCTTGGGTGTCAAGCATGATGGGAAACGCCCCAACACCACCAAGGTATTTAAACAAAAGGGCTTTTCCTTCCATCACGGGAAGACCTGCCTGTGGTCCAATATTCCCGAGACCAAGGACGCGTGATCCGTCAGAGACAACGGCGATGGTGTTTGCTTTGTTTGTGTAGTCGAACACTTTGTTCTTGTCTTGTTCAATCTCTTGACAAGGGGCGGCAACACCTGGTGTGTACCAGATTCCAAAGTCGCTCAATTCGGTTACCGCGCACTTGAGTGTTGTCTCCACCTTTCCGTGGTAAAAGGCGTGCCAGGCCGGCGCTTTCTTCCCCGGGATCTGCGCCTTTTTCTTCATCTCTTCTATGCTCAGACGCTCTTCTACCATTGCTATGCCCCCTTGTTAATTCGCGCATGTATCCATTCCATGTTCTTCTTGACCGTCCTGTCCAGTTTATGGTACAGGCTTTCTCCATGGCTATCCATGGTGATTGTCAACGGTCCGAAATGCTCTACGTCGAGAATCCAAACGGCTTCAGGAATGCCTAGCTCATCAAGCCAGTGAACATCCACCACTCGGGCAACTGCGCGTGCGGCGAGGGGACCGGCTCCACCGGTATAGTGGGCGTATACCGCCCCCGCTTCTTGTAAAGCGGCAAGCGTCTTGTCCCCCATCCCCCCTTTACCGATGATGATCGTGGTGCCGAAGAGAGAGACAAACTGGCTTTCGAACGGTTCCATGCGCATACTGGTTGTTGGTCCAGCCGCGATTATCTGCCACCCTGATTCCTTTTTTCTTACCAGCGGTCCGCAGTGGTATAGCGGCATTTGCCTTATATTGAATGGGATTTCTTTTCCCTTATGAAGCTCAATTAACAGGTGATGTGCCGCGTCGCGGGCGGTAAAGATCGTGCCGCTGATGTACAAGATATCTCCCGCGTGGAACTTACGCACAAGATTGTGGGTAGTGGGAAGGGTGATGTTGTGTTCCATTAACTTACCTTGATCGAGCCATCTTTATTGATCTGTATTTGTGCTCGTCGATTGGCCCAACACTGGAGGACGATTCCTAGCGGAAGAGATGCTGGATGACGAAAGGCGTACTCGATGTGGACCGCGAGAGACGTAGTATTTCCACCTAGTCCCATCGGTCCAACGCCGCTCTTATTGATGAGTTTGAGTAGCTCTTCCTCTAGTTTGGCGACTGTTGGCTCAGGATGACAAATCTTGATCTTGCGGAGTATTGCGCGCTTCGCCAATTTCATAGCAACGTCTGCGCCCCCACCTATTCCCACTCCAACAATCGTTGGTGGGCAGGGCGCCCCTTTACATGCGACAACGTGATCGACTATTGCGTTCTTGATTCCGGAGATTCCTGCGCTGGGAGTGAGCATCTTAAGCGCACAGCAGTTCTCACTTCCTCCTCCCTTGGGGAGTAGTGTAATAATGATCTTGTCGCTCTCTGCTAGCTCACAGTCAATTACTGGCATACCTCGACCTAGATTGTCCCCGGAATTCTTATTTGTAAATGGATGAACCGTGTTTGGTCGCAATGGGACCGTTGCGGTCGCCTCGGCAACTGCTTGTGTAATTACGGGTTTCAGTAGTTCAAGATATGGGCTTCTTACCCCTGCTTGGACGAAGAAAGTTTGGATCCCTGTGTCCTGGCACAAAGGGATTGAGTCAGTCCGGGCGATCTTGATGTTTTCCAGGATCGTAGCAAGTTGCGCCCTTGCTAATTTTGAATCCTCTTTTTGTATTGCTTCTTCCAAGGCGGTTACAACATCTCTTGGAAGGATAGTTGCTGCCTTTCTTATAGCTGATAACAATCCCTTTCTAAGTCTCATTCTATCAGTCTGTCTTAACATGGGTTTTCAATCATCCGTTTTTCAGGGGTTGATAGCAAGCTGGGGTATGTGAGAAGTAGGTTTCACGGCTTGATTTTATTCTTGGACTCTGGTAGTTTACGCTTATGTAAGGGGGAGATCGTGAAAGCAGTTCTTATTGTCGCGGATGGTTTAGCCGGGCGGCCGACCGATGTAGCCGGCAAGACTTGCCTGGAGGCGGCGCGGACTCCGAATCTTGACGAGCTAGCACGTCGTGGTGCGATTGGGCTTGTGGATCCGATTGCCCCTGGGATCAGACCGGGAAGTGATACAGCACACTTGTCGCTTTTGGGATACGATCCATACCAAGTCTATGCTGGTCGTGGGGTATTCGAGTGCCTGGGAATTGGAATGAGTGTACAGCCTGGCGATGTCTGTTTTCGTGCGAACTTCGCCACCGTGACTCCCGACGAGGGTGAATTCATCGTCAAGGATAGGCGTGCGGGAAGGATCTCATCCGGGCAACACGAGCTAGCAGAAGCACTTAATGCGATCTCCTTGAAGAAGAGCGTGGGTGTTGAGTTTGATTTCCGCGCGAGCACACAGCACCGCGGGGCGCTCCTCCTACGGGGGACCGGGCTGTCGCGTTTCGTCACGGATAACGACCCGCACGAGAGCGGCAAGAAGGCAGTCGCGTTTCAGCCGATTGTAGGGCATGACGATGAAGCCGCCTGCCACACGGCTACTGCTCTGAACGAACTGGTGACCTATAGTTACGAGGTTCTTCACGATCACCCTGTGAATCAACAGCGTGAGCGCGCCGGGGAACACCCAGCAAACTACATCCTCGCACGTGGGGCCTCGATTCTCCCTTGCCTGGATCCGATCGAGACGATCTACGGAGTGCGCGGTGCCGTTATTTCTGGTGGTGCTCTTTATCGTGGGATTGCGTTGGCCTGCGGCATGGAACCAATCGACGCCCCTGGCGCGACCGGTGGGCTCGATACAGACCTCCGTTCGAAGGCCAAGACGGCCCTTGAGGCCTTAAAGACCTTCGACTATGTCTTCATCCATGTGAAAGGAACAGACAATGCTGGCCATGACAAGGACGCAGCAGGCAAGACCTTGTTTATCGAGCGGATCGATGCCGAGCTGATCGGTCTCTTAATGAACGGGATTGACTGGAACGCCACCCACCTCGCGTTCACCGGCGACCATACAACCCCGATCGATTACGGAGATCACACGGCAGAGCCGGTCCCGGTCTTATTCGTGGGGTCGAACGTGCGTCAGGACTCGACCATCGCATTTGGCGAGCGGGACGCGGGACGCGGCGGCCTGTGCCGGTTCAGCGGCCAGATTCTTCCGATGCTTCTTAACTATAACAACTGGGCACCCAAGTTCGGGTCCTAATCCGATTTACCCTTCTCTGTCTTTGGTCAAGGAGGTATTGTGCCCTTGACAACGTGAGAGAGATGTGTTATGTATGTTTGTGAAAGTGAACACAAACACTAAGGAGAGTGTTGCAGAATCGGATGCGAGATGTCGGGGACGCTCCAAAAGAGACAATCAGAAGATTGTTGTTCTATCTGCGGCAACTCGATTGCATGGTGCGGGAAGGTAAGGAGCGTTTCTCTTCCGAAGATCTTGCAGAGGTCTTGCGTGTGAATCCTGCTCAAATACGCAAAGACCTCTCTTATTTTGGCGAGTTTGGCACCCGGGGAGTTGGTTATGACACTGAACAGCTTGCCAATGAGTTGCGTTCCATTCTGAACCTGAACAGGCGCTGGGAGTTTGTCTTGGTGGGTGTGGGAAATATCGGGGTTGCCCTGCTCAGAAACCCTGAGCTCAGAAACCAGGGCTTTGAGATCGTAATGGCGTTTGACAAAGACCCTCGAGTGATCGGGAAAACGGTAGGGGGAGTGACGGTTGAGGATGTGTTGGAAATGCCGAAAAGGCTTGAGAAAGCGGGCACGCGGCTGGCGATCATTACTGTCTCCGTGGAGAGTGCACAAGAGGTTGGAGCTTCTCTTGTCGAGGCTGGGGTGGAGGGCATCTTGTGTTTTGCCCCCTGTTCCTTGACGGTCCCTAAGACGATCAGGCTGGTTCCAATAGACATAGCTATGGAGCTGGGACTATTGGTGTATGGGTTATGAAGGAGGGTTGGGTTGCGAGAGGCTCGTAGGAAATCAGTTAGTGGCTACTTAATGACATTCGCTGTTCTTCTCTCCCTGTGGCTCATTTTCGTCAATACGCTCAACTGGCAGGAAGTCCTGACGGGGGCCGTTCTTTCAGCGTTGATTGCAGCCTTCGGGCATACCTACTTCACTCAGCAAGGATTGAGACACTTGAGTCTTAAGAAGTTGCTGTATCTTATTATATACATCCCAATTTTGCTTTGGGAAGTACTCAAAGCCAACCTGGATGTTGCTTATCGTGTGCTTCACCCGAAGATGCCGATCAAGCCAGGGATCGTTCTTATCAGAACCGGTCTGCAATCAGATACAGGCAAACTCGCCCTGGCAAATTCAATCACCTTGACTCCAGGAACGTTGACGATGGACGTTGCCGGCGACAACCTGCTCATTCATTGGATCAATGTGAAAAGTGAAGACCTAGAAGAGGCGACTGAGCTTATTGGCGGGCGTTTCGAGCGGTACTTAAGGGGCATATTCTCATGATGTGGACCGCGTTCTTCTCGTTTATAGCAGCCGGCATCGCCTTGTGTCTCTTGCGTGCCGCCAAGGGGCCCACCTCATCTGATAGGATCGTCGGTATCGATGCTATGATCACGATAAGCATCGCCCTCATGGTGCTTCTCGGTCGGTTCTTTGAGCGATATATCTATCTGGATGTCTCATTGGTGTATGCGGTACTTGCGTTTATTGGAGTGTTGGCTGTGGCCCGGTACCTGGAGCGAGGTCTGTAATGGAGATCTTTGGTGACATCCTCATCGGGGTGGGAGCTGTGTTCCTCTTTCTTGGCGGATTGGGTATCTTTCGCCTCCCGGATGTCTATAACCGTCTGCAAGCAGGGACGAAATGCACGACCCTGGGAGCATTCTTGACCATCATCGGGGTGGGTGTTGCTGAGCCGAGTTGGTTCCTGAGATGCTTAGTGATTGCTGTTTTTATCCTGCTCACCAACCCGATCAGTGCCCATGCCTTAGCCCGAGCGAGCTACAGGGCGGGGGTCAAGCTGTGGGAGGGAAGCGTGGTGGACAAGTGCCAGGACTTCGCCGGGTGCAGCGATCCACTAGAGGAGGAGTGATGATCTATTCTGCTCTGCTGATTTTGACCATGATCATTGCGGCGCTTGCCGCCTGTTGGTTAAAGGATCTGTTGAACGTTGTGATCGCCTGCGCTGCGGTCAGCCTGATCGCGTCGTTGCTGTTCTACCTATTGCAGGCCCCCGATGTTGCCATGGCAGAAGCTGCGATCGG
>Ga0307427_1000559_pt1 | contig 22745 bp, 16 predicted proteins | sample SalMarWE160190MG_FD_202162 | JGI IMG/M metagenome (GOLD analysis project Ga0307427, IMG submission 202162) | Salt marsh sediment microbial communities from the Plum Island Ecosystem LTER, Massachusetts, United States - WE1603-190 | ecosystem: Environmental > Aquatic > Marine > Intertidal zone >... | reverse complement strand
AGCCGCCCAGCTTGCTGGGCGCGTGTTGTTTTGAGCGCGGCGCAAGCCCGTGCCGAACGGCACGCGCGGGGCAAGCCCCGCGGCTAACGCGGCGCGTTGTCGTCGGCCGGGTCGGTGTCGGCGCCGCTGTCGGGCAACAGGCGCGTCGGATGAGCGGTCGGCTCGATCTCGGGCAACTCGTTCGTCGCCGCGGCTTGCTCTTTGAGACGCCGCGCCGACGGCTCGACACGGCTGACGTACGACCCCACGGCCGCATCGTACGCCTTGGCCGCGCGGCTGATGCCGTCGCCAACCTTCCCCAAATGTTCGACGAAGACACGGACGCGGTCATAGAGTTCGCGACCTTTCTCGACGATGCGTTCGGCCTTCTCGGCCGACTCCTGCTGCCGCCAGCCGTAATGCACTGCCTTCAGGAGTGCAATCAGGGTGGTGGGCGTGGCGAGTACCACGCCGCCGGCCATCCCGTCCTCGATCAGGCCGCGGTCCTGCTCGAGGGCGGCGCTGAACGACGATTCGAGCGGCAGGAACAGGACGACGAAGTCGGGCGTCTCCGAAACGTGGCTGGCGTAGGCCCTCTGGCCGAGCGTGCGCATGTGACCGCGGACGGCCTGGGCGTGGCGTTCCATGGCGGCCTTTCGGGCCTCCTCGTCGGCGGCCTCGACGGCCTGCATGTAGGCGTCGAGCGGCACCTTGGCATCGACGAGGATGATGCGATCGTTCGGCAGGCGGACGGTCATGTCGGGTCGGCGGCGGCCCTCTTCGGTTTCGGTGGAGGCCTGTTCGTCGAAGTCGCAGTAGGGGGACATGCCCGCGACCTCGACAACTCGCCGCAAGGTCAGTTCGCCCCACCGGCCGCGCACGGTCGGAGAGCCTCGAAGCGCGGTCTCGAGTTTCGTCGTCTGCGTCCGCAGGCCCTGCTGGTCCTCTCGCAGGCCGTCCAGATACTGCTTGAGACCGCCGTAAGCGTCGGTGCGGGCCTTTTCGATCTCGCGCAGGCGCCCCTCGTACGTCTTGAGGAGGTCCTGGATCGGCTGCAGACGCTCGCCGGCGTCGCCGAGAAACTGCTGTCGGCTGTCTTTGAGCGCTTCGGCCGAGAGTGCCTTGAAGGCGTCCTTGAGTTGGGTTTCGGCTTGGCCGAGAAGGCGCCGCTGCTCCTGGAGGTTCGCCTGTTCGGCTTCGAGACGCGTCTCGGCCTGGACGCGGGCGGCCCGGGCATCGCCGAGTTCGCCGCGCAGGCCGTCGGCTTCGGACTCAAGTTCGCCGATACGCTGGCGCAGTTCGGTCTCAACGGCGCCGCCCGCGCCGCCCGCGCGCTGCCTGAGCAGCAGCACCAGCACCACGACAGCCAGCACACAGGCGACGGCGGCGAGGACATATTCCATAGGCGCGTCTCTTTCGACCGGCCGGCGCGCGGGGTGTCCGCCCTACACGTCGAGGTTGCGTACTTCAAGGGCGTGGCGTTCGATGAAGGCGCGGCGGGGTTCGACGGCGGAGCCCATCAGGACGCTGAAGATGTGTTCGGCCTCGGCGACCTCGTCGATGAGGACCTGTTTGAGGGTTCGCCGGGCCGGGTCCATCGTGGTGGCCCAGAGTTGTTCGGCGTTCATCTCGCCGAGGCCCTTGAATCGCTGGATGTCCATACCTTTCTGTCCGAGGCGGCGGATCGTCGGCAGGATCTGCGCAACGCCGGCCACGTCGACCGTGTCGCCGTTGGCGACGACGGAGAACCTGGTGTAGGCCTTCTCGGCCCCGACGTCCTGGCGTGGATCGAGGTACCAGTCGGCGACGTCTATGCCGCGCGTCGCGAGTTTCCTGGCGAGTTTCGTCAGGTCGCGGGTGCGGAAGAGTTCTTCGGGTTCGGGGCGTTCTTCCTCGGGCGCTTCTTCGGCGGGTTTCTTCTTGCCCTTGGCGCCGGAGCGGCGGCGTTTGGGGTAAGCGGCGCCGATGGCCCTGGTGGCGGCGGCCGAGGAGTGAAACAGCCGCAGCGCCCCGCGGATGCGCACGGCCCAGGATGGCAACTCGCCCTTCCTGTTGCGTCCGGCCAGCAGCAGGTCCCACGGTACGCCGCGACGTTCGATGGCGCGGACGAGTTCTTCGGCGTCGGTCAGGATGGCGGCGAGGTCTTCGAGTTTCGCCCCGGTGATCTCCTCGTGAGCCTTCCTGCGGCGACGCTTCGGGTCGAGGTTGAAACGCAGAGCCGCGCCGTCGATGCCGAGTTTCAGGAGCATCATCCGCATCTCGCGGTCGCTCTGGACGTAGTACTCCTTGCCCTTGCGGCGGACGCGGTACAGCGGCGGCTGGGCCACGTAGACATAGCCTGCGTCGATGAGCGCCTTCATCTGGCGGTAGAAGAAGGTGAGCAGGAGTGTGCGGATGTGGCTGCCGTCCACGTCGGCGTCGGTCATGATGATGACCTTGTGGTAGCGGGCGCGTGTGACGTCGAAGTCGTCGGTGCCGATGCCGGTTCCGAGGGCCGAGATGATGGTGGCGATCTCTTCGTGGGCGAGCATCTTGTCGATGCGTGCCTTCTCGACGTTGAGGATTTTACCCCTGAGCGGCAGGATGGCCTGTGTGCGGCGGTCGCGTCCCTGCTTGGCGCTGCCGCCGGCCGAGTCGCCCTCCACGAGGAAGACCTCCGAGGCGGCCGGGTCGCGCTCCGAGCAATCGGCCAGTTTGCCCGGCAGGTTGCCGGACGCCAAGGCGCCCTTTCGGCGGACGAGGTCGCGTGCCTTTCGTGCGGCTTCGCGGGCGGTCATCGCCTGGACGGCCTTCTGGACGATCTTCCTGGCCGTGCCGGGCGTCTCCTCCAGGTACTGGCCCAGCATCTCGTTCGTCACGGTCTCGACGAAGGTGCCCACGTCGCTGTTCGAGAGTTTGGTTTTGGTTTGTCCTTCGAACTGCGGATCGGGAACGCGGACACTAACGACGGCGGTCATGCCTTCGCGCAGGTCGTCGCCGCTGGGGGGCGAGCCGCCTTTCAATAGGCTCTGCTTCCTGGCGTAGTGATTCAGCGTCCGCGTAACGGCGGACTTGAAGCCCGACAGGTGGGTGCCGCCCTCGATCGTGTTGATGTTGTTGGCGAAGCACAGAATATTCTCAGCATATCCATCCGTGTACTGAATCGCGACCTCGAGTTCGATGTTGGCGGCGGGGTCGGCGCGGCGGAAGTAAATGACACTGCGGGTCAGGACGGTCTTGCCCTCGTTCAGGTGCTTGGCGAAGGCGCGGATGCCCTCCTTGAACCGGAACTCGGCCTCCCGGTCGTCGCGCTCGTCCACGAGGCGGATCCGGAGACCCTCGTTCAGGTACGCCAGTTCCCGGAGCCGGCTCTCGAGCACCTCAAACTTGAACGTCGGGTCCTCGAAGATCTCGCGGTCGGGCTTGAAGGTCACGATCGTCCCGGTCTTCTTCGCCCGGTTGCCCCGCTTCAGGCTCTGCGCCTTCTTGCCGCGAGCAAACCCCATCCGCCACACGTGCCCGTCGCGGCGGATCTCCACGTTCAACCACTCCGACAGGGCGTTGACGACACTGACGCCCACGCCGTGCAGGCCACCCGAAACCTTGTAACTCGTGTGGTCGAACTTGCCGCCCGCGTGCAGCATCGTCAGGGCCACCTCGACCCCCGGCTTCTTCTCAACCGGGTGGCGGTCCACGGGGAAGCCGCGGCCGTCGTCCTCGACGCTGACGCTGCCGTCCGGATGGATCGTGACGAGGATGTTGCGGCAGAACCCCGCCATGGCCTCGTCGATGGCGTTATCGACGACCTCGCTCACCAGGTGATGGAGCCCCCGCTGGTGCCGGTCGCCGATGTACATGTCGGGCCGCTTGCGGACGGCCTCCAGACCCTTCATAACCTTGATGGAGTCGGCGCGATAGGCGCCTGCGCTTCGTCGGCCGGCGCCGCGGGAGGACTTCGGCGCCTTGGCGGCCTTCGTGTGGCCTTTGCCGGCCTTGGCTTTGGGCTTCGCTTTGCCGGCAGATTGGGTCTGTTTCACCTTGGCCATCGGCCTCCCTTCGTTCCAGAAGCGCCGCTCGCACCGGGCGGCGCCGACGAATCCCATCGACAGGAAAAACGCGAGGTGGTGTGTAAACAGTCCCCGGTCACCCTCCAACCGCTTACTGAAGAACTCCCCTGATGCGCTTGGCGCTATGCCACTGAGTTCACCACCACCGGGTGATCCGCGTCAGGCCTGCGGCTACTCGGCGGGCGCCTCCGGCTCCGCGGCGGGCGGTGCCGGCTCTTCGACGGGCGCTGCCGGCTCTTCGACGGGCGCTGCCGGCTCTTCGGCAGGCGCTTCGGGCGCCTGCGGCTCTTCGGCCGGGACCTGCGGTTCTTGCGGTTCGTCGGTCATGTGTTTCCCTTTCGCTGTCGATTGAGCCACCATTGGCCCAACGCTCTATGGCCCATCATCATACCACGCCCGGGCACAGGCTCAAAGGAAGATTCCTTGGAAGCCATTTTCGCCGGCCTGAACCGCCCAAGGCCTCGCCAACCGAAAAAAGGCCAAACCGCCGGCCGGGCGGGTGCCGATATACCGGACGTCGGCGCCCGTTTCGACGGGCAGGATGCGGACGCTGCCGGCGGAACAGACCACAAAGGAGAGCACGGATGATCGTTCCACGGTTGTTCAGGGCCGCGCTCGTCGTCCTGGCGCTGGCCGGTCTGGCGTTTATCTACGTGTTCTCAGCCATCTCGGCGCCGGGTCCGTAGCAGACCGACCCGGAAGCAACGATGATGCAACCAGGGGTCGGGAGCCTTCGAGAGAGGCGGTTCCCGACCCCTTTTTGTGCTACTTTGTCAACTTCCCGCCGATGCAGGCAAGTGATAGCGCGGCGGTCAATCTTGGCCGCCGCGCGGTGGGCAAGATTGCCCACCGCGCTACCCCCATTAGGCCCGAAGAGTTCTTGCCGCGCGACGGTCGGGCCGGTAGGCTGCTGCGCCGCGCCACGTTAGCCGCCGCGCTTGCGCGCGGCGTTTAGGCGACGCGCGGGGCAAGCCCCGCGGCTAACAGGCTGAATTGCTGTCGAGCGCCGCGCCACGTTAGCCGCCGCGCTTGCGCGGCGCGTTTAGGCAACGCGCGGGGCAAGCCCCGCGGCTAACAGGCTGAATTGCTGTCGAGCACCGCGCCACGTTAGCCGCCGCGCTTGCGCGGCGCGTTTAGGCGACGCGCGGGGCAAGCCCCGCGGCTAACAGGCTGAATTGCTGTCGAGGTGCAATCGAATGACGCCGCGCGAAATCGTCACGCGAGCCATCGAGTTCCGTCGCCCGTCGCGCCTGCCCGTGAACGGGTACGGCGAGGCGAGCGACGTGACCGCCATCGCACACGATGTGCTCAAACCCCCCGAAGCCGAAGGCGATGAGAACATCGACCAGTGGCTCTGCCGCTGGGGCCATACCGACGCCAGGAACATGGGCCAGGTCAAGGGGCACCCGCTCGAAGACCTCTCGCGCCTCGCCGATTTCCCGTGGCCCGACGGCGACGATCCCCGCCGCTACGCCGACGTGCCGCAGCGACTGGCGGACCTCGAAGCCGACCCCGTCCGCCGCGACAAGTACGTCACGGCGAGCATCTTCATGATCCTCTGGGAACGGATGCACAGCCTCCACGGCTTCGAGAATTGTATGATCTCTCTCATGGACGATACGCCCCGGATTCACGACCTGGCCGACCGCATCCTCGAGTTCGACCTGGCGGTCGTGCGGAACATGCACCGCATCGCCGGCTCGCGGATCCAGGGCTTCGCGTTCACCGAGGACTGGGGCACCGAGCGCAACGTGCACCTCTCGCCGGACCTGTGGAGGCGGTTCTTCTTCCCGCGGTACAAGAAACTGTTCGGGGCGATCCACGATTGCGGGTGGCACGTGTGGATGCACTCGTGCGGCAAGATCAACAAGTACCTGCCGGGCCTCATCGAGGCGGGCTGCGACGTCGTCAACATGCAGCAGCCGCGAACCAACGGCATCGACGCGGTCGGCCGCCGGTTCGCCGGCCGCATCTCGTTCGAGACGCTCTGCGACATCCAGAAGACCCTGCCCGTCGGGGACCGCGACGAAATCACCGCCGAGGCCGACCATCTCATGAACGCCTGGGGCACGGCGGACGGCGGGTTCATCCTCGGCGACTACGGCGACCACGAAGCCATCGGCGCCGACCCGGAGGTCAAACAGTTCATGCTCGAGAAGTTCATCGAACTCGACCGCTGGCGGAGACCAGGCTGAATAGGGATGTTGCGTCTTTCGAGCCGGCAGCGGGTGCGGACGGTAACATGCCGAAGGGAGACACGCTCATGAGTTCGACAACGATTCTGCTCACAGCCCTCGCCGCCCTCGGAGGAATCCCCACCATGACCGGCGCCGAGACGGCGCACGTCTGGGAGAAGGTCGAGATCACCCTCACTGCCGACAAGACCTACGCGAACCCCTACACCGACGTCACCGTGTGGGTGGACTTGCAAGGGCCGGGCCTCAAGAAGCGCTGCTACGGTTTCTGGGACGGCGGCAAGACGTGGCGCGTCCGCGTGACGGCGACCACGCCCGGCGAGTGGGGATGGACGAGCGGCTCCGAGCCGATCGACCCGGGCCTGGCAGGTCACCGCGGTCGTTTCACGGCCGCCGAGTGGTCGCAGCAGGAAAAGGGCGAGAACCCCCTGCGGCGCGGCTTTCTCCGCGCCACGGCCAACGGCCACGCCTTCCAGCACGCCGACGGCACGCCGTTCTTCCTGGTGGGCGACACGTGGTGGGCCACGCCCACATTCCGATACCCGTGGTTCGAGGGCGACGCCCCGCGCCCGCTCGGTCCGAAGGCGGGGTTCAAGGACTACGTCCGGTTCCGTCGGAAGCAGGAGTTCAACTGCATCGCCATGATCGCGGCCTTCCCGCACTGGCACAACGACGGACAGCCGGCGCGGATCAAGATGAAAGACGGCACCGTCATCCGCGCCGCCTGGGGACAGGCCGGCACCAAGAGCGCCAAGACGATGACCGATGAGGCCGGCCGCCGGCCGTTCCACTTCCCCGGCAAGGTGCCGGGCTACGAAAAGGTCGTGCCGGACCTTCAGCGCATCAACCCGGCCTACTTCCAGGGCCTCGACAAGAAGATCGACTACCTGAACGCCCGGGGCATGGTACCGTTCATCGAAGTCGCCCGCCGCGACATCGGCCAGGTCTGGAAGAAGTACTACCCGTGGCCCGACTCCTACACCCGCTACATCCAGTACGTGTGGAGCCGCTACCAGGCCAACGCGTGCCTCTTCAGTCCCATCCACTTCGACACGCCCGGCCTGAGCATACCGGCCGAGGCCTGGAACGCCGCCGCCAACGGTGTCCTCGACACGTACGGGCCACCCCCCTTCGGCACGCTGTGCGGGACGAACTCCAACCCGTCCTCCCTCCGCAACTGGGGACACGTGGAGGCGGCACGATGGCTGGGCTTCCACCAGATCGGCAACCGTCGCACCCACGACGTGTACGAGTGCCTGACCGAAATCTTCGCTGCCAAGCCGCCCGTGCCCGGCATCAACGGCGAGCCGTACTACGACGGCATGGAGAGGCTGAAGCCCGGCAGCGCCGACGCCGCCCTCTACTGCCGCTCCGCCATGTACGGCAGCGTCCTCGCCGGCGGACTCGGCGGGCACATCTACGGGGCGGGGGGATGGCAGGGAGGCATGTGGAGCGGCGAGGTCGAGACCCAATCCAACTATCCCATCTGGGAGGTCATCCAGTGGCCGTCGGCCGACCAGATGCGGCACCTGAAGCACTTCGTCCTCTCCCAAGGCGCGCGGTACCAGGACCTCGTGCCACACACGGAACTCGTCTCGCCGAACCGTTCGGGCAAACCCAACACCTGCACGGCCTGGGCCTACTGCGCACGGACCGAGGACAAAGGCCTCTTCATGGTCTACTTCGAGAGGGACTGCCCGCGTGCGGTCCTGGGCGGCGCGGCGACGGGCGCCGCGTACCGGGCGCAGTGGTTCAACCCGCGTGACGGGAAGTGGGCCGACGTGGCCGACGGGACGCTCAAGGCCGATGGCGACGGCCGCATCCCCCTCCCCGCGTTTCCCGGAGGGGCCGACACGTCGGCGAACGACTGGGCACTGAAACTCGTCAAAAAGTTGCGATGAAGCGACACGGCCTCTTGCTACAACGCCTCTTCGCTCTCTGCGCGGCCGGCACCACTTCGACTCCCCCACACCAGGCTCCGACCCGCCGCGCAGGCGTAACGCGCGTCACCGGCGCCCTTGCGGTTCCATCAGGACGCGAAGGTGCGCTTCGACGGATGCGGCCAGAGCGTCCAGGTTGTAGCCGCCCTCCAGGACCGACACGATCCGCCCGCGGGCGCCGGCGTCGGCAATCCGCTTGACGATCCGCGTCAGTGCCGCGAACCCCTCCGCCGTCACCTTCATCCCGCCGAGCGGATCCTCGGCATGGGCGTCGAAGCCGGCGGAGATCAGAACGAAATCCGGACGGAACGTCCGCGCCGCCGGCGCCAAAATCTCCTCAAACGCCTTCCGGTACTCGCCGTTGCCGCAACCCGCCGGCAGCGGCACGTTCACCGTAAAGCCCAGCCCTTTCCCCTCGCCACGCTCGTCCGCCGCCCCGGTGCCGGGGTAGAACGGCCACTGGTGGATGCCGAAATACAGGACCATCGGATCGGCATACGTCATGGCCTGCGTGCCGTTTCCGTGATGGACGTCCCAATCGACGATCAGCACCTTCTTGAGGCCGTACTTCTTCTGGACGTACCGCGCGGCTATCGCAACGTTGTTGAACAGGCAGAAACCCATCGCCTTGTCCCTGAGGGCGTGGTGACCGGGCGGACGGACGGCACAGAAGGCGTTTCGGACCTTCCCCGCCATCACCGCATCGACGGCGGCCAGCACGCCGCCCACCGCCTCCAGCGCCACGTCGTACGAGTCGGCCGAGACCGAAACGTCCATCGTGTCAATGTGCGCGGCGTCCTGGCGGCACTGTTTCGCCACACGCTCGATGTACTCGGACGAGTGCACCGTCCGGAGCCACTCCAGCGCCGCCGCACGCGGCTCGATCGTCATCAGTTGCCCGATAAGCCCCGCCTCTTTCACCCGCCCGACGATCGCCGCCAGCCGCTCGGGCCGTTCCGGATGGCCGGCACTCGTCCTGTGACGCAGGTAGAGCGGGGAGTAAAGGAAGCCGGTCTTCGCGGGCGGCGTGGGGCCGTTCGCCGGTTTCGGACCGGCCCGCGAAAACGCGCGCGAGAAAATCAGCACCGGCCCGGCGATCCCCGCCTTGAGCAGCCACGCCATTGCCTCGCGCCGTGTTCCTGCCATCGCCGCTGACTCCTGCAATGCCCTGCGGACCAGCAACCGGCGACTTTAGGCCCCCAAGCCGCCGCGAACAAGGGTAATCGCCGGGCCCCCGGCACTCGGCGGCCATGTTTCTGGTTGACCGTCCGGCGGCCCGTCACTACCGTGATAACGGAGAGTTCAAGGTTCCAAGTTCAAAGTTCAAAGTCAACGGACGCCGGAGGCGCTGGTGCAGATTTGAACCTTGAACCTTGAACTGTCGTTAAAGGAGAACGCTATGGCATTTCCCGAATACCGGGCCCGGCGGCTGCGCGACCACCCGATCTTCCGCAACATGGTGGCCGAAACCACGCTGGCGCCGCAGCATCTCGTCCAGCCGCTCTTCGTCAAAGAGGCAATAGACGGCCGCGAGCCCATCAAGAGTATGCCCGGCCAGGACCAGTTGGGCATGAACGAACTGGTGGCCGAGGCCGCACGCGTACGCGACGCCGGCGTGCCGGCCGTGCTGCTCTTCGGCATCCCGCGCGAGAAAGACGCCACCGGCTCGTCGGCCACACGGCCCGACGGCATCATCCAGCAGGCCGTCCGTGCCATCAAGCAGGAGACGCCAGACCTGGCGGTCATCGTGGACGTCTGCCTTTGCGAGTACACCGACCACGGGCACTGCGGCGTCCTGACCGAGACGGGCGGCCGGCGGACCGTCGATAACGACGCCACGCTCACGCACCTGGCCGAGATAGCGGTCACCTGCGCCCGGGCCGGGGCCGACATGGTCGCCCCGAGCGACATGATGGACGGCCGGGTCGGCGCCATCCGCGAGGCCCTCGATGCGGCGGACCTTGCGCACGTGCCGATCATGTCGTACGCCGTCAAGTACGCATCGAACTTTTACGGCCCGTTTCGCGACGCCGCCGAGAGCACGCCCCAATTCGGCGACCGCCGGGGGTACCAGATGGACCCGCGAAATACGGACGAGGCGCTGCGAGAGGCGGCAGAGGACCTCGACGAAGGGGCCGATATCCTCATCGTCAAGCCCGCCCTCGCCTACGGCGACATCATCCGGCGAGTCAAGGAGACCTTCGGCGTGCCGGTGGCAGCGTATAACGTCAGCGGCGAGTACGCGATGGTCGAGGCGGCCGCCGCCAACGGGTGGGTCGAACGCTCTCGCCTCATCCGCGAGATCCTGATAAGCCTTCGCCGCGCGGGCGCCGACATCCTCATCACCTACTGGGCAACCGAGGTTGCGGCAGCGCTGCGGGGCTAGGGCTCTGTCGCTGCTGATTTGCGGGGTGCCACTGGCTGCTTGTCAGCCAGTGTGTGGCGAGCAGCAGTCGTAGGGTGCGTGCTTCGCACGCACGCGGATCATCGATTCGGCACCTCACGGTTCGGCGAGAGAAAAGGCCGCGTGGGTGCGGAGCACCCACCCTACAACTGCCATCTGTCACCGGAGTCGTAGGGTGCGTGCTTCGCACGCACGCGGATCATCTTGGCGAAGGCGGGTTCGCTTGGATTCGTCCTGCTCCATAACACTTACGTCAAATCGCCCTTCGCCGGAACCCCCGAAAACGCGCTTTTTGGACCCCAAATCTGCGTTTTTGGGCCGCCAGGGGCGATTGGGCTCCAAAATGTTAAGATAGGTAACGCAAAACTTTCGCCGTTTTCGTCCTTTTTTGTCCTTTTTCGTCATATTTCGTCTTTTTTGCTCCTTTTGATTCCCTTTTTGAGGCGTTTTTAGGGAGGCAAAATTGATGTAAGTCACCCATGCCAAAATGGCAGGCCGGACGGGCGGCCGCAAAGGCCCGAAAAGTTGTTAGAGTTCTAACAAAATCCGGGGTGGGGCGCACTTTTTGTTAGAGTTCTAACAAAATGGCCGAAAACGGCAACGGCTTTGAACGCAGAGGACGCTGAGAACGCAGAGAACAGCGTTGAGTTGGGTAAAGGCCAGAGGCAACACCAAGGCGTGCCACGGCCGGTCTTGTCCGGCCGTGTGTTGTTCAATTCGGGATCGGGTCCATTTCCAGGAGTGAGCGTGGCCGGGCTCGTTGAATACGCGGCGGCGCTTTCGAATGCGTGCGGCCATGAGGTCAACATACACAGAAACGCACGGCCGGACAAGCCTGCCCTGAGCCTGCCGAATGGGACCGGCCGTGGCACACGGCGGATTGAACGGCAACGCCGGGAGCCTGAAAGGCTCGGATTCGAGAGTTTGGGGCAACGCCCCAGGTCAGCAGGTACGCCGGCCCAACCCCCAAATCAACCCCTGAAAGGGCGAGACAAGTCGGTTACCGGCGTGGCAACGATTTCCGGCAACCGGTTGCGGCGGTGTGGATGGTGTTCAGGCCCGCTCGCGGGCCTTTGCCCCGCAGGGGTCCAGACCCGGCCTTTTAGGCCGGGGATCGCATCGTGGAGGGCCCTTACGTCCTTTTCCTTTCCCTCTCCCCGGGCCGCTTCAGCGGCCCGGGGAGAGGGAAAGGGGAAACAGCGGGGGGCATCCTTTCTGCCACCGGGGGTAAAACCCCCGGCCTACACCCCTGCGGGGCAAAGCCCGCCGAGGCGGGCTCTCGAGACGCCCGGCACATCGGCTCACTTCTGCTGCCAGAAAAACTTGCCACACCCTCGGTTCCCGGCCTAGCCCTTGCGCCCTTTCAGACCTTGTGCATTGGGGTTGCTTTCTCCATGCCCCCGGGCGTTGGAGCGTGGCTGACGCATTCGAGCCCTTCGACCTCAACGGTTTGGCGTCCCTATGGGTGGTCTTGCGATGTGAATTCGCCCCCTTGACACGAGGGCGGTTATGGGTGTCACCGGAACTACACAGCGTTGTCACAAGAAAAAAGGGCGGCTGGGTCGGCGGCGCCCGCGTCGCTCAGAGCGGCAGTCCGTAGGGTGGGTGCTGCGCGCCCACGCGGTTCTGTCAAGCGGCGCGAGAAAGGTAACGTGGGTGAAAATCACCCACCCTACAACTCGGTTGCATGATGGTACCACTTTCAGCGCAGGCCAGACTGCGCTTTCGCTTTAAGGCGACTATAAACGACATTCTGCACGCAATTCTGAAACGTGCACTTTATCTTCGATCCATCAGGGTTCACCCAGACGTACACCGTCGTCACGCGTCCCATTACGGCCAATATGCCGTTCTCCATATCGCTGCTGGAGATTTCCTTGCCCTTACGCCCCAGAACCGCAACCACCTCGTCCATGGTCATCCCGTCGTGCAGTTGCAGGTACTGACCGTACGTAATGGGCGCCGGTTCGCCGCGGCGCTGTTTATAAAGCACCGCCGCATAATAGCTCACAAACGCCATAACCGCCACGGCCCCTATCACGATCACGGCTATGATGCTCACGGCAGTTTTCCGCTTTGTCATCCTATTTTTCCATCTTCAGATATCGGATTTAGGGCCGCCTCGATGCGCCTCAGAGGTTCACGCGCCCTCTGTAACCTTCAGCCCGCACCCACCGAGCGTGCAGCATCCCATCGTCCGTCTCGGCATCGATGCGCTGATCATCGATCGCCGCGGCGACCGCGCGGTGGCCTCGGCCTAGTCCAGGTTTAGCCTGATGTGCGCTTCAGCCCTCGGATTCTCCTTTATTCGGAGCGTACCCGGCGAGCCCGCCTGGGCTTCTTCAGCAGGTCCCTCCTCAACCGTCTCAACCGGCGTGCCTCTTTGAGACACCATTCTTCGACCTTACGAAATGATTTCATGCGAACCATCGACTTCACATCGAAAGTCCAAAGATGTCCGTGGCGCGAGAAATACACCCCCAAGCAATTGACTTCGGGAAACCGCCGGCTGGCACGCCGCTCATTCCTGCTAAGAATCAGGTAACCCAAGAGTTCGTAGAAGTAGCCGGGCGTTACAACCGCCCGCTTTACTGTCTTGATGTCAACCAAGGTATTCCCCGTTATGAGGTCTGCGTCTGCGCCCCCGACCAACCGCGATGATTCGCCGAAGGTCGCATTGAGAAGCATCATCCGGTCGTGAATCAAGGTCTCGAACGGCACGATGGACAACATGGCCAGAAGATCTTCGGCATCCTCGGCGTCTGCCTCCTCGAATCGCAGGTCAAGCACGCCCGCGCGGAACAGCGGATCCAGCCTGGCCAGACGAAGGGCATGGCGAGCCAGTTCGGCGCGCTCGGAAGACCTGGGGCTCTTCTTTCTGACATACGCGCCGACGGCCGACTTGGCGTCCTCTACAACTCGGTAAGCGCCTACACCAAGGTCGTAAACGTCCCCGCCAGCCGGCGTCATCTCGCGCGGAGTGACCTGGATCATGCTGCTATACCGTTCAAGGTACTCCACAGCATTTTCAGCAACCCATTTTCCCGTGTGGGCATGAGGCGCTCGGCGTTGGACCTCAAAGCGGAGGAGGTAATCGAAAGCAGTGCCAACCAGCGTATAGTGGTCGGTTCGAGGCTCGACCTTGAGAGTAGCAGGGACCTTGCGACAGTCGGATGGGGGAAGCAGTGTTTTCAGACAGGCTGCTACTTTAGGAAGCCTTACGAATGAAGTCAGGCTCATGACGGTTCCCCCCTCGATTCCTGCTTCCGGCAGCATACCACTTGAGCCGCCTATTTCCGAGATCCGGGCATGCGCCCTTGTAACTGCTAGCGCATGTTAATTCTTGCAGTTCTGGGGACGCAATATCGAATTCGGCCAAGCCCCGCGCCCGCCCTTGCTGCAAGCCGGTACAGGTCTGTACTGACCGGGCCCGTATGGGCAGATCTTTCCTTTCCTGCCGAGGGTGTACAGTAATGCGGGATGTCAGGTCCGTCAAGGTAAATCACCGGCGGTAGCCTGGCGCGTCGGTCCGGGGCGCGGTGGGCAGGATTGCCCACCGCGCGAAGTGCGGCAGCGTCGCGCGCCCGGCCGGGGCGCACCCCGGCCTGCGTTTAGCGGAGAGCATGGCGCCCCTCACGCCGTCTCGCGGTATAGGAGGTTCTGAAGCAGAGTCTCTAGTCGGGCCGGAACAGTTCCGCCAGTTCGTGGTACCGGCGGGCCTTGTCGGGCAGTCCCTGCCGGCGGTAGAGGGCGGCGAGCACTTGGTATCCGGCGGTGAAACCGGGGTACAGGGCGAGGGAGCGTTCGAGATGTCTTATGCCTTCCGCGACGCGGCCTTCTCGTATCAACTGTAGTCCCAGACCGGCCTCGGCCACGTGATGATACGGGTCGGCTTCGACCGCCTTTTGAAACCATTTGCGTGCCTCGGCGGCGTTGCCGCGCTTGACGAAGGTGTTGGCGAGGTTGCCCATCGCGTCGGCGGATGCGGGGTCCGCTTCGAGCGCCCGGTGCAGATACGTCGCCGCCGTCTCGGTGTCGCCTTTTTGTAAGGCTGCCGCACCCAGGTTGATCAGGGCATCCGCATCTTCCGGGTCGATTTCGAGGACCTGCCGGTACACCGCCTCCGACTGCCGGGCCTGTCCGTGCTGGATGAGGGCCGTTCCGACGTAGCCGAGCGCCTGCTTGCGCTTCATGGCGAACGGGTTGGCGGGGGAGGTGAGGACTTCGACGGCCTCATCGGTTCGCCCGACACCGGCCAGGGCTGAGGCGAGGCCCTTGCGGATGGCGGCATCATGGGGCGAGGCCTTGAGGCGCTGCCGGTATCGCTCGATTGCCGCCGCGGCCTTTCCGTGCTTCAGCCAGAGGTCTCCGAGGCGGCGATTCAGGAGCGGGTCGCCGGGCGCCTTATCGAGTGCGGCGAGGCACTCCTGCTCGCTCTGGTCGGTGCCGAGTTGTTTGACGGCCCGTCGAAGCCGGATTATCTTTGTCCGGAGTGCCGTCATTTCGGCGTCGTGGTCGAGTTGTCCCACGAAGGGCGGCCGCGTCTTGCGGCGGTACATGACCATGGCCAGGTCGAACTGTGCGTGGACGTCGTAAAGAAGCCGCCCCCGGAACTCGTCGTGAAGGGCGTTGGTCTCCGCCCCCGGTTGCGGCGGTTTGATGCCGGCGTGGGGAAGCCTGTCGGCCAGCGTTGCGGCGGCGGCCACGGCGGCGAGGAAGTTCCCCCGGAACGTCAGGTGCACGTGGTCGAGAAACAGGTCGCCGGGGCGCGGGGGCTTCTGCGCGTGAATCCCGAGCATCTTCTCCAGGTCCAGGAGGGCGACCGACCGGCCGCCGGCCGTCTTGGCCAGGCGGCGGATGGCGGCGTTGATGCGGCTGTCGGCCCGAAACCGCAGCGTGTCGAGGTCGCGTGCGCGGTTGAAGTGCCGGCCGGCGGCCTCGGCATCCCCGAGGCCTTCGGCACACGTGCCCAGGCAGAAGGCCAGGTCGGCGTAGGCGTCGTCGATCTTGGCGGCGGCCTGCAGCGTCTCCAGGGCCCGGGCGAAGGACTTGGCCCGGAGCAGCGTGCGGCCTTCGTCGAAGAGCCGCTGCCATCGGTCGAGTTGCTCGCGCGCCAGCCCCGTCCGGTGCACGGACGCAAAGGGCGGGCAGGAGCGGGTGTTGGTCGGCACGGTGCAAAGGAGGGTGGCGGCGCGGGCGTCGGCGGCCACTTCAGTGATGCCCTTGAGGTTTGCGGCGAAGTGCTCGTAGCAGTGCTGGAGCCTGGCATCGTCGAAGGGGACCTGGTCTTGGAGGAACGCCTCCATGCCGAGCCACTTCGTCTTCGGCCCGCCCGGCGCCCCGGCCAGGTGCGCGAGGAACTGTCCGACCCGGCTGCCCCTGGCGGCGATGGCGGCCCGGATGAGGCCGGTGCTGCCGTACAGCGCGGAAGGCAGGGCGGCCGGACCGTAGGGTCCGACCACCTCGTTGTTTCCCATGTAGACGATGAACACGTCGGGGTCGTGCTCGGCGCAGTCGTGGGCGATATGCCGGACAACGTGTGAGTTCATGGCCGTGACGGCCGCGTTGACCACCTCGAACGACCGGCCGCCCGAGCACCGGTTCAGCAGCGTTTCGAGTATCCGGGGGAAGCCGAAGGCCGGGTCGGGGTCGCCGGCGGCGGCCGACCCGCCGAGCACAAAGATGCGGACCGGCGACTCGCCGCCCTTCGGTCGCAGCACGATTTCTTCCGGTGCGCGCGAGAGTTGCTGCGGCACGAATTGCAAGGAGAAGTCTTGGTTGGTGATGGTGGCCACGTCGCCACCCGTTTTCCACTCCACGAAGAAGCCGGTGGGCCGGCCGAAACCGGCCACCCGCAAGATGCCCTCCGCCAGGAGCAGGAACAGCGCGGGGGCGGCCAGGGCCAGGACGACCCTCAGTGTCCGGGCCCGCCAGCCTCGCAGACGTTGTGGCTTCTCAGGGTTCATCGTCCCTTTCGTGCGGCACGCGGCGAGTGAACCCGCCGGCTGACCGGGCAGGTCAGGGCATCGAGCGGAACCTGAACGTCTTGCCATGCAGCGGGTCGAGCCTGCCCGGTTCAGCGGTTGCATCGAGTCCCAGGTCCTTGACGGCAAAGCGGACGGTCGGCGCGTCGCCGCCGCCCGTGACGGTCAGCGTCTGCGGCCGCATCCAGTTTGCGGCCGTGAAGGTCAGACGAGCGGGCGAGACGGCGATGCCCGGCCCGCCGCCCGAGACGGTCACGGTAACCGGCGCAAGCGTCGGCATGGTGAGCAGGACGCGCACCTGCGCGCGGCTGCCGGCGTCGCCGCCCGGCAGCAGCCACAGGGCGTTGCGATAGCCGGGCACCCATCGCTCGCGGCCGCATTCGTAGGCGCCGATGTCGGGGGCACGGCCGCTGAAGCCGTCGGTGATGCCGGGGATGACCTGGCCGGCGTCGATGAGGGGCGAGGCTTTCTTCGGCCGGAAGTCGTAGCGGGCCGGGTCGGCCAGCAACGGCTCATCGTCGCGCATCGTGAGTTGCTTCGGGTCCAGAAGCATGTTCTTCGGCGGCTGGTAGTTGTGCGAGAGCGTGCCGGCGGGCGGATGGATGGCCTTGGCCCGGCGCATTTCGTGCGGCATCTGCCCCGTCAGCACGGGTGCATAGTTGTTGACGGCCTCGGAGTGGGCGTTCTGCTGCTCCAGCAGGTGGTCCCACTGGCTGGGGCGGAACGATTTGCGGGGCGTGGGCGACGACCACAGCAGCACGTCGATCAGCGGGTTATCGAAGCACGTGTTGTTATGGACACGGTTGCGGTCGCCCTTGACGATGATGCCCTTCTGGGGGCAGTTCCAGACCACGTTGTGGTGGACCAGGAGGTCGCGCGTCAGGTCGTCGCCGCGGATCCCGTTGCCGCCCCAGTTGAAGGCGTTGTGGTCGTGGACCCAGTTGTGGTGGATGGCGGTGCCGGCCTGGCGGATACCGCTGCACTGCATCAGGGCGCCGTCGCTCTGGCACAGGCCGCCGTGGTGAACGTAGTTGTAGGCGACCTCGGAGGGTCCTTTGCCCGCCGCGCAGATGCCCTCGGATGACCCGAAGTGATAGACCGTGCAGTGGCGGGCCGTCGAGCGGGCCGAACCGGCCATGCTGACCGCGTGGCCGCGGCCCAGCGCGGTGAAATCAAAATCGTGGAACAGGCAGTTCTCGACCGTGTTGCGCTCGCCCCGCACGGTGACGGCAGAGCCGTCGCCGAAGACGCTGCTCGAGTCGCGCACGGCGTTGCGCGTGCCGAAGATGAGCGTCTCGGCCGGGGGCTCCAGGCCCGCCGGCCACGCGGGGTACCGCAGGTGGCAGTCGCGCACGATGCAGTGGTTGCACTTTTCAAGGCGGAACGTGGCAGCAAGAAAGTGGAACCCCGCGATGACCAGGTGGTCGGCCTTCTCGGCCTCGACGGCATAGTCGCGCTGCTTGACGGTGACGCGCGCGTCGGCCGGGCTCGTGCCGGCGGGCGTCCACAGGTGCAGGACGCCGGTGTCGCGGTCCAGGTGCCATTCGCCGGGGGCGTCCAGCGCCGCCAGCGGCCCCAGGAGCCAGTAGTGGTCGAACCCCGCCCAGCGCCGTTTCGGCGGAACGTGGACGCCCATCTCCTTACGGTACTCGAAGCGGTCGCGGCCGGCGGCGTGGTTGCGAACGAGCCGGCGGTACGTCCGGAACGAGCCGACGTTCAGCGTGGCCACACAGCCGGTGAAGTCGATGCCCGTCCCGGCGAGCGCCGCATCCACCATCAGGCCGTATCGGCTTCCCTCGCCGGCGTCGGCCCAGACGGCCTTCTCCCACACCTGGTCGGGGAACCGTTGGTCGGGCCAGCGTGCCTGGACCATCAGCCGGCCATCGAGGAAGAGTTGGTGGAAGCGTTTGTCCGTGCGGGCGCGGTAGATGGCGCCCTTGGCCTTTTCCCACGTCAGGTCGAGCGGGTCGGCGCCGGAGAGGACAACCGTCTCGCCCGGACAGGCCATGAGGCGGACGGGCCGGCCGTCGGCGCCGGAGGCCGCCAGGCGCACCGTCTCGCGGTACGTGCCTTCGCGGACGATGACGGTATCGCCGGCTCGAACGCCGTCGAGCGCTTTCTGGACCGTGCGAAACGGTCGGGCGCGCGTGCCGGGCGCGTCGTCGCTGCCGTCGGTCGCGACGTAGTATTCGGCGGCCATCGCGGGTGCGGCAACCAGGGCCAACACGAGAGTCACAGCGAGCCGGCGTCGGAATCGGCAGGCCCCGGGCCCGGAGATGGTTCGGGTCATTCGGCTACTTCCCCCTCTTCTTCTTCGGTCCGGCGGGAGTGTAGTCTGGATTCGCCTTGGGCATCTTGGCATTCGCCGTCTTGAGCCACGCGACGAGTTTGGCGTCGAGGCGCTTTACCACGTCGGGCTGTTTGTCGGCGAGGTCGGTCTTCTCGGAGAGGTCGTCTTTGAGGTTAAACAGTTCCCAGGTCTTTCCGTCGTAGCGTTTGATGAGTTTCCAGTCGCCGGCCCGGACGATGCTGTACGGCACGATGCCGCCGCGATAGTGCGGGAAGTGCCAGAAGATGGCGTCGCGCCGGAGCGTCCCGGCGCCCTTGAGCAGCGGCATGATGCTCTCACCGTCGATGGGGCGGTCGTTCGGGAGCCCTATGCCTACGGCCTCGCAGACGGTCGGGAAGTAATCGACGCTGGTGACGGGCACGTCGCAGGTGGTGCCCGGCTTGACGACGCGCGGCCATCGGACGATGAGCGGTTCGCGGATGCCGCCCTCGTAGGGATGGCCCTTGCCGGCCCGCAGCGGCGCGTTGTTCGTGGGGCCCATGAGGCCGCCGTTGTCGGACGTGAAGATGACGAGCGTGTTCTCGGCCACGCCGCACTCCTCGATCGCGGCCACGATGCGGCCGACGGCGTCGTCCACGCTGTGGACCATGGCGGCATAGGTGGGGTTCTTCTGATTCGTCGGCGTCTTGGCCTTGTACTTGGCAACGAGGTCCTTCTTGGCCTGGATGGGCGTGTGGACGGCGTAGTGGGCCATGTAAAGGAAGAACGGGCGGTCGCGGTGCTTCTTGATGAATGCGGCGGCCTCGTCGGCCTCGCGGTCGGTCAGGTACTCGCCCTGGCGGCGCGGTTTGAGCGTGGGGATGTCGGCGAGGCGCGAATTCTTGTACGGGTCGAAGTAGGAGGGCGGCTGTCCGTAATCGCACCCGCCGATGTTATAGTCGAAGCCCTGGCGGTCGGGGTACCAGTCGTCGGGGCCGAGGTGCCACTTGCCGATGTGGCAGGAGGTGTAGCCGGCGGGTTTGAGGGCCTCGGCGATGGTAATCTCTTCGAGTTCCATCCAGAGGGCGTTCTTGGGGCAGAGGATCGGCCGGTTCTTGCCGCCCGTGTACCCGCTCGGGTTCTTCTTGTCGGCCGGAATCTTGCCGCCCTGGAACCGTGCACGGATCCAGTCGGTGACCCCCAGGCGCGCGGGGTACCGGCCGGTCATCACGGCCGCCCGCGTGGGCGAGCACACGGCACAGGCCGCATACCCGTTCGTAAACTTCATGCCCGCCCCGGCCAGGCGGTCGATGTTCGGCGTCTCGTAATACCGGCTGCCGTAACAGGCGGCATCGGTCCAGCCCATGTCGTCGATGAGGATGAGGACGACGTTCGGCTTGTCCTTTCGCGGCGCCCCCGACGCCATCGTGCGCGGCAGAGCGAGTGCGGCGGCCGAGAGGCCAACCGTTTTCAGGAAGTTGCGACGGTTCATGTGTTATCCCTTTCGCACGTCACGAACAGAACGCGGCGGCCAAGGCCGCCGGCTAACGGGTGCCGGCGCGGGGCATGGCTATGCCACGCCCTTCGTCGGCCCCCTGCGCTTCTTCGGCCTGGTTTTGCCGGCGGCGGGTTTGCGGTCCCAGGGATTGGCGGCGCGGGGTTCGTATTTGGGTCGAGCGTCGGCGGCGGGGAGGCTATCGAGGACGGCCTGGAACTTCTTGAGGGCGGCCACGTGGGCGGCGTCGGTGCTCGCGAGGAGGTTCGTCTCCTCCTGCGGGTCGGCCACCAGGTCGTGGAGCCGTGTGATCTTGCGGCTAGGGTCGATCCAGACCTTGTACCGCTTGTCGCGGATAACGCGGTCGGCGAACGCGTTCTTGCCGCGCACCCCCTTCTCGTCGCACGTGCCCGCACCGTGGCCGAGGGCCATGATCCACTGGCGCGGCGAGTCCACCGCCTTGCCGAGGAGGACCGGCGCGATGGAGACGCCGTCGGTCTTGAGGCCCTCCGGCACGGTCGCGCCGGCGAGTTCGGCGAAGGTCGGCAGAAGATCGGTGAAGTCGGTCAGGGCGTCGGAGACCGCGGCGGCGGGGACGCGGCCTGGACCGTTGACGATGAACGGCGCGCAGACGCCGGCCTCGGAGGTCTTTCCCTTGCCGCCCTTCACTTTGCGGCCGTTTCGTGTGCCGGTCATGCCGCCGCCCGATCCGTTGTCGGTGGAGAAGATGATGATGGTGTCGCCGCGGATGCCGAGTTCGTCGATGGCCCGGACGAGCCTTCCGACGAGTTTGTCGACGTAGCGGACCATGGCCTTGTGCATGGCTACCTTGCCGGCGGCGTCGGGCTCGTCGGGCGTGTTGACGAGGGGTCCGTGGGTCAGGGCCATGGGGAAGTACAGCATCATCGGCTCGTCTTTATGGCGCTTGAGAAAATCGATGAGGAAGTCGGTGTAGACGTCGGGTCCGAACTTGCCCTCGTAGGTCTTGCTGCCGGCGCGGGTGTTGATGTAGGCGTCCCAGTATCGCTTGCCGCTTGGCGGGTTGCCGGTCTCGTAGCCGGTCCACATGCACCACTCATCGAAGCCGTGCCTGGCCATGGCATCCGGCGTGAGGCGGAAGTCGTTGATCTGCCACTTGCCGGCGGCGGCAGTGGCATAGCCGGCCGTCTTGAGCAGCGTTGCGATGGTCGTGTGGCGCTTCCAGTCGAAGTAGCCGACGCCCCATCGCGGCACGTCCCAGTGGTTGGTCCACCCGGTGCGCCAGGGATACTGGCCCGTCAGGAGGGTGACGCGGGTGGGGGTGCACTGGGGCATGGAGTAGGCGCCCGTCATTCGCATGCCGCCTGCGGCGAGTGCGTCGAGGTGGGGCGTCTTGATGTCCTCGGCCCCGCAGCAACTTATCCATTCCTTGCCGAGGTCATCGACCATGATGAACAGGATGTTGGGCGGCCGGGCGGGGCCGCTCGCGCCTGTGGGCTGCTTTTGCGCATGGGCGGCGCAGCCCGGCAGCGCGAGCGATGCTGCGGCCAGGCCGGCCGCCTTGAGGAACGTGCGTCGATTGGTCGTCTCACGGGTCATTTGGTGCCTTTCTTGCGCTGGTTGAAGTCCGGATTCGGGCGCGGCATGCGGGCATCGACGGCGCGTCGCCAATCGTGGAGCATCGTGCGGAGGCGTGCCGCCCGGTCGGGCATCTGGGCGGCCAGGTCGTGCGTTTCGCCGATGTCCTTCGCGAGGTTGTAGAGTTCGACGCGATCGTCCTCGAAGGACTCGATGAGTTTGTAATCGCCCTCGCGGACGGCCCCGCTGGGGCTGCCGCCCTGCGGCGAGTAGTGCGGATAGTGCCAGTAGATGGCCTTGCGCGGCAGCACCCCCCTGCCCTCCAAGAGCGGCGCCAGGCTGACGCCGTCGCGGTGCTGCTCGGGCCGAAGCGCCAAGCCGGCCATCTCGAGCATCGTCGGGTAGAAGTCCGTGCTGGTCACGGGCACGCTACAGGTAGCGCCGGGCCTGGCGACGCCTGGCCACTTGACGATCATCGGTTCGCGGATGCCGCCCTCGTAGAGCCACCCTTTGCCGGCCCGCAGCGGCACGTTGGAGGTCGGCCCGCCGCGCGTCGTGGAGTAGCCACCGTTGTCGGACATGAAGAAGACGGCGGTCCGGCCGGCGATGCCGAGGCGAGTGAGTTTGGCCATGACGCGGCCGACGCTTTCGTCCATGCTCCGGACCATGGCGGCATAGACGGCATGGTCCTGCACCTGCCGTGCCTGCGTCTTGCCCTCGGCGACGTAGCGCGGCCCTTTCGGCGGTGGAAGGCCCGCGGCCTTGGCCTTGTACTCTTCCACGAGGTCCTTCTTCGCCTGGATAGGCGTGTGGACGGCGTAGTGCGCGAGGTACAAGAGGAACGGTTTGTCGCGTGCGGCATCGAGGAACTTCAGC
>Ga0307427_1000558_pt1 | contig 22748 bp, 15 predicted proteins | sample SalMarWE160190MG_FD_202162 | JGI IMG/M metagenome (GOLD analysis project Ga0307427, IMG submission 202162) | Salt marsh sediment microbial communities from the Plum Island Ecosystem LTER, Massachusetts, United States - WE1603-190 | ecosystem: Environmental > Aquatic > Marine > Intertidal zone >... | reverse complement strand
CAGATTGCAGTCTGTGGCACACTGCCCCCCGCCACGACCAACAACAGTATAGCACAGAATGTGCCGTCTGTCAAATCACTTTCTCCCACATCCTCATCAGCGGGTGTGGCAACGATTTCCGGCAGGGCTGCTGAGGCCCATTTGATGGGCCTTTGCCCGCCGCAGGCGGGTGTAGCCCCGGCCCTCTGGGCCGGGGCCGTCAAGCGGTCCGCGCCTCCTCTTCTTGTTTTTTCTCCCGCCGTGGCCCGCCTGCGGCGGGCCACGGCGGGAGAAAAAAGGTGAATCGCTCGCGCCGCAAAGCCGGGGCCAAAGGCCCCGGCACCCGCGCCGCTTCGCGGCGGCAAGGCGGCTGGAAGCCGCCTCAAACCAGTGCCGGCAAATCGCTGCCAGAAAAACTTGCTTCGCCCGCATACGGGCCCGCCGGGGCGGGCGAGCGTGTACGGCCTGGAACTGGTTCTGGACAAGCCGCCGGCAGCGAGTATGATGGAGACGAGCGACGGGTGGTCCGTCGCCGCTTCATCGCGGCGGGTGAGAACACCCGCCGCGCACGGTTCGCTCCGCAGCAGCAAGGCGGGGCATGTTCGAGACGGTTACGTCTTAACGGACATCTTCAACTGTCCGGTCAATGGGCACAAGATAACGCCTGGAACTCAGATTGATAGGATGATGCCATGTCGAAACACTTGTCGTCTCCTCACGTGCATGCTTCGGCCGAGCCTGAGGCAATGCCGGCCCAAACCGCGGGGGTATCGTCGGTGAACCGTCGGGGGTTCCTGAAGCGAGCGGCGGCGGCGGGGGGCCTGTTTGTGGCGCCGTGGATCGTCCCCTCGTCGGCCCTGGGCCGCGATGGGGCCGTGCCGGCGAGCGAGCGCATCGTGGTGGGCGGCATCGGCATCCGGAACCGCGGCGGCAGCGATTTGCGGTGGATGCTGCCGGAGAAGGACGTCCAGTTCGTCGCGATCTGCGATGCGCAGAGGGCCTCGCGCGAAAAGGTCAAGAAGATGGTGGATCAGCGCTACGGAAACTCCGACTGCGCGATGTACAACGACATCCGCGAGTTCCTCGGCCAGCGCACGGACATCGACGCCGTGCTCGTCGCCACCGGCGACCGCTGGCATGCCCTGGCTGCGATTCTGGCGATGCGGGCGGGCAAGGACATCTACACCGAGAAGCCGTCCTGCATGACCATCGCCGAAGGGAAGGGGGTCGTCGAGACCGCCAGGCGGTACGGACGGGTGTACCAGACCGGCACGCAGCGGCTGAGCGAGGGCAACCACGTGTTCTGCTACGAGATGGCCCGCCTGGGCCGCCTCGGCAAGGTGCACACCGCCCGGGCCCACATCGCCCCGTGGGACGCCGCCGTCATGAAAACCGACTGGCTGCCGGCCGAGCCGGAGCCGGCCAAGGACGTCGTCAACTGGGACCTGTGGCTGGGTCCGTGTCCGTGGCGGCCGTACAACTCGCGGTACGTCCACGGCGGGTGGCGTGGGTACTACGATTTTCACACGAGTTGTATCGGCGAGTGGGGCGCGCACACGTTCGCGCAGGCGCAGTTCGGCCTCGACCTGCTCGACACCTCGCCCATCCACTATCAGTACGTCAAGAACGACAGCGGCGACGGCATGGTCACGACCTTCGCCAGCGGCGAAAAGATGATTCTGGAGCGCGACAGGGGCCGCAAATGGTTCCACGGCTCGTGCGCCGTGCGTTTCGAGGGACCGGAAGGCTGGGCTGCGGCGGGCGACGGGTACTCGAAGCCGGACGTCTCGAACCCCGCCATGCTGTCGGATTACAAGAAGATCGTCGGCGATTACGTCGCCCGGACCGGCCGCACGCTGAACCACATGCGCAACTTCCTCGATTGCGTCAAGTCGCGCCGCCTCACCGTGGCCAACCCGGAGGTGATGTACCGCTCCATGACCAGCGTGCACGCCGCAAACATCTGCATGTGGCTGAAGCGCGACATGAAATACGACCCGGTGAAGGCGGAGTTTGTGGGCGACGCCGAAGCCAACCGGCTGCGTTCGCGCGCCATGCGTGATCCGTGGATTATCTGAACCCCCGACGCGAGCCTAAAGGAACAGACGCCATGTTACGATCCCGAATTGCCGTCGCTTTTGTCGTCGCGTTTGTGGCCGCCGCTGCGGCCCCGCTTCCGGCCCAGACCTTTCCGCGGGCCACGAAGGAGGCGGAGGCCAAACTGCTGGCCGTCCTGAAGTCGAACGCCTCCCGCAAGGACAAGGCCGATGCCTGCCGCCATCTGGCCGTCATCGCCACCAAGAACGCCGTGCCCGTGCTGGCGGCGCTGCTGGCCGACGCCGAACTCTCGCACATGGCCCGCTACGCGATGGAGTCGATGCCCGATGCGTCCGTGGGCGAGGCCTTGCGCGGCGCGCTCGGCAAACTGAAGGGCCGGCCGCTGGTCGGCGTCATCGGCAGCCTTGGCGTCCGGCGCGACACGAAGGCGGTCCCGGCGCTGGCCGGGATGCTCGGCAGCGCCGACGCGGACGTGTCCCAGGCGGCCGCCCGCGCCTTGGGCAGCATCGGGACGGCCGGCGCTGTCAAGGCCCTCCAGGGCGCCCTGGCCGGCGCGTCCGACGCCCAGCAACTCCACCTGTGCGAAGGGCTGTTCCGCTCGGCCGAGGCCCTGGCCCGCGAAGGCAAACGCGACGGGGCCGTCGCGATCTACGACCGTCTGCGCGGCCTGAAGGGGCCGCACCAGGTCCGCACCGGGGCGCTGCGGGGGGCGATCCTCGCCCGCGGCAAGGACGGCCTGCCGCTGCTCCGCGAGAACCTGGCCGGACGCGACTACCTCCTGTTCGCAGCCGCCGTCCGGACAACCTACGAGATGCCCGGCGCCGAGGTGACCCAGGCGCTGGCGTCGGTGCTCGGCAAGGCGCCCGCCGACAACCAGGTGCTGGTGATGCAGGCGCTCGGCAGGCGTGCCGACGGTGCGGCGCTTCCGGCCCTGATGGGCGTATGCAAGGCCGGCGAGAAGCCGGTCCGCTTGGCGGCGATCCGGACGGTGGGGCAAGTCGGCGACCCGTCTGCGGCGGCGGGGCTGATCGCGCTAATGGGCGAGGCGGACAGCGACATCGCCGCGGCCGCGCGGGAGAGCCTGGCCTCGCTGCCGGGTCCCCAGGTCGATGCCGCCGTCATGAAAATGCTCGGCAGCGATGACGCCGCACGCCGCGGCGCCGCGATGGAACTGATCGGTCGGCGGCGGATGACGGCGGCCATCCCCGACCTGCTGAAGGCCGCCGCCGGCGCCGACGCGAAGGTCCGGGCGGAGGCGCTGAAGCGGCTGGGCGAACTCGCCGGCCCGGCGGAATTGCCGGCGCTGCTCCGCCTGCTCATGCGAGCCGAAACCTCGCAGGACCTCCGGGCGGCTGAGGGGGCCGTCAGCGCCGTCTGCGGGAAGGCCGATCCTCCGCAATCGTGCACCGGCCGGCTCATCGCCCTTCTGCCGCAGGCCAAACCCGCGAACAAGGCCGCACTGGTGCGCGTCCTTGGCGGCGTGGGGGGAGAGAGTGCGCTGAAGGCCGTCCGCGGCTGCGTCGGCGACGCCAACAAGGACGTCCACACGACGGCCATCCGCACCCTCTGCGCGTGGAAGACGCCCGAGGTCCTGCCGGACCTGCTGGCCCTGGCCGGCAGTGCCGCGAGCCCGACGGACAAGACGTTGGGCCTGCGCGGCTACCTGGGTTGGGCCGCCAAGGCCAAGGGCGGTCTGCCGCCCGGCAAGCGGCTGTCGATGTGCCGGACCGCCGCCGGCCTGGCGAAGAAGCCCGCGGAGAAGAAACTCCTGCTCTCGGCCCTCGGCAGCATCCCGTCGCCCGATGCGGTCGCCATGGTCGTGCCGTACCTGGACGATGCGGCCACGCGGAACGAGGCCTGCGCTGCCGCGGTGTCCGTCGCGGAGAGACTCCTGAAGGTGGGCGGCAGAAGCCAGGTTGCGGCCAAACTGGTTGGCCCTCTGAAGAAGGTCTCGGCGGCCGCCACCAACGCCGACCTGGCGCGGCGCGCCAAGGCGGCGCTCAAGCAGGCGCAGAGCAAGGCCGGCAAGAAGTAGCGCCGGCGCGGCTGTGATGAGCGTCTGTGGCACGGCCGGCAGCCGGGCACCTTTCACTTCTTGCGTTCGGCTGTCATGCCGGCCTTGCGGTTGGCGGCCAGGGCCTCCGGCGTGTCGAGCGATGCGCCGGGATCGTTCTGCGTCTTCATCCAGCGTTCGAGTTCGGTTCGGAGTTCGGCCTTGACCGATGCGTACCGCGACTCGCCGGCAAGGTTGTTGATCTCGTAGATATCCTCGTTGGATCTATACAACTCCTCGGCGGGACGCTTGCGGAACCGCTGGAACGTTGCCTTGGCGTGTGGATCGGTGGCGGCGGCTTTCTTCCAGGATTCCCAGTAGTTGCCCCATCGTTTGGGCTGTTCCATGTGGTTTTCGATGTATCGGGCGTCGGGCGTGAGGTTCCAGATGTACCGGAACTGCTTCGTGCGGATGGTGCGGATCGGGTAGGGCGGGCCTTCCGGAACGTTGTTGTGCATGCCGTAGACGTACCGGCGGTGTTCGGTCTTGTTGCCCAGGAGCACGTCCAGGAAACTGGTGCCGTCGAGGTCCTTGCGGATGGGGTCGCCCCCGGCGGCCTCGATGAAGGTCGGCACGACGTCGGCGTACTGGACCAGGGCGTCGGTCTCGGCGCCGCGCTTGACCTTGCCCGGCCAGCGAACCATGAACGCCGTGTGCAGGCCCTGTTCCCAGTTGGTCCACTTCGCCCCAGGCCACTGCGCGCCCTGTTCGGAGGTGAAGAGCACCAGCGTGTTGTCGGCCTGTCCGGTTTCGTCCAGGGCCTTGAGGATGTTGCCGATTTGCTCGTCGAGTGCGGCCACCTCGGCGAGGTACTTGGCGTAGTCCTCACGGACCTGGCTGGTGTCGGCGAAGGTGGGCGGCAGTTTGAGTTTCTCGAGGTCGAACCGGCCCGGATCGCCGACCGTCCACGGCGAGTGTGCCAACACCAGGCCGATGGCCAGGCAGAACGGCTCGCCGGCTTTGGCGGTCATGAACCGCTTGATCCCGGAACAGTCGTACTTCGCTGTCCGGCTGCAGCATCCGACCTCGAAGCCCGGCACCTTGACAAACGGGAAGGACGTGGCCGGGCGCACGTGGCGCTTGCCGGTCAGCCCGACGCGATAGCCGAGGTTGCCCAGGTGGTGGCAGATGCTCTTGGTTCCGGGTCTGGCCCAGGAGTGGTTCCACGTCGAGCCGTTTCGCATCGGATAGAGCCCGGTGTAGAGTTCGTGGCGGCAGGGGCAGCACATCGACATGGCGACATAGGCATACTTGAACCGCATGCTTTCTTCGGCGAAACCGTCGATGTTGGGCGTCTTGACGTTCGCGCCGCCGTAGCAGCCGATGTCGCTGTAGGTTACGTCGTCGGCGATGATGATCAGGAAGTTCGGCTGCTTCCCTTTCCCGCCCACCTTTGTCTTCGCCGTTGGCTGCGGCCGGGCAAGTCCTGCGCCGGGCAGGGCCGTGAGAAACGTGCCGGCGGCCGCAAGTTTCAGGAAATCACGCCTCGAAGTCTTGTTCGGCTTCATCCGACTCGACTCCATTTCAAGCGGGCCGCTTGCCCGCGGTTCTTCCTGCGCGAAACGGCAATCCACGCCCGCGACCGTCGCGGGCCGTCGCCGTGCATTATCCCGGCGGAGACGCCTTCCTGCAAGCCCGGAGTCCCCTCCGAGGCCACCGCACGGACCGTTGCTTCCCATGGCGCCCTCTTGGCACCCGGACCCGGTGGATTTGCTTGGCACGGCCGGCCGGGCGTCCGTATCATCTCGGTCATGGGCCAGACCCGCCGGGCGGAACCCGTCAAACTGTTCGCCGGCATGTTGTCGGCGTATCCGGGCGCGTTTGCCGACGCCGAATCGTCCCTGTCCGATGTTCTCGGCCCGGTGGACCTCCGGAGCGACCTGTTCGCCCACGAGTTTACGGAGTATTACCGCGACGAGATGGGCCAGCCGCTCGTCCGGTACTTCGTCTCGTTCGACCGCCTCATCGCTCCGGGCGAGTTGGCCGGAGTCAAACGGCTGACGGGCGAGGTTGAGGCCCGCATGGCGGCCGGCGACGACTGGCCGGTCGCACGGCCGATGAACCTCGACCCCGGTTACATCGCTCCCTCGAAACTCGTCCTCTCGAGCACCAAGGACTTCTCGCACCGCATCTATCTCGATGACGGCATCTACGGCGAGGTCACGCTTCTGTTCCGGCACGGCACGTGGAACCAGTTGGAGTGGACGTACCCGGATTACCGGACGCCGGCGTACCACGAGTTCTTCACGCGCGTCCGCGAGCGGCTGATGGAGCAGCGTCGGTCCACGTCGGGGGGACCGCAATCGGGGGAGGCGGCGGATGATTGAGTTCGCCCTGGTGGCGTTTGCGGCGGCGCTGGTTGTGGCGGCCGCCCTCACGCCGATCGCGCGTCGCGTCGCCCTGGCGGCGGGTCTGGTGGCGGCGGTCCGGCCGGGCCGTCTGCATACCGAGCCGCGCGCCTGCGGCGGTGGGTTGGCCATCGCCGACACGCTCATCCTCGTCATAGGCGTGGCGTGGCTGGCGGCGAGTTGGTTGGCGGCCGAATCGCTGCCCGGATGGCTGCCCCCGCGCGTGCAGGAGCACCTGGCGGCCCGGACGCCGACGCTCGTGCGGCTGGCCGTCGGGGCGCTCGTCTTTTTTATCATCGGCCTGCTCGATGACCGGTACAGCCTGCCGCCATGGCCGAAACTGCTCTTGCAGTTCTTTGCCGCCGCCCTGGTCGTCGTCGGGCTCGGCATCAAGGCAACCATCTGGCTCGAGGCGCCGTATGCGGCCGAGGTGGTCAGCATCCTCTGGATCGTTGCGGTCGTGAACGCCTATAACATGCTCGACCACGCGGACGGTCTGGCGGCGGCCGTGGGCGTGGTGGCGCTCGTGGCCCTGGCCGCCGGCCAGATGATGGTGGGAGAGTGGTTCGTCCCGGGCGTCGCGCTCGTCACGGCCGGGGCACTGGCCGGATTCCTCATCTACAACGTCCCGCCCGCCAGACTCTTCATGGGCGACGCGGGCAGCCACCTCGTGGGCTATGTCCTGGCGTCCCTGACGATCGTCGCGCAGTACTACTTCCCGACGCTCGCAACACCCGGCTGCGTTGTGCTCGTCCCACTGGTCGTGCTTGCGGTGCCGCTGTTTGATGCGGCGTGCGTCGTGGTCGGCCGTCTTGCGCGCGGCAAGAATCCGATGGTGGGCGACGCGACGAGCCACCTGGGGCACCGGATGCTGGCGCGTGGCGCCGGCCCGCGCACCGTCGTCTTTGTGGCCGCCGGCCTGACCGCCGCGACGGGCGCGGCATCGCTGATGCTGTATTCGGCCGACGACCGGCTGCCACCTGCGTCGTGCTGCCTCGTCGCCTTGACGCTTGTGACGGTTCTGCTTGCCCGTCGGCGGCCGCGGACGACGGCGCCGCCTCATGCGGAGGAGCCGGCATGACCCTGGTCGCTCCTTCCGGCCGGATTACGGCCCGGTGGCTCCGCCGGGCGGTGATCGTCATCGCGGCCGCCATGCTCGTGGTCCTTCCCCGGTTTTCGACGAATGCGTCGTTTCTCGGCGTGCCGGATGTGCCCGGGCCGCTCGTTGTCCTCGTCATCGGCCTGGGGCTGTGGCTGATGCCGGTTCTGCTGGCGGCGTCGTGGGTGGCCGAGCGCCGGGCGACACTGCCCGCCGCCTGGCTGGTTGTTCCGGCGGGGCTGTTCGTTCTCGGCGCGGCCGTTTCGACGGTCGTGGCGTCGGACAAATCGTCGGCGTTGGTCCGGGCGGCCGAGATGACCGGGCTGTGGGTCGGGGCGTTCGCCCTGGTCCAGGCCATCCGGACGGACGCCGAGCGCCGGTTTCTGCTGTCGGTGCTGGTGGCCACGGCGCTGGTGTCGGCCGCAGTCGCCGTCCACCAGACGACGATTGGCCTGCCGAAGGCGTGGGAGATCTTCCAGGCGCACCGCGAGATTATCCTTCCACATTATGGCATCGAGCCGGGCGGGTACCAGGAGCAGGCGTTCATCGACCGGTTCTTCGGCGGCGTTCAGGCCGCGATGGGGCATCCGAACGTGCTGGCGGCGTTCCTGACGCTGGGTTGCCTGGTGGCGGTGGGCCTCGCGCGGGAGAAGTGGACGGAGGTCGGGTCGCGCGGGGCGCGTGTCCTTGCAACCGTGATGATTGCGGCGGCGGCCGCGTGCGCCTGCGGCATCGTCCTGACGCAGAGCCGCGCGGCAGTGGCGGCGCTGGCGGTCGGCCTGTATTGGCTGGCCGTGGCGTGGTGGGTACGGAAGCGGCGCGTGCGGATCGTGCTGTACGTCGCGCCGCTGGTCATCGCGGCGGTCGGGCTGGCCGCCGCAACCCAGGTGGACCATCCGGCGGTGGCGGGGGCGGTGAAGACGCTGCGGTACCGACTCGATTACTGGTGGGCCACGCTCAAGATCCTCCACCGGTATTGGGAGACCGGCGTCGGCCTCGAGAACTTCGGGCACCATTACGTCGAGCACAAAGTCGCCTGGGCGCCCGAAGAGGTGGCCGATCCCCACAACATGCTCCTCTCGACGTGGAGCAAGTTGGGCCTGGCGGGGGCCACGGCGCTCGTGCTGCTGGCCGTGGGAGCCGTCAGGGTGTGGCTACGCGAGAATCCGAGCCGCGACCCCGCGCCGAGCCACGACCCCGCGCCGAGCCACGACCCCGCGCCGAGCCACGACCCCGCGCCGAGCCGCGACCCCGCGCCGAGCCGCGAGCGCGAGCGAGCGGTCCCGCCCGGCGAGCCGCTGCTCGTGCTGCTCGTCCCGGTGATGGCGGTTGCCGGGCCGGTGGCGATCTACCTGTTCGCCCTCGGGTGGGGCTATGGCGTTGCGGCGACGGCGGTCATGGCGATGGTCATCGGGCTCGGCGCGGGCGAAGAGCCGTCGCGACTGGAAGCGTCGGCCCGGCCGCTCCGGAGCCTGCGCACCGCGTGCGTCGTGGCGGTGCTGGCGTTTGCGCTCCAGGAACAGATCGGCACGGCCATCCTCGAGCCGCCGGCCGCCTGGGCGATGCTCGTCGTGGTCGGCGTGTCACTTCGAGCCCGTCGCGGGAGCAACGGGGCATCTCCCGTCGCGCCCGACGCCGTCGCGCCCGACGCCGTCGCGCCCGACGCCGGCGCGTCCGAGGCCGGCCTGCCCGGGTTCTCGCTTAGCGCGCCCGCCAGGTTCCTGCTCATGGCGTTGGCAATGACGGTGTGCTTCCTGTACGTCCGGCAACTGATTCTGCCGGTGGGTCGCGAACGGGCGCTGCTGAGGATCGCAGGGTGGGATCGGGCCGCTTTCGAGGGTGACGAGCCGCTGCGTGCCGCCGCCGAAGCCAACCCGCTGGCGTGGGAGCCGCACCTGCTCCGCGCGCGGGCCTGGAGGCGGGAAGCCGGGGCGGTCGAAGGGGCCACCGCCGCCGTCCATCTCGAACGGGCGATTGAGGGATACCGCGACGCCCTGACCCGGCATCCGCGTCTGCGGCGGGCACACCTGGCGCTGGCGAGGTGCTATCTTGCCCCGAAAGGGGCCGAGCGAGATCCGAACGCCCTGTCCGCAGCGCGGGCGTGTCTGGAGGAGGCCTCGCGGCTGTATCCGACGCACATCCCGACCCGCCTGCGTCTGGCCGAGGTGATCGATCATCTGGGCGATAACGCCGCCGCTCTCGAGGCTTACCGGGAGGTCTTGCGGCTGGATGGCCTGATGCCCGAGCCGCGCCTGCGGCTCAAAGACGAGGCCCGCGCCAAAGTCCGGACCCGGATTGCCGAACTGCAAGGCGCCTCGGCGCCCCCGGAAAACGCCAAATAGTGCTTGACTCGGGCGCAACAGGCACTATTGTGGGTCAGCAATGCGGCAGGCGGCTCACGGCCGCAGCGAATGAATGCCAGGCGCAAGGAGACGTCGCATGTGGTATTACATCATCCTGGGCCTCTTGCTTGTAGCCCTAATCGTCGCTTACGTTGTCATTAAGAAGAAGCAGAGAGAAGGATAGTCGGCGCCGCCGGCGCTTTCGTGGACGGGCCGCCGAGCGCAGGCGGCACTGCGGAGACGGACCGGATTCGCCTGCCGCGGGTAGGCCTATCCGGTCCGTGTCGCCTTGCAGCGGCTTTTTGCTTGCATCGCTTGCCGCCGGCGCGTACGGTGGAGCGTTCGCCGACGGTGGTGGGAGAGGTTTATGCACGAAATACGTATTGCCACAGACAAGATCGAGATGCTGACCACGCTGAACGATTCGCCGACGGCTGAGCGGATCTGGGACGCACTGCCCATCGACAGCACCGTCAACACGTGGGGGCAGGAGATTTACTTCAGCATCCCCGTGCAGTGCGACCTGGACCTGGAGGCCCGCGACCGCATGGAGGTTGGCGAGGTCGGCTACTGGCCGACCGGCAGCGCCTTCTGCATCTTCTTTGGCAGAACGCCCGCTTCCAAGGGCGACGAGCCCAGGGCTGCCAGCCCCGTCAACCCAATCGGCCGCTGTGAGGGCGACATCAAGGTCTTCCGGCAGGTCCGTGAAAGCAGCGCCGTTCGCATCGAACGCATCGAAGAGGAGACCGACCCGGTGCCGGGCCGTGTGGACGAGGCGCCGCCCGCTGAGGCGGATGCGCCCACGCAGGAACCACCGGCCGAGGCCGCCGACGCCGGCAAACCGGAAGCCTCCGCCGATGCCGGCAAACCGGAAGCCTCCGCCGACGCCGAACCGGGCGAGGTGGCCCAGAACCCCGACGCTGCCGAACCGGGCGAGGCGGCCCAGAAACTCGCCGCTGCCGAACCGGGCGAAGATGCCGACAAGGAGAAACCGGCTGAGGAGGCGTAGCCACTTCGCCCCATATCGCCTGTAACGTCTTTTTCAGCAACGCGTTAGTACTACTACGCTACCTGCGTCCGTGGCCGGTTGTGGCCCGGCCGGGGAAATCGGGAGTCAGGGCCATATTCAATGCCAAACCAGCCTTTCGGTTTGGCTTTGAATGGTTTGGCTTTATGGTGGCCGAGACGTTCAAACGGCCTCTTGGCTGGTCAAACCGGAAACCGCCCCGGTTTGACCGCCAAGTGGCCCTGACTCCCGATTTTCCCGGCCGACCGGCACGGGCCCATATGGGTCCGTATGGACGAGACGGGAAAAAGTAGTTGACGGCCGGGTGTGCGGGCGGTATGTTTAGAAGCGTTCCCGCATGAAGCGGGATTTTTTGGCGACGGGCTCTGCCATGGCAGACGTGTCTCTGGAAAACGTGACCAAAGTGTTCCCGGGCGGAACCGTGGCCGTCAGGGACTTCACCCTCGACATCCGGAACCAGGAGTTCATCGTCCTGGTGGGGCCGTCGGGATGCGGCAAATCGACGACGCTTCGGATGGTGGCCGGCCTCGAAGAGGCCACCGAGGGCGTCATCCGCATCGGCGACCGGGTGGTCAACGACGTCCCGCCGAAGGACCGCGACATCGCCATGGTCTTCCAGAACTACGCCCTGTACCCGCACATGACGGTTTACAAGAACATGGCGTTCGGCCTGAAGTTGCGGCGGTTTGCGAAGGACGAGATCGACCGGCGCGTAAGAGACGCCGCCGGAACCCTCGGCATCGAGGACCTGATGGACCGCAAACCCAAGGCCCTCTCGGGCGGGCAGAGGCAGCGTGTGGCGGTGGGCCGGGCCATCGTCCGTCAGCCCCAGGCGTTTCTGTTCGACGAGCCGCTCTCGAACCTCGACGCCAAACTCCGCGTCGAAATGCGGGCCGAACTCAAGAGCCTGCACCATCGCCTACAGACCACCGTCATCTACGTCACGCACGACCAGGCCGAGGCCATGACACTCGGCGACCGCGTCGTCGTCATGAACGAGGGCGAGATTCAGCAGGTCGCCCCACCGCTCGAAGTCTACGATTACCCCGTCAACCGCTTCGTGGCGGGGTTCCTCGGAACACCCGCCATGAACTTCCTGGACGGCCGGATCGTCGTGCAGGACGGCGGCACGTACTTCCAGATGGACTCCGCGAGGGTCCTTCTGACGGACGGGCTCGGCGCCCGCGCGCAAGAGGCCGTCGGAAGGAACGTCACGTTGGGCGTCAGGCCGGAGGATGTCGGCGTCGAGGGCGCCGGCAAGTTCGCGGGCACGGAGAACGTCGTGCCGACCACGGTGCGCGTCGTCGAACCCCTCGGCGACGAGCAGATCATTCACGTGAGCGGACCGGCCGGCGTCCCGATGGTGTGCAAACTTGATGCCCATATCAAGATAGCGGTGGATGACCCGCTGGAGGCGCACCTCGACATGGGCCGGACTCATTTGTTCGACGACCAGACGGGCGACAACATAAGTTTGGAGCCTGAGCATGTAGCACACGCCGGTTAATTCGAGGCGCGGTGCGGGCCGGCCCCCGCCGGAGGGCGGGCGGCGGCCAAAGTGGGGTCTGGTCGTGGTCCCACTTTTTTGCTTCGGCGGCCGATGGGGCAGCCGAACGAACGGCAAACTGACACGGGAAGCAGCGGGCGCGAATGAACGGTGCCGATCTGGTCCGGATCGTGGATGCAATTCGACGCGAGAAGAACATCGACGCCGAAGTGGTGTTCCAGGGCATCGAGGCTGCGCTGGCCTCCGCCGCCAAAAAGCACTTCGGCACCGCCGAAGAGGCCGTGGTCTCCATCAACCGTGAGACGGGCGACATCGAGGCTACGCTGAACGGCCAACTCCTCGACCCGGCCGTCCTCGGCCGTATCGCCGCACAAACCGCCAAGCAGGTCATCATCCAGAAAATCCGTGACGCCGAACGGGCAAGTCTCATGGCAGACTACGGCGACCAGATCGGAACGATCGTCTCGGGCCAGGTCACCCGGGTCGACCGCGGCAACGGCATCGTCAATCTGGGCCGCGGCGAGGGGTTCCTCCCGCGCAGCGAACAGATTCCGGGCGAGACGCTCCACGTCGGCGACCGCATCCGGGCCATTATCATCGAGGTCCGCGAGGCCGGCTCAGGCGTCAAGATCGTGCTCTCGCGCGTCCACCCGGAACTGATCATCCGACTGTTCGAACTCGAGGTGCCCGAAGTGGCCGACCGCATCATCCAGGTCGAGGGCATCGCCCGGGAGGCCGGGCACCGGACCAAGGTGGCCGTCTCCAGCGTGGACAGCCGCGTCGACGCCGTCGGGGCGTGTGTCGGCATTCGCGGCAGCCGCATTAAGAACATCGTCGAGGAGGTGGCCGGCGAGAAGATCGACATCGTCCGGTTCAACGAGTCGCCCCAGGTATTCATCGCCAACGGCCTGAAGCCGGCGGAGGTCAAGGAGATCCTCCTGAACCGCGACATCAACAGGGCAACCGTCCTCGTGTCCGAGGACCAGTTGAGTCTGGCCATCGGCAAGAGGGGCCAGAACGTCCGCCTCGCGGCGAGGCTGAGCGGCTGGAACATCGATATCATGACACCGGCCGAGTACGACGAACAACGGGCCACGGCCATGGAACAGATGGCCGATATCGAAGCGGTCACTCCGGACCTGATCAACGAACTCATGGCCGCCGGATACATCAGCCTCGCCGACGTGGTCGAGGTCGACCCCGAAACCCTGTCGCGCCTGGCAGGCGTCGATGCGGAGCAGGCCCAGCAGATCATCGCCCAGGTGGCCGAACGCGTCGCGGAACTCGAAGCCCAGGCGGCCGAACGCGAAGCCGAAGAAGCCGCCGCTGCCGAGGAAGCCGCCGATGCCGAAGCCGCCGCCAAGGAAAGCGGCGATGAGGAGGCACCGGCCGAAGAAGGCGCCGATGAGGAGGCACCGGCCGAAGAAGGCGCCGATGAGGGGACGCCGGCCGAAGAAGGCGCTGGCGAGGAGACCCCGGCCGAAGAAGGCGCTGATGAGGAGGCACCGGACGAGGAGCCTGAATCCGAGGACACCGAGACCGACGCACAGGTCTCCGACGACGTGGAGCCCGACGAGCCCGAAATCGAGGAAACCGAGGCGGAACCGGCCGCGGACGAGCAGGAGGCGGCCGCAGAACCTGGGGCCGTGGAGCCCGACGAGGCCGAAATCGAGGAAACCGAAACGTAGTGCTCTGTCACTGCTCATTTGCAGGGTGCCACTGGCTGCTTGTCAGCCAGTGTTTGGCGAGCAGGAGGAAGGCACTGGCGGACAAGCCGCCAGTGGCACCCACCGTTTCACGTGGGACAGAACAGTAGCCGTTCAGGGAGGTAAGCGGTGTCGGTACGCATCTACGAACTCTCCCGCGAGTTCGACGTGGCGAACAAGGAGGTCATCGAGATCTGCCGCGAGGCGGGGCTTGATGTCAAGTCGCATTCCAGCACCGTCGACGAAGACGAGGCCGACCTGATCCGCCGCCGCCTCACCGCGATTCTCGGTGACGAGACGGAGGAACCGAAGCCCGAGCCGCTGTCCGAGCCCAAGGCCCCTGCCGTCGCGACGGCCGAACCCCCGGAACCGCCTGAGCCCGAACTCACGCCCGAAGAGCAACTCGAACAGGCACGCAAGCGGGTCGTAGCGCTGCCCAGCCGCGGACCCAGGAAGCCCAAGGCGGAAGGGCTGAAACTGCCCGGCCGGGGCAAACCCCCGGCCCGTCCATACGAACCCGTAGTGGGTGAGCCCCCGCCTGCGGCCCCGGCTGTCGAAGCCGAAGCCCCTGCCGCCCTCGAGGAGGCCCCTGTAGCCGAGGCCGCCGAGCCCGCCGCCGTCGAAGAGCAGCCCGCTGCCCCCACACCCGTGGAAGCGCCCGCGGCCGCACCGACCGCCGAGGCGCCCGCGGCCGAGGCGCCTGCGGCCGAGGCGCCTGGCGTCGAGGTCCCCGCGCCCCCCGCCGAGAGACGCGAGCGCAGACGCCTGCCCCGCAGGCCGCCGGGACCGAAACTCGCGCCGAAGCCGAAACTGGCCCCGCGCCCGAAACTCGCGCCCACCAAGCCGCTGCGCCACCCGCAGAAGGTGGCCGAGCCGGCCGCGCCGCCCGAACCGCATCCCCAGGCGATCGGCGTCGGCCCGCCCAAGAAAAGAAAACCGCCGGCGCGACCGGCGAAACCCAGGGCCAGACCCGCCGCCGCCCGCGCCGATGAGGGCGCGGCGGCGCCCGTCAAGGAAGCCGCTCCGGCGGCTCACCGCGGACGACGACGAGGTAAACGTGCTCCCGAACCGGAGACAGAGGGCGTGAAGCGGGCCCAGGCGTTCCGCCGGCGCGAACGGATCCGCAAACGCGAAGAGGTCGAGGACATCGCTGCCATGGGCGCCGGCGCCGGCGCCGGCTCGCGCGTCGCGAGCGAACGCGTCCGCATCGGCCGCGGCGGCAGGCCTCTTAAAGCCCGACCGTCGCGCGCCCTGCCGGGGGCGCACGTCCCCGAAGGGCCGAAGAAGACCGTCGTCGAAATGCCCGTCACCGTCAAGGGCCTCTCGGCCGCACTCGGCATCAGGGCCAGTGACATCATCAAGCACCTCATGGTGCAGGGTGTCATGGCGACCATCAACGACACGCTCACCAACGAGCAGGTGCTCGATGTCGCCGTGGGCCGCAACATCGAACTGGAACTCCGCCGGGAGCGGCGCCCGGCCGACGTCATTCAGGAGATCGAGGAGCGAGAGGACCCGGCCGAGGCACTCCAGCCGCGATCGCCCATCGTCACCTTCCTCGGACACGTGGACCACGGCAAGACGTCGTTGATGGACTACATCCGCAAGTCGCGCGTCGTGGAGGGCGAGGCGGGCGGCATCACGCAGCACATCGGTGCGTACCGCGTCCACGTGGGCCAGCGATGGATTACGTTCCTCGACACGCCCGGCCACGAGGCGTTTACCGCTATGCGGGCACGCGGCGCCAAGGTGACCGACGTCGCGGTCCTGGTCATCGCCGCCGACGACGGCGTCATGCCGCAGACCGAGGAGGCCATCAACCACGCCAAAGCCGCCGGCGTGCCTATCGTTGTGGCCATCAACAAGTGCGACCTCCCACAGGCCAACCCCGGCCGGGTCAAACAGCAACTGACTCAGTACGAACTGCTGACTGAAGAATGGGGCGGCCAGACGATCTGTGTCGAAACGTCGGCCACCACCGGGCAGAACGTCGATCAGTTGCTCGAGTCGCTCCTGCTCGAGGCCGAGATGATCGAACTCAGGGGCAATCCCGACCGACCCGCGTTCGGTACCGTCATCGAGGCTGAACTGGCCGAGGGCTTCGGGCCGATGGCCACACTCCTCGTCCAGAACGGGACGCTCGAGGCCGGCAACGCCGTCCTGGCAGGATCGGCCTGCGGCAAGATCCGCGCGATGACCGACGAGAACCGCAAACGGATGCGAAAAGCCGGACCCACGGTGCCGGTCCGCGTGGCGGGGCTCTCCGATGTCCCCGAGGCCGGCGACCGGTTCTACGTCCTCGACGAATTCTCGTTGGCCAGGCAACTGGCCGAGGAACGACGACGCAATAGGCGGGAGACCGCACTGGCCGAGCGGCGCCGCCCGCGAACCCTTGAGGCCGTCTTCGAACAGATGACCACCGAGGAGGTCACGGAACTGCCCGTCATCATCAAGGCCGACGTCCAGGGCTCCGTGCAGGCCATCCGCGAGAACCTCGAAAAGATCGAGCATCCGGAGGTCCGCGTCCGAGTGATTCACGCGGCCGTCGGCGGCGTGAACGAGAGCGACGTGCTTCTGGCCGACGCATCCGACGCCATCGTCATCGCCTTCAACGCGGTGCCGGATCAGGCGACCCGCCTCATGGCAGAGGCGCGCGGCGTGGACATCCGCCAGTACAGCGTCATCTACAACGCGACCGACGACGTCCGCAAGGCGCTCGAAGGGCTGCTTGCGCCCCACGAAGAGGAGCGACACCTCGGCGAGTGCGAAGTGCTTGAGACGTTCAAGATCAGCCGCGTCGGAACCATCGCCGGCTGCCGCATGACCGACGGAGTCATCAACCGCAATGCCAAACTGCACATCATCCGCGACGGGGTGGTCATCTACAGCGGCCGGATCGAGTCGCTGAAACGGTTTAAGGACGATGTCCGCGAGGCCCGCGCCGGGCAGGAGTGCGGCATTCACGTCGCCGGCTACAATGACATCAAGGTCGGCGACCGGATTGAGGCCTTCGAGGTGGTTTCCGTCGCGCGGACGCTGTAGAAAGCCACGCCTGGCGATGCTCGCAGTAGCCGCGGGCGATGCTCGGACTAGCCGCCAGTGCGAGCGAGCGGAGGGAGACCGGTGATGGTGGTCGGCGTCCTCCAGATGCGGCTGTTGATCCGCGAGGCGACCTCCCTGAAGGACAAACGCCGCGTCGTCAAGAGTCTCCGCCAGCGTATCCGCAACGAGTTCAACGTCTCGGCCAGCGAGATCGACGCCCTCGACCGCCGCCAGAGCGCGGTCCTCGGCGTCGCCATCGTGACGAACGAGACTCGCTTTGCCGACAAGGTGATGGCGAAGGTGGTCGATCTGGTCCGGCGCACCCGCGGCGCTGAACTGATCGAGTACGAAACCGAGGTGCTTTAGGTCGGGGAGCCCTCCGATGAAACGAGGCCGGCAGAGGGTGCCGGGGCGGCGCCCGCGACGCGTCGCAAGCATCATCCGCGAGGTCGTCAGCGAGGCCCTGGTCACCGAACTGGACGATCCGCGAGTGGCGTTCGTAACCGTCACGGGCGTGGAGGTTTCGGCCGACATGCGGGTGGCCGATGTCCGCGTCTCCGTGATGGGCGAGCCGAAGCAGCAGAAGGCATGCCTGCGGGCCATCCGGCACGCCCACGGCCGCGTCCAGGAACGGGCGGCGGATGCCCTGGCGATGAAGTTCTGCCCGGTGTTGCGGTTTCATCTGGACGACTCGGTCAAACGGAGCGTCTCCTTGAGCGCCTTGATCGCCAAGGCCCGGGCCGAGGATGAAGCCGCCCGCGCCGACCGCATCCGGCGAGGCGTCGAGAGCCCCGACGCCGAACTCCAGGACGAGCCCGCGGACATGCCGGTCGAACTGCCCGAAGGCGGTCCGTAAAGAGGTACTTGTTTAGCGTGTTTTCGAAGCGATGTCATTTCGACCGAGTCCCGGCGCGCCGGGACTCGCTCGGAATGACACGCTAAACACGTACCTAAGAGAGTATGGGAGAACGGGCGATGCCCACGTTCACCGACAAGGTCAAACGCCTCGAACGTATCCGGCTGACGCTGCGGGGCCGTTACGGCGAGCAGCCGCGCGCCGCCGTCACGCATGCGGTCGAGCACGCCGTCCGGACGGTCCTGGGCGAAGAAGCGACGAGCGATGCCGTCGAGAAGGCCGTGGACCGGCTCCGCCGACACTTCGTCGATTGGAACGACCTGCGGGTGAGCCGGCCTCGCGAAATCCGCGAGGTCCTCGGCGCGACCTTCCCGCGGGGCGGACACAAAGCGCGCGTCATCCCGCGCCTGCTGGACCAGGTGTTCAAGCAGCACAACAGCATGGTCTGGGATTTCCTGGAGTCGATGGGCAAGGTCGAGACGCGGGCGTACTTCGAGAAACTCGAGGAGGTCCGTCCGTTCGTGGCCGCCACCATCGCCCGCGATTGCATCGGCGCCCACGCGTTTCCGGTCGATAACGACGTGGCCCGCGTGTTGGGGCGGTTGGCCATCGTCGATCCGGCCGCCCAGTCCGAGGCCGACATGCAGGCGCTGCTGGAACGCGCCGTCAAGTCAGACCGCGCCTTCGAACTGCACCGGCTGGTCAAACACCTCGCCGAGCAGTTGTGCGTGGTCGGCACGCCACTGTGCGTCAAGTGCCCTTTGAGAAGGACGTGTCCGGCGGCGCTGAGTCCGAGAAAACGCAAAGCCCGAAAGAAGGCGAAGAAACCGCCGGCCGCAAAACGCAAAGCGAAGAAGCCCGCCGCCAGGAAGAAGGCGAAGACGAAGGCCGCCGCGAAAAAGACCAAACCAAAGAAAAAAACCGCGTCCGGGCGCAAACGCGCTCCCGCCACGAAACCCAGGCGAGACGGGCGCAAGAAATAGCCGATAAGGCCCTGAAGGAACGGCGCATGAGGAAGCCAACGAACATCCTGAAACTCGGCTTGCCGAAGGGCAGTCTCGAAAAGGCCACACTCGACCTGATGGCACGCGCAGGCTATGAGGTCCAGGTCTCCGAGCGCTCCTACTCCCCCCGGACGGACGACCCGGAGATCGAGATCGTCATGTTCCGCGCCCAGGAAATGAGCCGCTACGTCGAGGACGCCGGCCTCGACGCCGGCCTGACCGGCCAGGACTGGATCGCCGAGAACGGGTCCCGCGTCCACGTGGTCAAGGACCTTATCTACGCCAAGGCTCGCCTGGCCCCGGTACGGTGGGTGCTGGCGGTGCCCGAGGAGAGCAAGATCCGCAGGGTCGAGGACCTGGAGGGCGGGTTGGTGGCCACCGAACTCGTGAAGGTGACCAGGCGGTTCTTCAAGGCGCGCGGCGTCGGCGTCAAGGTCGAATTCTCGTGGGGCGCTACCGAGGTCAAGGCCCGCCTGCTCGACGCCATCGTTGACGTGACCGAGACGGGCTCGAGCCTGCGTGCGAATCGGCTCCGGGTCATCGAGACCGTCATGACGTCCAACACGCAACTGATCGCCAACCGCGCCAGTTGGAAGGACCCGTGGAAACGCGACAAGATCGAGAACTTGGCCCTGCTCCTTCAGGGCGCCATCGACGCCAAGGAGATGGTCGGCATGAAGATGAACGTCAAGGCCGAGGATTGGGTCAAGAAGATCAAGCGACTGCTTCGCGCCGAACGGAGCCCGACGATCAGCCCTCTTGCCGAGACCGGCTGGTACGCCGTCGAGGTTGTGCTGCCTGCCGCCAAGGAGCGCGAACTCGTGCCCAAGTTGAAAAAGGCCGGCGCATCCGGTATTATTGTGTACCCTCTCAACAAAGTCATCCACTGACGGGCTTCGGTGTGCACGTCCGAGAGGGCCGCAGGGAGGACTCACGCAGGAACTGTTATGCGCAGCACGGCACGACCGACGATGGCGTTGGGACTGGTGCTGGCCGCGATAGTGGCGGCTGGCGGCGGTCCCGTGCGCGCCGCAGCGGCGGAGGCGGCTGCGGCGAAGCCCTTGCCTCGCGCCTGCCTCCCGCCGCCGAAACCGCTTGAACCGCCCGGCCCCGACCCGCTGGGGCAGGCGCTGCGCCACTACGTCTGCGGACGCCTTCTGATGGGCAGGCAGGAGACCGTCCTGGCCGCCGAGGAGTTCCGGCAGGCGGCCGCGCTCCGGCCGAACGTCGCTCTCATCTGGATGAACCTGGGATTGACGCAGTACGACACGGGGCGCGTGAGCGCGGCGGTCAAGTCGCTGGACAAGGCGCTTGAGTTGGCCCCGTCGGATCCGCCGACGCTCTATTTCCGCACCCGCATCGCCATCAGCCAGGGCAACCTGCCGATTGCCGTCGATCTGCTCAACCGCCTGACGGCCGCTGCCAAGAAGGGGTCCCCCTACCACATCCTCGGGACATACCATCTGGCGCGGACGCGGCACAACCTGGCCGACATCGACGGGGCTATCGCCGCCTACAGGTCGCTGTTGGAGATGGTGGCGACGCCCAAGAGTTTCTTCCAGCGGTATCCGGAACTGTACCTGGTCTACCGCAGCCAGGTGAAACTTAAACAACGGCTCGCACACCTGCTGTTGGATCGCGACAAGAACGACGAGGCCATCGCCGTGCTGCGCGAGGCGATCGCCGCCCGACCCGGGAACAGGGACCTCTTGAGCCTGATGTGCTCGGCACACCTCAAGAAGCACGACTTCGCCGGCGCACGCGATTGGGCACGGAAGGTCATCGACAGCGATCCCGGCGGCGCCGGGGGGTACCAGCGGCTGGTGGAGACCTACAAGGCCGAGGGAAAGCCTGATGCCGCCACTGCCGAACTCGAACGCTACCACAAGCAGCGACCCGACAATCGGTTTCTCACGATGCAACTCGCCACCACTTACGAGTCCGCCGGACGCAAAGACGAGGCAGCCGCCCTGTATCGCGAACTCATCTCCCCGTCGGCGAAATCAACCGGCACCAGCGTGACGGCGGCCTTGAAACTGGCCGAGATCCACATCGACGCGGGGCGGCCCGTCGAGGCCCTTGAGGCACTCGGATCCACAATGGTCGGCGAGCAGACCGAGGCCACTGTCCTCTACCGCGCCGCCAAACTCATTGACAGCCTCCCGAACCGCGAGCAGGTCTATCTCCAGGCACGGCGCCTTGTTGCCGACGATGTGCCACACTACGGGCCGTTCGTCCTGGTCGGCATGCTGGCCGAGACCGTCAAGCGGCCGGCCGAGGCCATCAGCCTCTACGACAAGGCCATCGCCCGTCAGGGGAAGGCGGCCATCGCGTATTCCCGAAAGGCCGACCTGCTGATTCGGGCCAAGCGCCACGAACCGGCGCTGGACGTGTACCGCGCGGCGGTATCGGCCGGACTCAACCTGCCCATCTTTCGCCGCAAGATGGGAATGATCCTCGAGCACCTCGGCCGGCTCGATGAAGCGCTGGCGGAGTACCGCCTCGCACGCCGCGGCGCAGCCGGCGACAAACATACCCGGTACCTGCTGGCAGGGGCGCTCGCGAAGAAGGGCCGGTTCGAGGAAGCCGAGAAGGAACTCAAAGGACTCCTGAAGGTGTCCCCGAAGGACGTCCAGGCCCGCTGCCAGTTGGCGGGGATCTATCTCGCACAGGGCAACGTGGCGGCCGCCGAGGACGCCGTCCTCTTGGCCCAGGGCGTGGATCCCAAGGCCCTCAACCCGAAGGTCCTCTTGGCCGAGATCCGGTTCAGGCAGAAGCGATACGACGACACCGTGAAACTGGCTCGCGACATCCTCGCCACCTATCCCCGGGAACACAACATGCGGCTGCTGATGGCTTACGCCCTTGCGGGTCAGAGCCGGCATGGGGATGCGGCGAAAGAGGTGCGGGCCCTGCTGGCCGCCCGGCCCGAAAACATCGGCTGGCGGTACCTGCTCGCGGGCCTTTACACCGAAATGGGCGACACCGCCGCCGCCGAACAGGAACTCGAACGCATCCTTCAGACGAAGCCCGACCACGCCCCGTCGAAGAACGATCTCGGATACCTGTGGGCCGAGCGCGGCGTGAAGTTGTCGCGGGCCGAGACGATGATCCGCCAGGCCCTGGCGGCCAATCCGAAAAACGCCGCCTACCTCGACAGCCTTGGCTGGGTCATGTACAAGCAGGGGCGTTTCGAGGGCGCCGTCGAGACGCTCGAGGAGGCCACACGCCTGGCGCCCGAACTCGACCCCATCCTCTGGGACCACCTCGGCGATTCGTACTGGCGGCTCGATCGCCACACCGACGCCGCCAAGGCTTGGCAGGCCGCCGCCAAAATCCTCGAATCGCACGGAGGCGAGGCCAAGCCCGACGACCTGACCCGCGTCCAGCAGAAACTCAAAAAACTCGACGCCGGCGCGAAACCCGAGGTCGCTCCCATCGCCCCCAGCCAGCAACGCAGCCGCCCTGACGCTCGACTCAACCTCCCCGGAACGACCCTCAGCCCCAAGCACTAGGAGCCACGCCATGTCCGGTCATTCTCACTGGTCCACCATCAAGCGGAAGAAGGGCGCGGCCGACGCCAAGCGCGGCAAGGTGTTCTCAAAATGCGCCAAGGCCATCACCGTGGCAGCCAAGACGGGCGGCGGCGACCCCGACATGAACCTACGACTCCGCTACGCCATCGACGAGGCACGATCCGCCAACATGCCCAACGCCAACATTGAGC
>Ga0307427_1000553_pt1 | contig 22864 bp, 13 predicted proteins | sample SalMarWE160190MG_FD_202162 | JGI IMG/M metagenome (GOLD analysis project Ga0307427, IMG submission 202162) | Salt marsh sediment microbial communities from the Plum Island Ecosystem LTER, Massachusetts, United States - WE1603-190 | ecosystem: Environmental > Aquatic > Marine > Intertidal zone >... | reverse complement strand
CGCCGCATCACCCTGACGAACCTCTCGAACAAAACCCGCGGCATCGAACTGACCTCGTTCGCGGAGGTGGCCCTGGCCGAACCGGCCGCCGACCTGGCCCACCCGGTCTTCAACTCGCTCTTCGTCCAGACCGAGACGATTCCCGAAAAATCCGCCGTTCTCTGCACGAGGCGGCCCCGTTCCGCCGAGGAGACGCCACCCTGGATGTTCCACGCCATGATCGTCCACGCCGACAAGATCATGCCCTGGGCCTCCTTCGAGACCGACCGGGCCCGGTTCCTCGGGCGCGGCCGCACGCCCGCCGACCCTGCGGCCCTCGACCATCCCGGGCCGCTCTCGAACACGGCCGGGTCGGTGCTCGATCCGAACATCTCGGTGCGGCGGCGGCTGCGCCTGGACCCCGGCGAGTCGATCATCGTCGACGTCGTCGCCGGCATCGGCAAGGACCGCGACGAGGCCATCGCCTCCGTCGACCGGTACCATGACCGCCGCCTCGCCGACCGTCTGTTCGAGTTGGCATGGACGCAGAGCCAGGTGCTGCTCCATCAACTCCACGCCACGGAAACCGACGCGCTGCTGTTTGCGCGGCTGGCGGCGTCGATCGTCTTCGCCAACTCACGGTACCGCGCCAACGCCTCCCTGCTGGCACGCAACCGCAAGGGGCAGGCCGACCTGTGGCGGTACGGCATCTCCGGCGACCTGCCCATCGTCCTGGTCCGCGTCACCGACCAGTCCGGCCTGGACCTCGTGCGCCGCATGATCCAGGCCCACGGGTACTGGCGACACAAGGGGCTGCGTGTGGACCTGGTCATCTGGGTCGACGCCTTCGCCGGCTACCGCCAGAGCCTGTGGGACCAGATCATGGGCGTCGTGAACGCCGGGCCCATGGTCAGCGCGCTGGACCAGCGAGGCGGCGTCTTTGTCCGCAGCACCGACCAGTTGCCCGAAGACGACCGGTTGCTGATTCAGTCGGTGGCCCGGGTGGTGGTGTCGGACCGCGGCGGCACGCTGGCCGAGCAGGTTGAGCGCCGCCGCCGCGCCGAAACCCTCACGCCGCCGCTTCGGCCGGTTCGAACCCCCGAACCGCCCCTGCCCGGCGAGGCCGAACTGCCCGCGCGCGACCTCGACTTCTTCAACGGGCTCGGCGGGTTCACGCCCGACGGGCGCGAGTACGTCATCCAACTCCAGAGCGGCGCGGCCACCCCCGCACCATGGGCCAACGTGCTGGCCAACGCCGAGTTCGGCACGGTCGTGACCGAATCGGGCGGCGCCTACACCTGGTTCGAGAACGCCCACGAGTACCGCCTGACCCCGTGGCACAACGACCCGGTCGCCGACACCAGCGGCGAGGCCTTCTACATCCGCGACGAGGAGACCGGTCGGTTCTGGTCGCCCACGTCGCGTCCGGCGCCCGGACCGACGCCCTACGTCTGCCGCCACGGCCTCGGCTATACGGTCTACGAGCACACCCAGCACGGCATCTTCACGGAGATGTACGCGTACGTGGCGACCGACGCGCCGGTCAAGTTCGCCCTGTTCACGTTGCGGAACCTCTCAGACCGCGACCGACGCCTCAGTGTCACGGGCTTCTGCGAATGGGTCCTCGGACAGACTCGCGACAAGAACGCCATGCACGTCATCACCCGCCAGGACCCGCAGACGGGCGCCATCATGGCCTCCAGCGCCTACGGCACCGATTTCGCCGACCGGGTGGTCTTCTTCCAAACCAGCGAGGCCGACCACAGCCTGACGGGCGACCGCACCGAGTTCATCGGCCGAAACGGCTCTCCCGCCAGCCCCGCCGCCATGAGACACCAGCGCCTCAACGACCGCGTCGGCGCCGGGCTCGACGCCTGCGGCGCCATTCAGGCCTTCCTCACGGTCCCGGCCCGACAGGAGCGGCAGATCGTCTTCATCCTCGGCGCCGCACGCAACGAACAGCAGGCCTACGACGTCCTGAACCGCTACGGCGGCATCGACGGGGCACGCGTCGCACTGGAAACCGTCTGGGACCACTGGAAACGGCTGCTCGGCGGCGTTTACGTCGAGACGCCCGACGTCGCGGTCAACCTCATGGCCAACCACTGGCTCCTGTACCAGGTGATGGCGGGACGCTTCTGGGGACGTAGCGGCCTGTACCAGTCGGGCGGGGCCTTCGGGTTCCGCGACCAACTCCAGGACTCGATGGCGCTGGTGCACGAGTGCCCGCACCTGATCCGCGAGCACCTGCTGACCTGCGCCGGCCGGCAGTTCCGCGAAGGCGACGTCCAGCACTGGTGGCATCCGCCGACCGGCCGCGGCGTCCGGACGCGCTTCTCCGACGATTACCTCTGGCTCCCTTATACCACCTGCCACTACGTCACCCACACGGGCGACACGGGCGTCCTCGATGAGTTGGTGCCGTTCCTGGAGGGGAGGCCCGTCGAAGAGGGCGAGGAATCGTACTACGACTTGCCGCAGATCGCCGACGAGCAGGCCTCCCTGTACGATCACTGCGTCCGGGCCATTCGCCACAGCCTCACCTTCGGCGAGCATGGCCTGCCGCTCATCGGGTGCGGCGACTGGAACGACGGACTCAGCCGGGTCGGCAAAGACGGAAAGGGCGAGAGCGTCTGGCTGGCGTTCTTCCTGTACGACCTTCTGAACCAGTTCGCCCAACTGGCCGAGCAGCGCGACGACGGCGCCACGGCCAAGGACTGCCGCGAGGCCGCCCGCAAACTCCAGGCCAACATCGAGACCCATGGCTGGGACGGACGGTGGTACCGCCGGGCCTACTTCGACAACGGCGCGCCGCTCGGGTCGGCCCAGAGCCCCGAGTGCCGCATCGATTCGCTGCCCCAGTCGTGGGCCGTCCTTTCCGGGGCCGCCAAGCCCGAACGGGCCGAGATGGCCATGCAGTCGGTCTTCGAAAACCTCGTGGACTGGAACCTGGGACTCGTCAAGTTGTTCGACCCGCCCTTCGACAGCGCACCGTGGGACCCGGGCTACATCAAGGGCTACGTGCCGGGCGTCCGGGAGAACGGCGGTCAGTACACCCACGCCGCCGTCTGGGTCGCCATGGCGGCCGCCATGCTGAAGCAGACCGACACGGGGTGGCGGCTGGCGTCGGTCCTCAACCCGATCCACCACGCCGACACGCCCGAAGGCGTCGCCCGGTACATGGTCGAGCCTTACGTCGTGGCCGCCGACGTCTACACCGCCGCCGGACACGAGGGCCGGGGCGGATGGACCTGGTACACCGGAAGCGCCGCCTGGATGTACCGGCTGCTCATCGAGACGCTCCTCGGCCTCTCGCTCGAGGTCGACACGCTCACCCTCGCCCCCATCCTGCCGCCCGACTGGAAGGGATACACCATCCACTACCGGTTCCGCCAAACCCAGTATCACATCAAGATCTCCGTCGCCGGACCGGCTACCTGGAACGTCCGCAGCATCCGCATCGACGACGAACCGCAGCCCGACAACAAGATCCACCTCGTCGACGACGGCCACGACCACATCGTTCGCGTCCAGGTGGGGTAGCGAGGCGAGTCAACTCGCCGGCTACCTGGTCCGGGCCGCGCCGTGCGGCCGGCGCGCCCGTCCGACGCAACACGCTCTATCATTATCTGGACGCGCCCGTGCCGAAATGCTACAACAGCAGTCCAAAGTGACAAGTCGGCGCCGTCGATCCTGGTCCTCGGACTTTAGACGTCGACCTTGGGACTTTGGACTTTGGACTTTTGGCCATGATCAACCACGCAGCCATTATCGGCGACGGCGCCATGGGAAGCCTCAGCGCCATCCTCCTGGCGCAGAACGGCATCGCCGTCCGGATGTGGTCGGCCTTCCCGGACCACGCCGAGGCGATCCGGCACGACGGCATGAACCAGCGGTTCCTGCCGGGCTTCCCCCTGCCGCAAGGACTCGTGGTCTCGACCGACGCTCGCGAGGTGACCGACGGGGCCGACCTGGTGGTCGTGGCCGTCCCGTCGCGGTATCTTCGCGAGGTCCTGGCGCGGATCCAGCAGCATCTGCCGGCCGAACCGATCTATACCTCGGTCGTCAAGGGCATCGAGACGGAGAGCCTGCTCAGGCCGAGCGAGGTGCTCGCGAGCCTCGCGGGCCCGCGGCGGACGGTGGTCCTGAGCGGTCCGTGCCTGGCCCGCGAGGTGGCGGCCGAACTGCCCGCCACGGTCGTCGTGGCCTCCGACGATGAGGCGGCCGCCGAGCAGGTCCGAAAGGCCTACGCCACACCCTGGTTCCGCGTCTATACCAGCGCCGACCCGGTGGGCGTCGAACTGGGCGGCGCGCTGAAGAACGTCATCGCCATCGCCGCCGGCATCTGCCACGGACTCGAACTCGGCAACAACGCCGTCGCCGCCCTCGTAACCCGCGGACTCGTCGAGATCACCCGTCTCGGTACGGTCCTGGGCGCGCGGGCCGAGACGTTCGTCGGCCTCGCGGGCCTCGGCGACCTCGTGACAACGTGCGCCAGCGGCCTCAGCCGCAACCATCACGTGGGCCTGGAGATCGGTCGCGGCCGGCCGCTCGACGAGATCCTCGACGAGATGGGCCTCGTGGAGGCCGAGGGCGTCCACACGACCTGGAGCGTGGCGGCCCTGGCCGAGAAGCACGGCATCGAGATGCCCATCACCCGCGAGGTCTACGAGGTGCTCTTCAACGGCAAGCCCGCTCCCGACGCCCTGGCCGACCTGATGCACCGCACGCCCAAGGCCGAAGGGGCTGCCCGGTAGCGGCCCGAGAGCATTCGTGCGCAGCCGGTGCCACGCTTTGGCTCACAAAAGCGTGTTTGCCGGAACGCCGGCAGCGCCCTAACCGTTCAGCCGTCGCCGGTACGGCGACGGGCGTTGCCGTTACCGTTCCGGGGCCCGTTCGCGCCCGCGCCGATGGTTTGCCGAAACGGCGGCAGTGCCCTAACCGTTTAGCCGTCGCCGGTACGGCGACGGTCGTTGCCGTTACCGTTCCGGGGCCCGTTCGCGCCCGCGCCGATGGTTTGCCGAAACGGCGGCAGTGCCCTAACCGTTTAGCCGTCGCCGGTACGGCGACGGTCGTTGCCGTTACCGTTCCGAGGCCCGTTCGCGCCGACGGCTAACCCCGGCTCGGGGGCAGGCGATGGAGTCGCCCGAGACAGTCGAGTTCTCGATGCAGCCTCTGATGCCGGTCATGCTCGTCGGCATCGTGGGACTCGTCGTGCTGTTCATCATTCTGGGCCTGGTGCGGCTGTGGAGTCTGAAGATGCAGTCGAAGTCGGGTGCGTGCGGCGGGATCGACCTGGAGGACCTGCGGCGGCGACGCGACGCCGGCGAGATGACCCAGGCCGAGTACGAAGCCGTCTGCACGAGCGCCTCAGGCGGCGCGGCCGGTTCAGGAACCGAGCAGGAAACGCCGATAAACGAGCGGGGCGCCGAGGGCGGCAACGCGGAAAGGAGTCCGGCGGATGGCGAAGCGTAGCAGCGGCGCGGGCGGCCCGCGGCGGCGTGCCACGTGCAGTTTCTGCGGGAAGAGCGGCCGCGAGACGGGGCCGCTCGTCGAGGGCCAAGAGGGCGTATTCATCTGCGCCGACTGCATCCAGTTGTGCAGTTCCGTCATCCAGGCCGAGCGTCGCCGCGCGGGCGCGCCCCCCCTCGACATCGGCCGCATCCCCACGCCCCAGGAAATCAAGGATTTCCTCGACCTTTACGTCATCGGCCAGGACCTGGCGAAGAAATCCATCTCGGTGGCCGTCCACAACCACTACAAACGCCTCCGCCTCGGCGAGACGGGCGACGAGGACGTCGAGATCGAAAAGTCGAACCTGCTGCTCATCGGGCCGACGGGTTGCGGCAAGACGCTGATTGCACGGAGTCTGGCACACATCCTGAACGTGCCGTTCGCCATCGGCGACGCCACCACGCTGACCGAGGCGGGGTACGTCGGCGAGGACGTCGAAAACCTGCTGCTGAAACTCATCCACGCGGCCGACTTCGACCTGGAGGCGGCCCAGCGCGGCATCATCTACATCGACGAGATCGACAAGATCGGCCGCACCACACAGAACGTCTCGATTACCCGCGACGTCTCAGGCGAGGGCGTCCAGCAGGCCCTGCTGAAGATGCTCGAAGGCACCGTCGCCAGCGTCCCGCCCCAAGGCGGCCGCAAGCATCCCGAGCAACAGTACATCCAGATTGACACGACCGACGTGCTGTTCATCTGCGGCGGCACGTTCGACCGGCTCGAAGACATCGTGGCCCGGCGCATCGGGCACAGCGCCATCGGCTTTACGGAAGGTCAACACGCGGCGGGGAGCCCGCTCGACCGGACGCGCGAGATTCTGCCTCAGGTCACCCCCGACGACCTCGTCCATTACGGCCTGATCCCGGAACTGGTGGGCCGGCTGCCGATCTTCACGCCGCTCATGCCGCTCGACGAGGACGCCCTCTGCCGCATCCTGACCGAACCGAAGAACGCCCTCGTCAAGCAGTACCAGAAATTCTTCGAGATGGAGAAGGCCGACCTGACCTTCACCGAGGACGGCCTTCGCGAGATCGCCCACAAGGCCATGGAGCGGCACACCGGGGCCCGCGCGCTTCGCGCTACCATCGAGAACCTCATGCTCGACGTGATGTTCGAACTGCCCAACCGGCCGCAGGGCTACCGCTACACCGTCACGGCCGAGGTGGTGCGCGGCAAGGCCGACCTGTTCGCCGAGGCGACGCCCATCAAGGAAAGCGCATAGGCATACGTTTAGGTTCCGTGCACCTGGTTTAACCCCACCGCCTTTGAGGCGGTGAACTTTCAGTGAGGCCGTTTGTTGTGTGTCGCCCCGAGCGAAGTCGAGGGGTCTCGTCGTTGCCGTTGTGCCGTGAAAACGGCGAGATTCCTCAACTCTTCTGCGCTCGCTCGGAATGACAAACGGGGCCGAGCGAGCGAGCCACTTCAGCCGTAGGGTGGGTGCTCCGCACCTACGCGGCGCTCTGGAACCCCGTGTGAAAGGCCGTCTGCCCGGAGGCGCCAACGAGTGAACGTACTCCTGCTGCGCCCACCGCTTCAGTTCCGCCGGGGATGGGACATCAACGCCCACGCCGAGGTTCCCCAGGCGCTGATCTCGCTGGGGGCGGTATTGGAGCAGGCCGGCCACGACGTCCGCATCCTCGACGCCAGCGTCCAGGCGGAGCCGGGCGCCCTGGCGTTCGACGAGAACGGATTCCTGCACGTCGGCGCCACCTGGGACCAGATCGAGCCGCAAGTCCGCGAGGCCCGCCCCGACGTGGTCGGCATCAACAACCCGTTCTACACGCAGATGCCGCCCGCGCTGGAGGCCGCACGCCGGGTCCGGCAGGCGTTGCCCGACACGCCGATCCTCCTCGGCGGCCCCCCCGTCACGGTCCGCCCCGAGGAGTACCTGGCCGAGCCGGCCGTCACGGCCGCCGCCATCGGCGAGTCCGAGCGTTCCGCGCCCCGGCTGGTCGAGGCTGCCGCCGCCGGCCGCCCGCTCGACGACGTGCCCGGCGTGGCGTTCCGGCGGGACGGCCGGGTGGTTCAGACCTCGCGGCCGCCGTACGTTGAGGACCTCGACACGCTGCCGCCCCCCGCCTATCACCTCATCGACCTGAAGGCGTACCTTCTGACGGCCAGCCAGGACGCAGACGGCCGGTGGCGGTGGCAGGACCAGCCCATCATGCCGACCCTGACCAGCCGCGGGTGTCCGTACCACTGCTCCTTCTGCACGGTTCACGCCCTGATGGGGCGGAAGTACCGGTGGCAGTCGGCCGACCGGGTCCTGGAACACATCCGGTTCATCGCCACCAACCTCGGCATCCGGCACCTGCACTTCATCGACGACAACCTGGCCCAGAACCTACGGCGGTTCCACCGGATCATCGACGGCCTGAACCGGATGCGCCGCGACGGTCTGCCCATCACCTGGGAAACCCCCATGGGCATGCGGACCGACAAGTTGACGTTCGACGTGCTCAAGAAGGCCCAGGAGGCGGGCTGCCGGTCGATTTTTCTGACGGTCGAGTCGGGCTCGCAGCGCGTCCTGGACGAGGTCATCGGCAAACGGCTGCGGCTGGAGTCGGTGACGCGGGCGGCCGAGGCCTGCCACAGCCTCGGCCTGAAGGCAAGGGCAGGCTTCATCATGGGCCTGCCGGGGGAGACGCTCGACGACATGCAGATGACCGTCGACTTCGCCCGACGCCTGAAACGCCGGTACGGCATTCGCGGGCACCTGTCGATCGCCACGCCCCTCTACGCCACCCGCCTCCACGAGACGTGCGCCGAACGCGGATACCTCAGGCAGCCGATGACGCCGGACAACGTGGCCCGCTCGTTCACCCAGGGGGGCATGATCGAGACCGAGAACTGGTCCATCGCCGACCTTCGACGCATGCGCGACGCGTTCCACCGCCAGACGGGATGGGGCCGCCGGACCCTCCAACGGCTGCGTCGGTGGCTCAAGGGCGCGAACGGGCAATAGACGCACGCCCCCAGACCCACGCGCGTCACAGGTACCCCAGATCCTCCAGCCGGCGGGTCATGGCCTCCTGGTCTTGCTGCGAGTAGCCGTCCTCGCCCGCGGCCGGTGGCTTCGGCCCCTCGGCCTTCCCCATGTCCACGGGCCGGCGGTCCGCCGGAAAGGCGAACGCCGTCTCCAGCATCCGACCGTCCAGGCCGCCGGGCGGCTCCAGCCCCAGGAGCGCCAGCACCGTGGGAGTGATGTCCGCCAGGGCTGCTTCCGAGGGCGGACAGCCGGGCCGGACGGCGGACCCGGAAGCAAGCAGGATGGCCTCCCGCGTGTGGATGCCGGCCAGACCGCTCGCACGATGCACCGGGGGCCGGCGGCCGAACCGCGACGGCCACTTCGTCCGCATATGCCAACCCGGGGCCATCTCGAGCAGCAGGTCCGGGGCCATCTCCACGTAGGGGCCTGTGTACAAGGCGTCCCGGCGATGGACCGCCCGGAAGGGCGCCTGCCCGGTCACGGGGTCCTCCACCGCCATCAGGGCCTCGACGGCCCGGTCGCAAACGGCATCGTAGTCCCGCGGGCTGACAATACCGTTGGGCTTAAGCCCGTCGAGATTCACGAAGAGCCCGAACTCGTGGTCCGTCGCCGGAAAGACCTGCGAGGCCGACCAGTCGATGGTGGGATTGTTCCAGGCGTCGGTGGCCTGGAATATGGCTTGGGCATGATTCGGGCGGGACCGGCCGAGCAACCGTCGCCGCCACCGGCCCCAACGAGCCGGCTTCAGGAGCCCCGCCCCCCGCAGCACCTCCGCCACGTAGACCGTGCCCCTCTTCCGGGCGAACCCGTGGTCGCTGACCACGAGGACCGTGGCGGGCTCGCCGAAGGCGTCGAGCATGCGGCCGATGGCGGCGTCCATCCTGCCAAGCGCATCGTCCATGGCCTGCCGCAGCGCCAGCGCCTCGTCCGGCGCGTCGTCCGGCGCCACCAGGTACCCGTAGTAGGTGTGAAACAGGTGGTCGGGCAGGCTGAAGACGACCATGGCCAGGTCGAGCGTTGCGGGAGCCGCGTAGTCGAAACAGGCGAGGATCGTGTCGCAGTCGGCTTCGGCCTTCTCGCGGATGGAACGGGCCTTGGCCTGGATGTCGGTTTCGCCGGGCCCGGCCACCTCCCATCGCATGGCGGTATTGGCCGGTTCAAACCCGCCCACGCGGTCCCGCAGGGCGCGCTCCGCCTCGGGAGGATACACCACTCCCCCGCCCGGACGGTCTCGGGCCGGGTACCCGCTGATCGACAGCGGCTCGACCGGATCCGCCGGGAAGAACGCCGGAACGAACAGGACGGCGCATCGGCGTCCGGCCTCGGCGGCCATCTGCCAGAGCCGCGGCGAGGGCATGTCGGACGTCGTCACGATCCGCTGACTGCCGTCCGCCTCCCGCCGCAGGAACGAGAACAGGCCGTGCCGACCCGGGTTCAGACCCATGCACATCGTAGGCCAGGCCGGGCACGTGCACGGCGGCAGGGTGGAGGCCATCGTGCCGGCGAACCCCGACTCGGACACTTGCGCGAGGTGCGGCGCCACGCCGCGCGACTGCACGGCTTCCATCGCCTCGGCGCTCATGCCGTCCAGCCCGACGATAAACACACGCTGTGCCCGGTCCATGTGACTCCCTCGCAGACGCCCGGCAAGCCGGGGCCGCGATCAAAGCGCGGATGATAGACCCCGGTTCCCGCGTTGACAAGCCGCGCGGCCTAGCGGTGATGAAACCGTCTTACACGCCCACACGAGGGCGGCCTGGGGGGTAGCCGCCACGCTTCTTGGTTGTGCCGAAACCGTCGACCGCCTACGCTTTTCGCCTCAGCCCTATCAGCGTGATCTCGCCGCGCCGGTCGCCTTTCATCCAAGGCCAAGCCAACCAGAACAGCCACCACCGCAGCGCCTTTCGCGGACTCGTCGGCGCCCGCGGGCCCCGGTCGAGGTCATACGCCCGCTCCAGGAACTCGAAGCCGGCGATCTCGAAGGCGTTGCGGAGCATGCGCCCGGTCAGGGCCGTCCGATGGCCAATGGCCCGGAACGCCTCCTGATCGAAGTAACGGAACGCGCCCTTCAGGAGGAACTCCACGCGGCTTCGCCCCGACTCGATGTTCGGCGTCGACACCACCAGCACCCCGCCCGGCTTCACCACCCGCGCACACTGCCGCGCGAACGCCCACGGGTTCTCCAGGTGCTCGATCACCTCCACGGCCGCCGCCGCTTCCGCGGGTTCCAGCCCCCCCTCTTCTGCGAACGGGCCGTTCAGGTCCAGCGCATGCACCCGCACGCCCTTGACCCCGAACGCCTCCGCCCGGAGTTCCACCGCCTCGACCGGGCCGTACCCGGCATCCACCAAGTGCTGCGCGAGCGCCCCGGACCCCGCCCCGATGTCGATCACCCTGGCCGGCGGCGGCGCATACCGGCGCAGGAGGTCCACCGCCCTTTGATGCACTTCGGGTGAATTCGTCCAGATCGGCAGACCCCGGTAGAACCCGCCCGGCGGCTTGGCATCCGGCGCCACCTCCCAGCGGAAACCTCCGGCCAGCGGCTGGCTCATCCCGCCCTCACTTTCCGGCCTTCGACCCGGACCCCCGCGAAATCGCCATGTCGACGGCGAGGGCCACTTCGTCGCAATCGGGGAACTTCGGACATCGGACGCAGTCGGCCCAAATCTTGTGCGGCAGGGATTCGCGGGGCACACGCCGGAATCCGAGTCCCTCGAAGAAGGAAGGCACCATGGTCAGCGCGAAGACGCGTCCGATGCCCAGGCGGCGGGCGTCCGCGAGGCACGCCCGGACCAGCCGCCGCCCGATGCCCCGGCCCTGGCAGGCCACGGCCACGGCGAGGCTCTTGATCTCGGCCAGGTCGTCCCACTGGATGGCGAGGGCCCCGCATCCGACGACCCTGCGCTTCTCGTCGGCGACCTCGAAATCGCGGAGCGACTCGTACAGGTCGGCCCGGCTTCGGGGAAGCATGATCTGGCGGCGGCTGTACTCGTCGACAAGGGCGTAGATCGGTTCGACGTCGGCCATCCGGGCCTTGCGGACCGTGGTCTTCGTCGGCGCCGAGCGTGTGGAGCGTTTCGCCATGGTCAGCGAAGTGTATCGGCGCCCGCGGCTGAAATCAAGCGGCGTGTGGCCCGCCGCCGGCGCAAAGAAGCGGCGCGGCAATCGGTCTCGACCGCCGCGCCACCTCCCCTTGTTGGCGCCAAGGGGAGCGGGAGTTCCAGCCCCTCCCGGCACCATCTACTTCCTGCGTCTGCGCCGTAGAACCAGAACCGAAGCCAGGCCGCCGCCCATCAGGGCAAGCGTCGCGGGCTCGGGGATGATGTTCTTGTCTTTGCTGATGAGGAGGGTGCGACCGGGGGCGAGGACCTTGTCCCACTGGAACATCCAGGCAACGTCGCCCGTCACCGGACCGCTGCTGTTGTCGAGCGTCGTGGGGCTGGCGTCTTCGAGCAGGCCGAGGATGTCGGGGGCGAGGCCCACCTGGTGGCCGCTGGGCCGCGGGGTGACGACGGTTTCGGCCACACGCAGGCCCGGCGCGGTCTGGTGGGCGGTGTTGCCGGCCAACAGGGCGTCGCCGCCGGTGATTTCGACGGTATCGCCCGATGCGCTCAGGTTGAAGTCGGCGTACTGGAAGAAGTGGAGGTCGAGATTGCTGTCGGTCACGTTCGTGATGCGGATGATCTCGCCGAGGTCGGATGCGCCGCTCCCGGCCCCGCCGCCGGCGAGGATGAACCACAGTTCAGCCCTGAACCCGAAGCCCAGATAGCGGGCGTAGAGGGTGTCGTTCTGGCCGTCGGCGTTCAGGTCCGAGAGGACCGGCGCGGCGTCGAGCGTCAGGCTGCTGATGGACGCTTCGCCACCCGTGTCGCCGAGGCGGAACCAGAACCACTGCTGGTACATGTGCTCGGTGCCGTCAACGAGCCACGAGTGCAACCCCGCCGACGACTCCAGATCGAACGACGCGATGGAATTGGCGTCGCTCAGCATCAAGACGCCCGCCGCGGCCGGCGTTGCCGCCATGCACACGCAGGCCAGAGTCGCAGCCACGACCGTCAGGTGGTTTCTTGAACGCGTCATCTCACATCCTCCTTCGGTCCAACTTCCCGGTTCTGATTGTTGGCGAACTTAAAAAGGGGCAATCTCTCAGCCTCCATCCCGGGGCGCGTCCCGCGCCGGCCGGGTGGGTCTAACGTTTCGGTCGCCGCCGCCCGGCCAGAGCCACCGCCGCGCCGAGGCCCATCAGGGCAACCGTCGCGGGCTCGGGCGTAATGATCTTGTTCTTGCTGATAACGAGCGAGTCGCCCGGCCCCAGCACCTTGTCCCACTGAAACGCCCAGACGGCGTCGGTGTCCTCGATCGGACCGGCAAGGTCGTTCAGGGTCGTCGGCTGGCTGTCTTCGAGCCTCTCCCGGATGCTGTTCGGCGAATCGTCCCACGTGCCCGCCTCGTAATGGGTCGGCGCGTCGGCGGCTCCCGTGGCAACCGTCTCGGCCACGTAGGTCAGCCCCTCCCACTGGATGGCGGTGTTCTTGGGATCTCCGATAATCTCGACCGAGTCGAATTCGGCGTCGAACCACAGGTCGAAGTCGGCGTACTGGAAGAAATGCAGATCCGTTGTACCTGTGCCCACGTTCGTGGCGGCGATGGTCTCGAGGATGGTTGAGTGTTCGCTGCCGATCGGGCCGCCGACCAGAACGAACGTCAATGCCACCTCGAGCCCGGCGCCGCCGTACGTGACGCCGACCGCGTTGGCGTTGCCGTCGCCGCTCGTGTCCTGGATAACAGGGCCGCCGATCATGTCGAGGGTATCGAGAGAGGCCTCGCCTCCCGTCTCGCCCACGCGGTACCAGAACCACTGCTGGTGCATGTGCGAGGCGCCGTCGACCGCCCACTCATACATCCCGAGTTCCTCGCCCGGTTCGCCGCCGAAATTGAATTCAATGAGGGAATTGCCGTCCGTCAACGTGACTCCCCCCATGGCTGAACCCACCGGCATGCCGACAGCGACGGCAACCGCCACCAGCAGGATGCGCCTTCCTGACGGATTCACGATATCTCCTCCAACCACGGTCCCGTTTCGCGACCACCGCCGAAGACCATACCTGCGCGCGGCAGCCATAGCAAGGGCGACCCACGGAGGGCCGGCGAAGCCCTCCCTAGGTCGCCCATGTGTTTCAATCTCAAGCCAGGTTGTCTAGACTAGCGTTCCCTGCAACCGGCGCCGGAATCGGACACTTACACCCCCAGAGCGTACTCCCGAGCCCAATTCGGCATACACTGGTAGAGCCCCTCTAAACAGGCAGGCCCTGCATAGGGTAACTATAACGCGCTTTCAGGCAAAGTCAAACGGATGCGGGGTTTTTCGACCGGCCTTTTGCCGCCAAAATGGGCCAAGACCCGCGTTCACGCACCACGAAGCCCGGTTCGGTTGGCCCGGACGGGCGCCGCGTCAGGCCGGCACCGCCGCAGCCGACCAAAAAGAGAGGCGAGGACGCTTGGCGCCCTCGCCTCGGGTGATGCGATCGTTGTCCTGCCCTGCCGCAGCGGGTCGGGAATCTACTTCCGTCGCCTGACCAACGCCGCGGCCAGTCCCAGACCCATCAGGCCGATCGTCGCCGGTTCGGGGACCTGGATGTACCCGGACGAAGCGGCGTAGCCCGCCTGGACCGGCGGGTTCGTAAGGTACGCATCCAGGTCCAGGCCGCTGTAGGCGAAGCCCCACTCCACAGCCGTCTGGGCGGCGAAGTCCGTGAACGCGGCACTGCCGCCGTCGTCAACGGTCAGGTCCGTCAGCATGCCGTCCATGCCGCCGAACATGCCGCCCTGCTTGACGTAAAGTTTGCCCAGCATCACGTCGCCCGTCAGGCGGGACGTCATGCCATCGAGGACATCGAGCGTGTCTGCGCCGGGCGCCACCGACAGGTCATAGACAGAGAAACTGCCTTCCACGACCGCCGTCGTCCGGTCGAGAACGAGCGGACCGAAGAGCACGTCCCAGCCGATGCTCGGATCGGCCGGTACGGGCGCGCCGGCCACAATCGCCGCATCGATCGGGTGATTGACGAAGGTCAGGTAGAACAGATTTGGGTCGCCGCCCGACTGCGTAACCTGGAGCCCGGTGGATCCGGACGCCTCGGAGAACAGGACCTTCGTGATGGGTGCCCCTTCGACCTGGGTGACACCTGCCAGAACTGCCGCCAACGCAACAAGCACAAGAATTGAACCACGCATCTCACAACCCCCTTCTCTTGTCCGGCGCGACTCGCTCTTCTCAGCGGTCGGTTAGCCGGGCAGGCCCATTGTCACTTGGGAACGTGTCCCTGTTTCCCCGGGTGCGACTCTTGGCCGGACTCCCGGTCCGGCTCCCCGTTGCCCTGCCCGCATGCCACATGCAGGATGCCAAGGCAACTGCTCTTGCTACGCGTACGGTCAATCTATCGGTTCAAAGGCTGATACGACAGGAGGGCTATCCCCGCGACAGCCTCCCCGGGTACAGAATCACCATAAGTGTACCCCAAATTGCCCAGAAGTCAAATGCAACAGGACATTTCCAGGGCGATTTTTCCGCAAAGGCGTTCTTATCAGACCAAGACTGCCAACCACGGCACCTCTGGCTTAGCCAGATTGCCTAAATTGACGCCCAAGAGACGGCCCAACCGCCGCTCGAACCGTCGTTTCTGCAGCGGCGGCGCAAGAAGTGCGCATGGCCCGGAATCAGGATAGGATCAGCAGAAAGGCCCACGGTTGCCGTGGGCGCGAGTCTATCTGGAAAACCCCGGCTGAAATCTGAGATTTCAAATCTCAGATCCAGTCAAACGGTGTGGGCCGGGGCAAAGGTTCACCCCCGTGGCGGCCCCGGCGGACGCCTGATCCCCGGCTCGATTGGCCACCGTCACGCCGCTACCACCGGAAGATGCCCCGCAGACCGCCCATGCGGCCGAAGTGCGACATGCGGCCGATGCGTACCGTCGGGCGGCAAACGTGAAGCGGCGTGTGCATGTACCTGTATGTCCGGGTATACGTCGGCACGCGATAGCGGATCACGCTCGGCCCGTAAGCACCGACGGGGAAGCCGATCGACGGAACCGTCCGCGTCGTGACATAGGCCGTCGTGGCCCGGGCGCCGTCGCTGAACCCCTCGCGGTACCCGTCCTGGTAACCGGCCCGGTAGACCCGGTCAACGACGGGCGCCGGCGCGGGCGCCGTCACGACAACGGGCTGGACCGCCGGGACAATGCGATGGCTCGTCGTGATAATCCGCGTCCCGCCGCCCCAGAAGACGATTCCCCCGGCCTGTGCCTGCGCGGCAAGGCCCAGGACGACGGCCGCCCCGACAACCGCAGCGATCTTCAGTGACGTACTCATGATTCGCCTCCTTCTTCGTTCCGCGAGGCGTTCGCGTCGTCTCGTCCACCGGTAGAGACGGGAGCGGCGCGGCGGTATTCATTTCCTCACTGCAATTATTTCACACAAAGGCCCTTTTGTCAAGTCACAAAGGCAGCCGTCGTGCAGGCGGGGCCGTTGGCGTGATGTTGGCCGTCACGTGGCGTTCCGCCGGCCGCCGAGGCCCTCGCGTGGGGTCGGTAGCCGCTTCCAGCGGGAAAACAGCCCCTTTTCGGTCCGCGCGCGCCATGTCTGTGGCGGAATTCACACGGCCGCCCGCAACGCCACCGCCTCGCCTTGATGTCCGTAACACCTTGCAGTTACAGGACTTGCCGAACAGGCCGGAGGCACCAAACCCGCCACTGCCCACCCGTGCGCGCCCTCGATTTGACTAATGCCGCAGCATCCGTAGGTTTTAGGCAAGAAGGGCAAGTTAGGAAAAGATGATGAACTTCGTTCCCATCGGGGGCACTAGCGTCCGGGAAACTGACGATGGCTGGTCGTAACATCCTGTCGCCGACATTCGAGACCCTCGAGTCCCGCTTCCTGCTCAGTTCGGGGTGGTCGGCCCTGCTGGACTCCTTCGCGTCGGCCGAAGCCGTCGAGGTCGGCGCGCTGGACAGCGTGATCACCGACGGACAGGTCGAGCAGGCGGGCGGCAACCACCTCTACGAGTTCACCGCCGCCGCCGACGGGCAGGCCCACATCGACCTGGCCGCCGACGGCGTCGGCCTCGACCCGTACCTCGAGGTCTTCAGCAGTTGGGGCAGACGGTACGGGGTTAATGACAACGCCTCCGACGGTACGCTCGACAGCCACGTGACCCTCCGCCGCGTGCGGGCCGGAGACACCTACTACATCCGCGCCGCCGGCACGGGCGACACCACCGGCGGGTACCACCTGACGGTCACCAGCGACCCGACCGACGACTGCGGCAACACGTTCGACAACGCCAAGGAACTGCGGCTGCGGACCCGCCGCGGTTCTGCCTCGGCCTACGCCAGGGGCACGGTCAACTACGCCGGCGACGTCGACATGATGGCGTTCGTGGCGACCGAGTCGGGCCTGGTCACGATAACCCAGCAGGGTTGGGGGCGCGGCCGCAACCCCAGACTCACCGGCCAGGTCTCGGCCTACGACGCCGACGGCAACCTGCTCGCCACCGACGACGCCACCGACGAGGCGAATGCGTCGGTCCGTTTCCGCGTCGTGGCCGGGCAGCGGTACTACACGGCAATGGAGGGCGTGGGCAACGCCACCGGATACTACACCACCACGCTCACGACCCTCCCCGAACCGTTCGCGTCGGCCCAGACGGTGGACGTGGAAGCCGATGACACCGTCACCGTGGCGGGCACGCTGACCGAGCCCGGCCAAGCGGTCGCGTACACGTTCACGGCCAAGGCCGACGGCACGATCCTCGTGGACATGGCGGCCGACGGCGACGGGCTCGACCCGTATCTGGAACTCTATCGGGATCCGGGCCGGGTCTGGCAACGCAACGACAACGCGTCGTCCGAGACGACCGACGCCCGACTCCGTATCCGCGTCCGCGCGGGCGACACCTACTACGTGCTGGCCGCAGGGGCGGGCGAGGCCACCGGCGGGTACCACCTGACGGTCACCAGCGACCCGACCGACGACTGCGGCAACACGTTCGACAACGCCAAGGACCTGCGGCTGCGGACCCGCCGCGGTTCTGCCTCGGCCTACGCCAAGGGCACGATCAACTACGCCGGCGACGTCGATATGATGGCGTTCGTGGCGACCGAGTCGGGCCTGGTCACGATAACCCAGCAGGGTTGGGGGCGCGGCCGCAACCCCGGACTCACCGGCCAGGTCTCGGCCTACGACGCCAACGGCAACCTGCTCGCCACCGACGACGCCACCGACGAGGCGAATGCGTCGGTCAGTTTCCGCGTCGTGGCCGGGCAGCAGTACTATACGGCAATGGAGGGCGTGGGCGACGCCACCGGGTACTACACCACCACGCTCACAACCCTCCCCGAACCGTTCGCGTCGGCCCAGACGGTGGACGTGGAAGCGGATGACACCGTCACCGTGGCGGGCACGCTGACCGAGCCCGGCCAAGCGGTCGCGTACACGTTCACGGCCAAGGCCGACGGCACGATCCTCGTGGACATGGCGGCCGACGGCGACGGGCTCGACCCGTATCTGGAACTCTATCGGGATCCGGGCCGGGTCTGGCAACGCAACGACAACGCGTCGTCCGAGACGACCGACGCCCGACTCCGTATCCGCGTCCGCGCGGGCGACACCTACTACGTGCTGGCCGCAGGGGCGGGCGAGGCCACCGGCGGGTACCACCTGACGGTCACCAGCGACCCGACCGACGATTTCGTCAACACCGCCGACGAGGCCAGGCCGATCCAGGTAAACTCGCAAACCGGCTCGGCCTTTGCCCGCGGGTCCATCAACTACGTCGGCGACCTTGACGTCATCGCCCTCGTGGCCCCCAAGACCGGCACCCTGACGGTTGAGCAACAGGTGTGGGGCCGCCGGTCCACCCTGTCGGGCGAACTGTGGATCCACGACGCCGACGGCAACCTGGTCGGTCACGACGCCGACGCCGGCGACGCCGGGGCATCGCTGGCATTCGAGGTCGTCGGCGGACACACGTATTACGCGACGTGCGGAAGCCTCAACAACGCCACCGGCTGGTACGGCGTCCGCATCACCACCGAGGCGGCGCCCACGCCCGACCCGAACCCGGATCCCGATGAGTTCGCCGACGCCCAGACGCTGGACCTGACGCCCATCGGCCGGGTGACCGTGGACGGGGTGATCGCCGCCCAGACTGAAACGGACATGTATCGCCTGACGGCCCCCGCCGATGGGTACATCGACGCGGACATGGACGCCGACGGCGGCGACATCGACGCCTACCTGGAGGTGTACGACAATCGCGGCCGGCTCCTCGGGCAGAACGACAACGGCTCGACCGACTCGCGCGCCAGCCGCCTCTCGTTCCGCGTCCGCGCGGGCGTGGTGTACTACCTCCGCGCCTGCAGCATGGGCGGCACCGTCGGGCCCTACACGCTGGCGGCCGAGAGCGACCCGGAGGACGACTGCGGCAACACGTTCCAGGACGGCGGCATCATTCGCCTCAACGCCAACACGGGCAACGGCCACTCCTCCGGCAAGATCGACTACGCCGGCGACGTCGACATGATGTCGCTCGCCGCCACCCAGACGGGCGTGATGCGCGTCGAGCAGACCGTCTGGGGCCGCAACTCAGAATTCTCCGGCAAACTCACCGTCTACGACGCCGACGGCAACGAACTCGCCCACGACCACGATGCCTCCGACGCCACCGCCACGATCAGCCTGTCGGTGACCGACGGCCAGACGTACTACGTGGGCTTCGAGGCGCTCGACAGCACGACCGGCTGGTACCAAATCAACGTCACGACCGAGGCGCCGGCCCCGCCCGATCCGGATCCCGACCCCGACCCCGATCCCGACCCCGATCCCGATCCGGATCCCGACCCCGACCCCGCGCCGGATCCGGATCCCGACCCCGACCCCGATCCGGACCCCGCGCCCGATCCGGACCCCGACCCGGCTCCCCCCGACGGCGGCGACTACACGCCGGGCGTCACGGTGCTCGCCCACGTCCTGGGAGAGGGCGCCGACCTTCAGTTGGCCATCGTCGGAACCGACGGCGCCGATACCATCACGGTGTCCCAGACCGGCAACGCCATCTCGCTGACCACGCCCTGGGGCACCACGACCTACGACGGGTCCTTCGCCTCGACCGTGGTCTACGGCTTCGGCGGGGCCGACACGATCCGGCTGAACCACACCGTCACGACCACCTCGCAGGTGTACGGCGGCACGGGCGACGACCAACTGTTCGAGGCCGGTCCGGGCGCCGGCTGGATCTACGGCCAGGCGGGCGACGACCTGCTGGTCACCGTGGGAGGCGGCCTCGACCGCACCTACGGCGGGATCGGGATCGACAGTTTCTGGCTCGACAGCACCGACGCGCTGGCCGACATCGAGGTCGCTGAGATCCTGGCCACCTCCGTCCACCGGGTCACGGCGTTCTACCAGCCGACCGGCAACCCGGCCGAGCACGTGTCGCTCGAGATCGCGGGACAGGACATCGTGGATCCGGCGGCGAGCGGCTCGTACTACAACCACTATTTCCGGCCGCTCTTCGTCGACGGGCCGGAGTACAACGACGTTCGCCAGGGCAGCGTCGGCGACTGCTACTTCCTGGCGTCGCTGGCCTCGCTGGCCGACGCCGACCCGGGCACCATCCGCCAGATGATCGCCCCGATGGGTGACGGCACGTTCGCCGTCCGGTACTACCGCAACGGCCAGCCCGTGTACCTGCGCATCGACGCGGAACTGCCGGGCGGCTCCTTCTCGCCCCGGTACGCCAAACTGACGCCCGACGGCGAACTCTGGGTCGCCCTGGCCGAGAAGGCCTACGCCCAGTTCCGGTACGGCGAGAACTCCTACGCCTCGATCTCCGGCGGATGGATGGATGTCGTGTATCGCGAGGTGACCGGCGGAGCGACGACGCGGCTGTGGCCGACCTCCTCGAGCATCGCCTCCAGCATAGCCAGCCACCTGACCGCCGGCCACGCCGTGACGCTTGCCTCCAAGAGCAGTCCGCCCGGACCCATCGTCGGTCTGCACGCCTACATGGTGAAGTCGGTTGAGACCCACGCCGGCACGACCTACGTCACGGTCTACAACCCGTGGGGTGTGGACGGCAAACCGTACGACAGCAACGCGGGCGACGGGCTGCTGCAACTGACGCTGGCGGACTTCCGGGCGAACTTCTCCACCGTCGTCGTTTCGCTGGCGTAAGGCCGACGCGGCGGCCGACGGGCAGTTGAGTTGTTTTGGCGCGGCGGGTCTTCGGGCCCGCCGCTGCCATGCGCCGTGATGCGCGGTGGCTCCAAAGACCCACCGCGCAGAACCTCGGCCAAGCACGCGCAGTCCCGTCACGCCCGCGTTAGCCGCCGGGCTTTTGCGCCGCGCGGCGCGCAATGCCGTCGCCCCTGGGTTAGCCGCCGGGCTTGCCCGGCGCGCCGGGCCTCGCCCCTACGGCTCAGAAGTGGTCGTGGTAGTAAGCCAGGATGTCTTTCCGTCCGACGACGCCGACCAGTTTCTTTCGCCGGTCGAGGACGGGAATGCACCGGATCCGGCGGGCGTGGAACAGGCTGGCCACCTTGGTGATGGGACAGTCCTGCTGAACGGTCACGATGCGACGGGTCATGATGTCGCCGACGCGTTTGTTGACGCTCACCGGCAGGATCAGGTCGCTCTGCGACACGATGCCGAGGATCTCACCGCTGCCGTCCACAACGGGCAGCGCGCCGACCGGCTGGGAGAGGAAGATCTTGACGGCCGTCCGGCAGGGCATCGTCTGGTGGACGGTCAGGACCTCCCGCGTCATGACCTCGCTGACCGGCACGTCCGACGGGTCGTGGTAGGCGCGCACGTCCAGGGCCATCTCCACCTCCGTCGGATCGTGCCGGGCGAGGTACTCGAACCCGCACTTGGCGAAGACGTGCCTGGCCTTGAGGTTGTTCGCCTCGACCGAAAGCCATATCCGGCAGAAGCCGATCTCGTGCAACAACTGGACGGCACACCGGGCCAGTTGCGTGCCGACCCCCTGGTTCTGAAACGGCGGCGACACCACGACGAGCATCTCGCACGCCTCGTCGGCCATCGGGAACAGACCCGCGTGCCCGACGGCGCCGGCGTCGAACGACATGGCCACCAGATTGACGCCGTCGGCCACCATCCCCTCGACCCATTTTCTGCAGGCGTCGTCCTGGATGGGCGGCAGACCCCAGAAGGAGTTCCGGGGCTCGTAGGCCAGGTACATCGCAACGAGTTCATCCCCGTGCCGCTCGTTGAGCAGCGTGACGACGACGGGTTCACTTCGCTTGTTGAGAAAGGCATGCGGCGTGCGGGCGAGCGTGGATCGCCCAACGCGGTCGCGCAACGCGATTGCCTTCTGCGGATCGGAATCACTCACGGGTCACGATCCGTTGCCCAGACCACGGGTCCAGGGCGCCCGGCGGCGTTGCGGGGCCCGTTTCGCTGCCTCAGTGTACAGCATGCCGCGTGGTACGGCAAGGCGGCGATTCTGCCGATGGGCCCCGTGCGCGGCGCCGCGGCGCCCGGTCACCCCTTGTGGCGGGTTCGGGCGGCGGCTATGATAGCGCCCGACATCGAGGGAGCGAGGAGCGCGTGACGCATGACGGGCAGCGCCAGCGAGAAGCCGTCGGAGCCGCCCTTTGACCTGGCCGGCCGCCGCGCGCTCGTCGTCGTCCCGGCCTTCAACGAGGCCGAGACCATCGCGCGGGTCGTCCGCGACCTGAGGCGGCGTGCGCCGTGGGCCGACACGGTGGTCGTCAACGACGGGTCCGACGACGCCACGGCCGAGGAGGCCCGGGCCGCAGGCGTCAAGGTGCTGGACCTGCCGGTCAACCTCGGCATCGGCGGGGCCGTCCAGACCGGTTACCGCTACGCCAGGGACCATGGTTACGATCTGGCGTTTCAGTTCGACGGCGACGGACAGCATCGGGCGAGCCTCCTGGCGGATCTGGCACGGCCGGTGCTGGAGGACCAGGCCGACCTGGTCATCGGGTCGCGGTTTCTGCGTCCGCGCGGCATGACGGCGTACGGTCTGCGGCGGATAGGGATCCGGGTGCTGGCCGGAACGATCTCGTCGGTGCTGGGGCAGCGGATTACGGACCCCACGTCGGGGTTCCGGGTGGCGGGTCGGCGGGCGATTCGCCTGTTCGCCGCCGAGTATCCGCAAGACTATCCGGAGCCGGAGTCGCTGGTGCTGCTCGTGCGGCAGGGGCTGCGGGTTCGCGAGGCGCCGGCAACGATGCGGCGACGACGAGGCGGCCAGACCTCCATCGGCCTCTGGGCCGGATTTCACTACATGAGCAAGGTCATTCTGGCCGTTCTAATGGATATGGTAAAGGCCCCGGT
>Ga0307427_1000552_pt1 | contig 22865 bp, 26 predicted proteins | sample SalMarWE160190MG_FD_202162 | JGI IMG/M metagenome (GOLD analysis project Ga0307427, IMG submission 202162) | Salt marsh sediment microbial communities from the Plum Island Ecosystem LTER, Massachusetts, United States - WE1603-190 | ecosystem: Environmental > Aquatic > Marine > Intertidal zone >... | reverse complement strand
GAAGTTTTAAGGAGGGCCAATCATGAATAAAGTAATTAAAAATAAAACTCAGTATGAAGAGACCCTCTTCGCACTAGAAGAATTACTAGATCGCGATCCGGCTCCTGGAACACCCGAAAATGAGGAGTTGGAACTTCTCGCTCTGCTTATTCAGGATTATGAATCCCGGCAATTCGAGTTTGCTCCCCCAACCCCAATTGAAGCCATAAAGTTCCGGATGGAACAACAGAATCTCATTCCCCGAGATTTAATTCCGTATATAGGAAGCCGCAGTAAGGTTTCTGAAGTCCTATCTAAGAAGAGACCTCTGACACTATCAATGATGCGTGCCCTTCATTCTGGCCTGGGAATTCCAGCTAGCGTTCTGATTCAGGAACAGGATGAAGACGAGGAAGCAGATATAGACTGGGATCGATTTCCAATAAAACAAATGATTGCTTGGGGCTGGATAACTGCCCCTGCAAGTCAAGTACGCTCGGAGGAGATTCTTCGTCCGTTCTTCGCCGCAGTAGGCGATCTGAAACCACAGGCTATTCTTTGTCGGTCATCAAGCCATGTACGAGCTGCACGCTCGATGGATGACTACTCACTCGCGGCATGGTCAGCCCGAGTGTTAGCAAAAGCATCAGTAAGTCCCCCTGTGGTTCAGTATGAACCGGGAATTCTTAGCGATGAATTCCTTTGTAAAGTAGCCCAGCTAAGCGTATCTGACACAGGCCCACTACTGGCTAGGGATTTCCTTAAGGAACACGGCATCCAACTTGTAGTAGAGCGCCATCTACCACGCACGTATCTTGATGGTGCAATCATCATGACCAATAAGCTTCGCCCTGTAATTGGCCTCACTCTAAGATATGATCGTATTGATAACTTCTGGTTCACTCTAATGCATGAACTAGCCCACTTAGCCCTACATTTAGACAGTGAAAGCGATATCTTCTACGATGACCTCGACGTAGAAGCTGAAGACGATCCCCGTGAGCGGGAGGCTAATGATCTAGCAGGGGAAGCGCTTATCCCGTACGATGCGTGGGAGAATAGCCCTGCGAGTCGTTTGCGCTCGCCACAGGCTGCAGAACATCTTGCAAAACAGCTGAATATACACCCCGCAATCGTCGCTGGTCGTATGCAGCACCAATTCAAAGCATATCAACTTCTAAGAAATCTTGTCGGTACTGGCAAAGTGAGGAGGCTCTTTCCTGAGGTCAATTGGAGGTAAGAGCAGCTATGAACAGATTTGGCTCAACGCATTATGTGCCAATTTTACGCTGGAAGTTAGCTGAGAAAACTGCTTTAGCCCAACTATATGAACATGATTCGACATGTCTCACTCCACTCGTTGAACTTGTACCTGAGAGTTTTATACGCAAAGACGCAAAAAGTGGAAACATAACCAAGTTAAGTACTAATGAAGCAATTAATAAAGTCGTTGGTCAGTTGTCTAAGTATTGGGGCGAACGTCCGTTTTTTATTGATCTCTGGTGGCTACCCCAAGACATTCTGAATCAAGGGATAAACCACTTTTTTGACATGCTTGGCCAATATGGGAATACTTTAAAATTATCACTCATTCCCGTTACGGGGCTCTCTAGAGATGGCCCCTATCAATCAGCAATACGTACAGTACTCGGCATACATAATCAAGGCGCTTGCCTTCGTCTTTCTTTGAAGGATATTAAACGCCCAACATTGTCTGAAGATATTAATGACCTGTTATCATTTCTTAAACTCCCGCCCGAATTTGTAGATTTGATTGTTGATCTCCAAATAATTGACCAGTCTGCCCCCACATTTAATACCCTATGCAGACTAATTCCGAATATTAACAGATGGCGCAATTTTATCGTGGCAAGTGGCGCATTTCCAGAAGACCTGAGCGGACTACAAAAGAATGATATACACAGAATTGGGCGTACCGACTGGACATCATGGAGGGACCAAGTTACAACCAAGCCACCTATCCCTCGTATACCGATCTACAGTGACTATACAATTCAAAATGCCCTATATCTAAAACGCATAGGTCGGGCACATTATAGTGCAAGCATTCGTTATACGGGAGAGGATTATTGGATAATCATGCGTGGTGAAGATGTCTTTAAGAGAGATGGTCCTGGCTTCGAACAGTGGCCGGCACAGGCAATCCTGTTGTGTGATTTACCCGAGTATTGTCAGGAAACATTCAGTGAAGGTGATAAGTACATTAGACAGATGAGTTTGCAACGTAAGAAAACTGGAAATATAGTTACATGGCTAAGAGCTGGATTTAATCACCACATGACATTCGTTGTGCGCCAGATTTCCACTCTTTTCGGCTCTTCAGCTGTTGCCTTATCCTAGCACGGAGGTATTCCGAACTACTTACTTCAACAAGACGTCTGTAAATATCAGTTCTAGACTTTGAACGCACCCCTTTTGCTGCTTCCATCTCTTCGAGAATGGCTAGTGCTTCACCACGCCACAATAATGCTACAACTTCATTCAGATCGACTTTAGGATTATTATGTGGTAACCTTGCATCGGAAAGCGATACAGTACCACTTCGGCTTTTATTTTCCGCTAATTTTACGCCCCACCATTCTGGTACCATTCTCAATACTTCATATGCATACCTGTATCCTACTGCTATAGTTATACGATCCATTACGCTATTGTAAACTCTAATCTGATCTGGTAGACGCCTCAAGCTATCACGATCACTCTTGATTTCGTATCCATGAATCCAGTCATTCACCACGACTAAGTCTATGCGCGCTGCTCCATGTCTAAGTCCAAACTCCTCAAATACCAAAGTGTTTTCATCATTTTTATACCGGCGCAAAAGATCTTCCTTCAATACTACCCGAATATCTCGATCATTCATAAGCTAAAATCCTTGAATTAACGTTTGCATTTGAATTATAGCACAAGCACTATTTCGATAGCCATTATAAACTATTATACTCAAGGAAGCTAACCTGAGGTATTAGGGAGCGAAAAGTAACTGATGAGTTCATTGTTTATTTCAGACTGCACAAAAGGCCATCATGTGGGCTATCTCCTGCCTCTAAACTCAGCAACTAGCCTGTCTATCGCCAGAGCAACAAACCCGACTGCTACGACTGCTATAACGATTTCGTAGGGTCCCGAATCGCCGACAATTAACACGCCATCCCTTGTTGCTAGGAGGATGGATAAGAACAGGAAGACTAGCGTTGAAGCTACCAAAAATGCGAGGGAAAGCGTCTCTTTTATCTCCGTTCATCCTAGTCTCTAGGTCGGTGGGGGGAAACCCAGTTGTCATTTGGGTTCTGCTGAATGGATTCCCTGCTTGGCACATAGAGAATCCTGATGTAGGGCGACGCTTTGGCTTGCGTTGCAAACCACTGGCGGAGGTCTTCGTAGTAGTTTCTGGCGTAAGGGCGGCCGAAAGGCAGGTCAACGAAGTTCAGGAAATAGGGATGTCCGATGTTGTTGTCTGGGTCCGTGAGCTTCTGGATGTCCCATTCCGCCCGCCCAGACTGCGGCTTGGCTAGCCACAGCTTCACCTCCACGGCTATGAGCACCTTCATGAGCGGGAGGCTCTTTGCCCATGAATCAGAAGGGCTCAGGTTCTGCACGCTGTCCGAGAAATACGTAGTCGGGTCCAAAACGACTAAGTCATAGTGCCCTCTTGCTGGCCTCTCGCCGTCATATGTCTTGATAGTCGGAAACTCCGCACGGATAAGCTGGGTTGGGTAATCTTCAGGTACAGCGCCCTCTTGTCTCAGATAGTGGAATAGCGACCAATGCAGGTCCCGCTCGTTCCAGTACCTGTCGGGCTGGCCTTGAAAGTCGGTAACAACCTGACCTATTGCTCTCTCAAATGCTTCCAGGATGGATTGCTCCATGGCCATCACTCCCTTCACCAGTATGGACTTAGTTGTTTCTCGCAACCAGGGGCGTTCCTTCTCGTGCTGTTATTTATTTACGTTTGGCTTCATGGGACAGGGGGAGTTGTCCTAGCCCAGACATGAAAGCTTCCCAACTTTCGGTTCTTCCCCTGTCCCTATTGACACGAGTGAAGCAGGTTCTGTAGGGTGTGTCAAGTGGGGTGGAACTCTTATCCTTATCATGCTGGCTTCGAATCCGCTGGCGGGGCTCGCCTAGCTCTTCGGTGAGCGCGCCACCTGTCTATGCCCAGAACGATGATGCCTAGAGCCATTATCGTTTCCACTGCCAGAATTGGCTTTGAAGGCTCTCCAATTACGAGCCAGCCACCGATCCAGAACATTATTAAGTGCCCAAGTACCCACACACCAAAGATTACCAGTAATACATCTGCAACTATCTCTTTAATCTCTGACCACGACCATTTGCTCTCAGGGCCAGTTCTCCGCTCAATTCTTAGCCTTATCATGTTTCCTCCAAATCCGCCTGACTGCGCTTGTGTCGTAAGTACCGACTGGCATACCAAAATTACCACTTATTAAGGGCTGCTCTGCCACATTCCACGTTCAGACATCTTTGCATATTGCTCTAGCTGTACTAGCACTTGGCTATATCTGTTGGTAGGGTCAAATATGTATGCCTCGGCCAGACCCTGAGCCACCAACTGGGCATTCACAAACACGCCGTCTACAAAGGCGTACCGGAGAAGGCGCCCATATTCATCTCTGTCCTCATTTCCAGGTTGAAGCTCAACCCACTTTCCTTCCACCAAGTCCCTGTTCAGCTGTGTTGCCTCCTCGCAGTAGTCCTCACCAACCTCGGGTGTGTCTATGCCCAAGTAGCGCACGCGCTCACCGGAAGCGAGCTCAATGGTGTCGCCGTCGATTACTCTCGTAACAAGGGAAGTCCCGGTGGTAGGCGCAGGCGTGGCGCTGTCCATGCTGGCTACAGCATAACCAATGGCGACCCCGAGACCGAGCGAGATAACACACCCCGCCGCAAGAAGCCATCTAATACTCTTGTATCTGGCTAGGGCCACTTATAAAGACCTCGGCGCTACCTTCATATTCTTGAAGTAACCCGCTGACGGCTACATTCTTACCAAGGTAGTAATCTTCAGGGGCCTGAGGGAAATTGTGTCGGTCATCGCCCCAAATCACCACAGTGAAACGATCAGGGCTGGGATAGGCCTTGCCCAGATTCAAGAATGTCGGTTGTCCACTGCTGGTGCTTGCATAATGTGTATCTACCACAGGACCGCATACAGTCTTGTACTCTCCATAGTAGTACTTCGCCTCATCCCACTGTATATCACAACCGAGCGTTGTTGTGGGGGCGGTAGTTAGCGTAGGTGTAGGTGTCGCTTGCATTGCGCCTGTTGAACAAGCGGTTAGGACAACCAACATCAGTAACAGGACAGCGACTGCAGCAAAAGGCCCATCCCTTTTCATCATGCCCCCCGTGGTGGGCAACTATCCTAAGGCAGCCTAGGATGACTTGTCAAGCGGCACACAAAACTGACTTCTGTTTAGCCACCCTCGGTGCACTGCGGGAGGTCTTTATGCCTGTTGCACCTCGTGGGAGCCATAGCCCGTTATAACAGGCCACCGGGACGGAATGTCACACATCGCGCATCTATTCATCAGTCGCTGTCAATATTCCTGCGAGCCAAAAGGGAGAGCTGGCATTTGCCAGATCTCCCTTTTTCTCCGACATACGAAGGGGCGAGAGTCTTTGGTTTGCACCATTTCCTACGGAATCAGGTGACCATCAAAGTCGTCGCTCATCTGCGGCTGTGACTCATGCTGCTCGGCTGTCACCTTCGGATAGGCATAAGAATGAGCCTCTTCGATGGATGCACCATCGCTGTCCAAGTCGGCGAGACCCTGCAGAAGACCCTCATCGACGAAGTACTTGCCCCAGAGAGTGTTCCCGATCAATAGGTAATCCCAAGCCAACTGGTCCGCTGCACACGCCGAGGCAATGACCCTGCCTGACGCCTGAAGATCGCTCAAGTCATCGAACATGCCGCCCGAATGACATGAGCCGAAGCCCAGGGCAACCTTTTGCGATTCAAGGGCTGAGAGTTTTTCCTTCAACAAGCCGTCAGGTAACCCATAAAAATCGTGGCTGACTATTCCTTCATCATAGCCATCGAGTTCGGAATCGGCATCCCAGCCCTCTCCGTCAGCTACCCGAAACCCGTGGCCGCTGAAGAAAAACACCACGCTAGACTCCACATCTTCGTTCTCAAGCAGCCAATCTATTGCCTTAACGATCGCGCTAGCCGTGGCTTTCCTGTTAACCAGCAACTTTATATTGCCCTTCGAGAAACCATAGTTCTCGGTCAGGGCCTTTGCCATCTCCTTGGCATCCTCATCCGGGTGCCATAGATCGTAAGCATTGCCCTGGTAATCAGCAATACCGATCACCACCGCCCACTTGTTGGCAGCTGGCTCCTTAGGCGGGGGCTTTTTGTCCTTGCCTGGTGGTTCCCCATGAGGGTTCCCAGCAGGCGTCGACGGCCCTCCGGTTATATCGCCAAGTAGCTTTACAATTGGCAAATCGTCTGGCGTTGTCTTGTGCGATCCACCGAGGGGCTGCGCCACTGGAGTACCACTGGCTGCTACTGCAACCGCCAAGATTACCACCGCCAAAATTACCGCTATTCTCCTCATTGTTCTTCACCCCCCTCCTCGATTTGACCCAATTATAGCTCTGGCTTGCAAGTTTTGCAATCGTTTGTTAGCCCTTCTCGAGACTTCATTTAACAAAACTCGCTATTGTTCAGGCAGCTTTCTCCCACATGTGTCAGTGGACGGGCAATATTCAGGTGAACGTAGTAGCATTCTGTTCAATATGTTTCCGCGGAGATGTGGTTTCACATCGCGAAGACATCCTCTGGCGATGTAAGTCACCACCTGAGTACGTTTGGACAGATAAGTATCACATGAAGGATGATACGCTCCTAACGTTTGACAAATAGGGCAACTTATGCTACACTCATGAACGATTGGAAGGCTTTTTGCGGTATTCCGTGAAGAGTTACTTTATTCGTGGTCAGGTCGTAGAGGCCAGGCCCCATCATTTCGGCGTGAAAGTGCGCCCTTGGGTCTGGCCTATATTTTTTAGAAGCGGGGGCTGAGAAGCGGAGCCTGTACTTGGGCGCTTGGGCTTCGTGGAGCTAATAGCGAAACCGACCGCAAAGGTCGGTTTTTGTTTTTTGGAGGGACAGCGAGGCAGATAACATAATTCAAATGCGAAATGGCCCCGTTTGAGGTGGTGACTCAGGGGTATGGCATCAGGAGCACGAAGTGCCCGCATGCGTATTTTGAAGACAAAGAGGAAGTCAAGTGAAGATTATAAGTATGTTCATGAGCTTGGTGATCATAATAGCCATCGGCATAGTGATTATTGCATCCGTGCCCAGTGCTACAATGGCTCAAACTACTTGGATTGTCGATGATGACGGTCCAGCAGATTTTCCGACAATCCAGGAAGCGGTCGATGCGGCAAGCCTCGGTGATATCATAATCGTCAAAGATGGCAACTATACCGAAAATGTGGATGTGAACAAGAATGGGTTAACCGTTGAGTCGGAAAACGGGGCTAACGCAACTATTGTTCAGGCGGCAGATTCAGAGGATCATGTCTTTGAGATAACTGCGGATTATGTGACTATAAGTGGGTTCACGGTTAAAGGCGCAACGGGCCTAGACAAGATAGGACTATGTCTTTCAGGGGCCGATCACTGTACTATATCCGATAACAACGCTGTCTCGAACTACGTGGGCATCGCGCTACTAGGGGGGGGCACCAACAACGCCATCTCGGGAAACACAGCCAACTCGAACACCAGTATTGGCATCTATCTGGGCAGTTCGAGCACTAACAATTCCGTCTCGGGCAATACTGCTAACTTGAACCCTTACGGCATCAACCTGAGCGATTCACACAACAACACCGTCTCTGGGAATACATGCAACGAAAACGATGTTCACGGCATTTGCCTGCAAACTTCGAGCAAAAACACCATTTCCAGAAATACTGCTAACTCGAACGGCGTGGGTATCTACCTAGCGGAGTCCAGCAGTAACACTGTGTGCGGCAATACCGTCGAATCGAACAACTCCCGCGGCATCTTCTTGACTATTTCATCCGACAACGCCATCTACCTGAATAACTTGAGCAACACTAGCAATGTTGGGTCAGACTCAACCAACACTTGGAACTCCCCTGAAAAAATAACATACACTTACAACGGCAGTTGTTACACCAACCACCTTGGCAACTACTGGAGTGATTACACTGGAAGCGATGCTGATGGGGATGGCATTGGGGATGCCCCTTACAGCATAGATGGAGACGATGATAACTATCCACTAATGGAGCCTTTTGAGAACTACGAAATGGGGTGTCGTCCCGTTGGTGGAACCACACTCCCAACCGACAAGCTCGGGTTGGTAATGCCATGGGTAGTGGGGGCAGGGGCACTGATAGTGGTTGCTGGTGTAGTAATAGCAATGTGGAACAGAAAGCGGGGAACCGAAGGACCGTCAGTTTGATTGGAGCGGTGAGATAGACATCGTTGTAGTAAAGGATCATGGCTCCAAGATGCGTCACTTAAAATAGAAGCAACGCTTCGTGTCGAAAGCTTCTTGTTGAGGCTATGGGTAACAAACGTCCAATCTGTATAATTTGGCACAAAAAGAGGCCGGGCATCCATAAGATACCCGGCCCTTACATTAGAGGCCCAAGGCCAGTTGCTTTGGGCGCTTGGCCTTGGCTTCTGCCCTAGCGCTGGCCCTCTCCGCCCTACCCTTCTCCTCTCTTCCCTTTACCCTTTTGTGCCACAGCCACTCCTTTAGCTCCTTGAGCACCCCCATTCGATAATGATCAAGCCTCTCCTTCCTGAGCTCCTGCGGCACTTTATCTCCCATCACTCTGGTCAAGAGATATTGATAGACTTCTATCCAGTCAGAGGCCATAGGCTGGGATAGAGAGGTGTTGGAGACATAGGCGAGGGCCTCGGCGTCGGTGGCGATTCCTTCCTCACCCTTCATTAGTTGAGCCAGACGCTGCATCTTTATCTCCGCCTTAAGCCAGTCGGGCAGGATATCAGCCCAGCTCAGATCAAACACGATAATGGGGTCGGTAAGAGCGCCCACCAGGGCGTCGATCTGTTTGTCTATTCTGTTGTCCAGCTTTAATCACCCCCTTACTCAGGTTTTAGGGATTTAAATCCTTTAAATCTCTAAAACGCTATCTTCATTTGTCTGGGCTTGCTACCTTCCCGCTCCTCGATCTCTCTCCTGTGATGCTCCATCTCCGCCCTGGCCTCGGCGGTGAAGTCAACGATGCCATCGGTATCGGCGCTCACCTTTCCATCCCTGAAGCTCCCGATCAGGGGCTCATACCACCTGGCCCGCCAGTAGTCATCCCGAACACACTGGCGTTGCACAAGAAGCCTGAAGGGTTTGTCTCCTCGGCTTGCTGACCAGGCGACAATCGGTTCTCTGTATATGTCCTGGTCAAGGTGTAGATCCTCCGGCATCCTGTAGCTCTTGCTTGTGGTGTACAGGTAGCATTGGGCATCGAAATCCTTGGCCAGAGCCCAGATTCCCCTATGCGAAACCTTGGGCAAAAGCGAGAGCATGGCCTCGGCACTTTCCAGGAGATCCTCCCTGGGGCAATGGTCGATGTCGCCGTAGACACCCCCTGTCTCCAGGTCAATGGTGACCGCTCCTGGCTTTAGCTTGGGCATCTCCGATCACCTCCCTTCTATTCAATTTTTAGGCATAGTTCGGGGATCAATAGCTCAGCTCGCCAGAGGTCTCTATAGGCGACTCGCCGTGGCGAGCGACTCTGTCAGCTACGATTGAGCTACAGCCTAATTGATGTCTGATACACCCAGGGCTCTGTCCCTGTTGCCACCACCTTCCCAGGGTTTACCCTTGAGAACATGGCGCATGAGATGCAATCCCTGAAGGCATTGTTATCCCCACTATGGAAACGTTCCACCACCTTGCGCCACCCTGGGCAAAACCGTCCCCCTACCTTAACTCGCTCCTCTTTAGCTCGACATTCCAACCGAAGGTATGCCACCTTCCCCTTGGCCCCCGGAGTCCAGTCTCCCTCCCGATAGGGCTTTATCCCCTCAGATTGACTCGGCCTGCTTGGGCATGGATGGTACTCATACTTGTTGAGGCGGATATGCCCGCAGTGTGGACAGGGATATACCTCCCGCTCCTCGACCTCGCCCTCGCAGCACTCAGCACAAGCGTGCTTAGTTATCAGCTCCAGCTTTCCTTCACCACACGCAGGGCATACCTCGGGGATCTCCCCGCCCAATTGAGACAGGGTTGCGCCGTACCCGCACTCAGGGCAGCCATAGGCGGGTTCGGTTGGGGGGTCAAGTGTGCGGCAGACAGGGCATACTCGCCGCCGCTCGCTGTCAAGGCTGGTCTGCTTCGGCTCTTCTCGCCAATACACAGGCTCACCCCCTTTCTATTCAGTTTTTGGGCATAGTAGTTCCATTACTCGCCCTTTATTTAGCTCTTAAGGGCGAAGTTTATGGCCTCTTTAACTACATCTGGCCAGCAATCAAGCCCCCACTCCACCCCCTTCTTTACTTGCTCAAGGACTTCATCGGTTATTGCTTCTTGGGGTATCCCCATCTCGTTAGCGCAACCGATGACATCATCCTTGGTCAAGGTGAACACTGCCTCTGCCATATTTAATCACCTCCTCTCTGGGCAAACTCTTAAGTTTGGTCTTCTTTCTATTTAGTCCTTCAAAGAAGGACGAGGGGGTGGGTTCGACCTCTCGCCAGTCTCCAGAGGCGACTCGCCTTGGCGAGAGTCGAGTCTTCGACACCCCCTCGTTGCCAGCGGCAACACAACGGGGGGCCGGCGCCTGGCCCGCTACTTCCCTTCTCCCCGATACATCTCTCAACGATATATAAGGGATACCTGGTAGCCAACACCGCTGAGTGCCATTTTCTCGCCACAAAGAGAGGGGTTATCCCCACGCAAATGGGGGGACAACCCCTCTAAAAAAGCAAAAAAGCGGGGTGTCCCCCGCTTTCTTGCGTGGCTTCTCTTTCGGGCTAAACGCTCGCTAGGCTTCGACTGCTACAGGCTCTTTGGTCTTGCGCTTGCGTTTGGGCTTGGGCTTATCCTCGGTTTGGGCTTCGCCTTCGCCTTCTGCTTGCGCCTCGGCTTCCTTTGCTACCTCTTCCGCTTCCGCTACCGCTTTCGGTGTTTTCGGCATCACTACTGGCATCACCACAAGGCGATAACCATCAACGGTAAAGAGGATTGGCGCTTGCGAGGTGTTTACCTTCATTTGCGCCATACCACCTAAAGCCTTTAGCGCTTGGGCAAGGTATCTGGCATCAACCGCCGTTTCCGCTTCCCCTTCAACCTCCGCTTCGATTTGGGCTACACCTCTATCATCCTTGACCGATAACGTCATCATACCGTCTTTTGCAGTCAAGGTGATTGCCATCCCCTTATCCAGGGACAGTGCGCCCAAACTTGCCACCGCCCTCAGCATCTCCCTGGTGTCAAAGTTTGTTTCCGCTATAAACTCGGTGGGGATGAGCTTCTCATAATCGGGATAGCTCCCGTTATGGCAAACCCACTTATAGCGGATAAGCTCGGTGTCTATCACCAGGTAGCTATGGCTGAAACCACCCTCGTCATCCTCTTTTTCGGTAAAACCTAACCTGACCCTTTTCGCCTTCTTAAGCGCCGACACCAAACCCCTTAACTCCTCAGCAGGGATAAGGGCTTCCCCTTCCCCATCCTCAAAGTCAAGGGATACATCGGCAAGGCGAAAGGCATCGCTGCTGGTCAAGGTTAGCTTCCCCTCTTTTTGAGCAAATCGGATACATTGTAAAACTGGGCGCTCATCCTTTTTGCCCGCCGCAAAAGGGATAACTCTTGATAACGCTTCAGCCAGCTCTATCCCGCCGAGGTTAGGGTTTACCGAGGCATTTGGGGATACTCGGATTTCGCAATAGTCGGCGGCTGCCATCCTGTCGGTAACCCAGGCTCTATCCCCCAGGCGACTTGTATTGCTTCCGCAAACCACCTTTAAGCCTTTTTCGGTAGCCTGTCCTTCCGAAGAAGGACTAGCACTACCGTTAGGGGTTATCTTGACCATATTGCTTCCCCCTAAAGCTCGTAGGTAGTTCAAGAAGCCCTTGCTTCCCAAGGTTATGCCTATTACCTCAACCTTGGCAGCTTGCGCCCTGGAAAGGGCGCTTACAAGCCTTTCTCTGTGGCAAACAAAGCCTTCACCTGAGCGCTTGCCCTCAATATTAAGTTGTTCCACTATCCCCCCTTTCGGCTTTTGGGGATGGTGGGCAATTCCATCCCCTTGCCCTATAGTGGCTCGCCCAACGCTGCAACCCGCTAGCCGTTAGGCGCTCCTACTAATACAATGAATTTGGGGGGTCAAAAGGTGTCCTTTTACAATAGCCTTTTTTGAGCCTTTTTGCGCCATTTGCCCAAATAGAGCTTATCGGCATTGTCTAGGGCTATCCCGCTAACTCTCTTGTGAGCGATCCCCACCAGCCTCTTTGGGCAACCCATAAGCCAAACCCTGGCGTCAACCCAGGCTTCAAGGTCTATTGCGCTATCATCGGCAAGGGTATCTATCAATTCTATGGCATCGCATTCGCCATCGTCTATCACGGTATTGAGGCTAATTATCTTGCCGTTGCGCTTCTCGGTATGCCAATGCTCCATCACCACATAGCTGGCAACCCGCAACATCGCCCACTCGGTAAAGGGCTTGTGCCCGTTTCTTTGGGCAACCTCGGCTAGCCTTACTACGATATTGTGCTGCAAATCTTCCCTGTCCTGAAACCTGGCCTTGTATTGAAATCTATCGGCGACCTCGCTATACTTTCCCCAGTCTAGCATCGGACTTGCTCCTTTCTGGGCAAGGCTAGACTTCCCCAGCTAGCTGATACCTGGCTGGGGCTTTTTGTGCCTTGCCTCATAAGGGCAAGCGCCTATGGTTTATAGCTTTATTCAATTGTTAAGGTGCTTTGATTTGCCAGCTTCAGGATTGCACAAAATGTCCTTTAGTTCATTAACAGAATGAACCTATATTTTCGTGAAGGAAAATTAAACAATCTGTATCACCAGATATAGGGGGGCCTCCCACCCTGGGGATGCGGTCAGCTCTCGCCGTAGAGGGTAAGCAGAGGATTAGACCAGGCGGTATCGGGGGCTTCCCGCCCCGCTGATGTCAGGCAGAAATACTTGCGAGGCGGCCCTGGTGGATAATAGTCCTGGAAAGCCGATGGTTCTTCTTCGCCGGTAAATTCCACCCAGCCCAGTCTCTGTAGATTGGAGAAGTAGACGACGAAGGAGTGGTAGGTGCAGCTGCTGGTCTTATAGGGAATGCGGGCCAGGTATCGTTCAGTCAGCCTCTCGATCTCCTCGGGTCGGATGGCCCGCTTCTCACGCTTGGCCCGCCGCTCTTCCTCCCTGGTGGCTTTATCCAGCGCTATATTCCGCAGGAGAGCCGTTTTATAGTGGTAGAAGATGTCAGACTGCGGAGCGCCGGTATCAGGGTCTATTTTGGGAGAGTCATAAGGCCCGTGCCCCATGAGAAACTCCCGGATAAACCATCCGCAGCCGAAGGGGCGCAAAAATCCACCACGTCTGGGCCTCAGGGTCTCAACCACCGTTCTCTCCCTTTGTCCAAAGCTTCTGGTACCACTCCTGGTGCTCCTCGCCAGCCACTTTTCTGTACCTGGCTGTGGTGTCAAAGCTGGCGTGCCCCAGGTGCTCCTGGAGAAGCCTGAGAGCATCGGCTGAATCATCCAGCTTTACGGCGTGGACGGCGAAGGCGTCCCGCAGGCGGTGTGGGCTTATGCCCTGCCTTTTGCCGGTTGTGGGGTTTACCAGACCGCCGAGGCCAGCCCTGTCGGCACAGTCCCTGACTATCTGCCACGCACGATGGCGATTGATGCCGAAGATCATACGCTTGCCATCCCTAGTTACCGGGCCGCCGCGGCGGATGTAGTCTCTGAGTATACCTAGTGTGTCATCATCCAAGGGTAGTGTTCTTACCCTGCGGTGTTCTAGCTCTTTAGTTAGGGTATGTTCTACTCTTGCGCCGCACCCAGGGCAAAAGATGTGGGTCTTTCCCAGCCTGGCACCACATTCTGGACAAGAGACCTTGATCCGCGACTTCAGGTGCTGGATGGTCACCGTGCCCCGCTTGAAGTCTATATCCTTCACCTCGAGCGCAAGCGCTTCTGAAACGCGACAGCCAAGACGGGCAAGCAGCCGGATGAGGAGCTTATCTCTCATATGTATCGCTGCCTTTTCGAGCCGCTCTGTTTCGTCTAATTCTAGATATGCTTTCACTTGTAATAACTACCTTGTTATCAAAGCTTCTTTTCCCTATTTCTTAGCCGAGGTCTTCAGCTCTGAGGCTGACTTTAAAATATCCGCGTTCCACTTCACTGATTGCGCGTCTATGCGCCTGTAAGTGTCAGGAAAGTAGCCGCATTTGGGGCACTTCAACACCGGTATTTCTTTCTCTGCATTAGGCGATTCTGTCTCGTCACCCCAGGCAAGAGATAGTTCCTGATTCGGACAATGAGGGCACACAAGCGGCTCATAATGGTTGTTGCAGTATAAGGCCAACTGATATATCAAACCCTCACAGCACCTTATCCTTTCCTCAAGGGACGGTGGAGCTTTCTGCTTTGCTAACATTTCTACTCTTTTATCAATCATGGACTCCTCTCGTCCTAGCGCATCTTTCACAAAGTCTGCGAAGGAACACCCGGTTTTGTTTAAATGCTCTGTTAGGCGCTTGTGGGTCGATTTATCGAGCCGACAGCTCATCGTCGGATGCTCCGCTTCATACTTTTGCCTGCTCGGTGACTTCCGCTTAGTTTTTTGGGGCATATTACTACCTCCTAGTTTGTCAATGACTCACATCTTCACCAGTGCCAGATTCCTCAAGCAGCCGATATAGGGCCCAGCGTGGCACCAGCAGACGCCTGCCAAATCTTATGGTAGGCAGCTTGCCGATACGCGCCATCTCATAGGCCAGCCCCCTGCTAATCCCCAAAAGATGGGCTGCCTCCGACACCGTAATGGTAAGCCTTTGATCCTCCATATCCGTGCCACCATGTCTTGACAAAAGACGAACTTTATAGTATAATATAGTTCGCATTATTCTTTTATCATCTTGCATTATACACTAGTAAAACAGGCTTGTCAAGAACTTGTGAGACGAAAGGAGGCGCAATATGCAGAGATTCACTCCACAGATTAAGTTGCATGCTTTGGATGAACGACGTTCAGGGAAACCCTGGAAGAAGGTACAGCAAAGTATTAAGGAGAAATTCAACATTGATCCACCCAGCATAAGAGCGATGGAGAAGTGGGAGAAAACGCTCGATCGGGAGAAACTTAGCCAATTGATCATTGAGCAAAGTCGAAAGATGGTGCCTGCAATGGAGGCGACAGCTCTCCAGCAAATGGCTACAGGCCTTCTGCCTGTCCTATGGCAAGCCCGCGCTGCCGGAGCAGATATGGAGCGCGAGGCGTGGATCTGGTTTTTCTCTGTTATCGAACGCCAGTTAGGAGAAGCTAAATTGGAGGAATTTTGGGGGGATTACATTAGACGAAAGCGCAAAGTAGGAAAGGAACCGAGTTCAACGCTGGAATAAAAACAGGAGAAGGACGGAAAAAGTGAGAGGACATATTAGAAAGAGAGGCAAGAATAGCTGGACGATCGTCTTGAGTATGGGTCAGGACCCATCCACTGGGAAGCGTCGCCAGCAGTGGGTCAGTGTAAAAGGCAATAAAAAAGATGCAGAACGAAAATTAGCTGAGCTTTTACACCAAATTGATACCGGAGGTTTCGTGAGGCCAGCCAAGGTTACTGTGGCAGAATTTCTAGATCGCTGGCTGCACGACTACGCCTGGCCCAACTTAGCACCCCGCACGGCTGAGGGCTACGAACAGATCATCCGTGGACACCTCGTCCCAGGCCTCGGCTATATACCATTGACAGAACTCAGACCCGAACATCTCCAGAGGTATTATTCAGAGAAACTAGCCTCTGGCCGACGTGATGGTAAAGGGAGCCTCAGCCCCAGAACAGTGCGCCATCACCACATGACCCTGCACGGTGCCCTTCAGAGCGCGGTGAAATGGGGACTCCTGGCCCGCAACCCGGCAGACGGGGTAGATGCACCCCGCTACCAGGCCCATGAGATGCGGACCCTTAATGAAGACGACATACGCATCTTCCTGGCAGCAGCCCACCCGACCCCATACTACGCTCTATTCTATCTGGCCCTTTTCACAGGCATGCGGCGCTCCGAGCTTCTTGCTTTGCGCTGGAATGACATCGACCTAGACTTAGCCCAAGTCTCGGTAGTGAGAACCCTCCACCAGCTCCATGACAGAAAGATCGTCTTTAGAGCACCCAAGACGGCGAAAGGGCGCCGCACGGTAGCTCTTCCCCCATCTGCCGCCCTGAGGCTACGAGAACATCGGCAAAAGCAAGAGGCAGTCCGAGTATGCTTAGGCATACCATTGCAGGGAGACGACTTAGTGTTTAGCCAGCCTGATGGACGGCCGCTACTGCCGGATACAGTAACCCACGCTTGGGTCAAGCTAGCACGCCGTACTGGGCTATCAGGCGTCCGCTTCCACGATGCTAGGCACAGCCATGCGTCTTTGATGCTGAAGGCGGGGATCCACCCCAAGGTGGTGCAAGAGCGCCTAGGGCATGCCAGCATCCAGATAACGCTGGACACCTATAGCCATATTGCGCCAGGTCTTCAGGCTGCGGCAGCGGCGCGCTTTGATCAAGGGCTGGCATACGACCCAACAGGCGATGGCAACAGTGTGCCTGTTAAAAGTGGTTAGCAAAATGTTAGCAAAAACAGAAAAGACCCCCAGGCCTATTGGCCTCTGGGGGTCTTTTTAGATACGATCATTGGTAGCGGGAGTTGGATTCGAACCAACGACCTCCGGGTTATGAGCCCGACGAGCTTCCACTGCTCCATCCCGCGATATGCACACTCAGAATATTGGTTACGCCCACATTTTAATGTAGGTCAAGCCCTCGGCCGTTAGTACCGCTCAGCTCAACGCCTCACAGCGCTTACACCTGCGGCCTATCAAACAGCTAGTCTCGCTGCGGCCTTACCTCCGATAAATCGGAGTGGCAGATCTAATCTTGGGGTGGGCTTCGCACTTAGATGCTTTCAGCGCTTATCCCTTCCAGACGTGGCTACCCAGCAGTGCCGTTGGCACGACAACTGGCACACCAGCGGTCTGTTCCCTCCGGTCCTCTCGTACTGGGAGGAACTCCCCTCAAATCTGCTACGCCCACGACGGATAGAGACCGAACTGTCTCACGACGTTCTGAACCCAGCTCGCGTGCCGCTTTAATGGGCGAACAGACCAACCCTTGGGACCTACTCCAGCCCCAGGATGCGACGAGCCGACATCGAGGTGCCAAACCTTGCCGTCGATATGAACTCTTGGGCAAGATTAGCCTGTTATCCCCGGGGTAGCTTTTATCCGATAAGCCACGGCCCTTCCACACGGCGCCGTAGGATCACTTTGCCCGACTTTCGTCCCTGCTCGACTTGTAGGTCTCGCAGTCAAGCCCCCTTCTGCCAATACACTCTCCGGGTGATTTCCATCCACCCTGAGGGGACCTTTGGACGCCTCCGTTACCTTTTAGGAGGCAACCGCCCCAGTCAAACTACCCACCAGACACTGTCCCCCTGCTTGCTCAGGGGTTAGACCCAAAACCAAGGAAGAGTGGTATTTCACCAGTGGCTCCACCCCGGCTAACGCCGGGGTTTCCCAGCCTCCCACCTATCCTACACATCCAAGACCTCAAACCAGTGCCAAGCTGTAGTAAAGCTCCACGGGGTCTTTTTGTCCTGTCGCGGGTAACCCGCATCTTCACGGGTATTGCAATTTCGCCGAGTCCCTCGTTGAGACAGCGCCCAAGTCGTTACACCTTTCGTGCGGGTCGGAAATTACCCGACAAGGGATTTCGCTACCTTAGGACCGTTATAGTTACGGCCGCCGTTCACCGGGGCTTCGGTTCAAGGCTTCCCCCAATAAATTGAGGTAACCCCTCCCCTTAACCTTCCGGCACTGGGCAGGTGTCAGCCCCTATACCTCCTCTTACGAGTTAGCAGAGACCTGTGTTTTTGTTAAACAGTCGCTTGGGCCAATTCTCTGCGCCCCGACATAGTCGGGGACCCCTTCTCCCTAAGTTACGGGGTAATTTTGCCGAATTCCTTAACGAGGGTTCTCTCGATCACCTTAGGGTTCTACCCCCACCTACCGGTGTCGGTTTGCGGTACGGGCGCCCACTTCATAAGCAAAAAGGCTTTTCTCGACAGTTTAGGCTCAGTGGAATCGCCTCGGGTCTCCCCTCAACTTCCCCCACTTCTCACCCCGATAAATCGGGGCTACATCGTGGGGACGCACCATGTCCATTAGGCACGCTCCATTTACCTGCCTGTGTCCTCTCTTTGCCATAAATAAGTGTGCGGTGCTGGAATAATAACCAGCTGTCCATCGCCTACGCCTCTCGGCCTCGGCTTAGGCCCGACTAACCCTACGCGGATTGACCTTCCGTAGGAAACCTTAGGTTTTCGGTGGGCGTGGTTCTCACACGCCTTACGCTACTCATGCCGGCATTCTCTCTTCCGTATGCTCCACCCTGACTCACATCCGGGCTTAACTGCAAAACGGAACGCTCCCCTACCATCCCCCGATAAATCGGGGAATCCATAGCTTCGGTGGCGGACTTGAGCCCCGTTGGATTGTCGGCGCGGCACCACTCGACCAGTGAGCTATTACGCACTCTTTAAATGATGACTGCCTCTAAGCCAACATCCTGGCTGTCTGGGCAACGCCACTTCCTTTCCCACTTAGCCCGCCTTAGGGACCTTAGCTGATGGTCTGGGCTGTTTCCCTCTCGACTACGGGGCTTATCCCTCGCAGTCTCACTCCCAGGTTTTGAGCTATGGCATTTGCGGTTTGGCTGAGTTTGGTAAGCTTCTCGCCCCCTAGCCCATCCAGAGCCCTACCTCCATAGCTTATCACCTGAGGCTGCACCTCAATGCATTTCGGGGAGAACCAGCTATCTCCGGGTTCGATTGGCATTTCACCTCTATCCACAGTTCATCCCCCAGTTTTGCATCACTGGTGGGTTCGAGCCTCCACTCGAGAGTTACTCGAGTTTCACTCTGACCATGGATAGCTCACCCGGTTTCGGGTCTAATCGATGCAACTCTACGCCCTATTCAGACTCGCTTTCGCTATGGCTCCATCGCTTTAACGACTTAACCTTGCTACATCGATTAACTCGCCGGCTCATTCTTCAATAGGCACGCCATTAGTCCGACGAATCAAACCTCTGACTGCTTGTAGGTACATGGTTTCAGGTTCTATTTCACTCCCCTCCCGGGGTTCTTTTCACCTTTCCCTCACGGTACTAGTGCACTATCGGTCGTCAAGGGTATTTAGCCTTGGGATGTGGTCACCCCAGCTTCCCACAGGATTCCTCGTGTCCCGTGGTACTCAAGTTCACGGTAGGAGCCTCCCCCTTTCGTCTACGGGACTCTCACCCTCTGTGGTTGGCCATTCCAGGCTCCTTCAACTAGAGATCGGTTTGTAACTCCTTGCCCCAACTCGGGTCGAGGCCACCGCGACTTACAACCCCATAACTACATAGGTCCCGAGACCACTAAGCAGCTACGGTTTGGGCTTCTCCCCTTTCGTTCGCCACTACTAAGGGAATAATCTCTTTTCCTCGGGGTACTTAGATGTTTCAGTTCCCCCGGTTCCCCCTTCCTAGCCTATGTGTTCAGCTAGGAGTATCCCGATTTTATCGGGATGAGTTGCCCCATTCGGGAATCCCCGGCTTAGCTTGCTAGACAGCTACCCGAGGCTTTTCGCAGTCTTGCCGCGCCCTTCATCGGCCCTTGACACCAAGGCATCCACCATGCACCCTTTTTTGCTTGACCTACATTAAGATACGGGCATAACCTCTATTCTATTGTTAAAGTGCACAATCAAGGACGGCTTATGCAAGCCGTCCTTGTTGAACTTACATCAGCCTCTAATAAGATATCAACTATTCAGTTTTCCGCTCCCGTACATCGGAATCTATGATACCACCTTCCTATATTCCTTGTCAATACCCTGTAGGCTGCAGTTCTTCACTGTTTTATGTGAAAACGCGAGTTAGTCTAATAATCAATGCCAATTCCATGATGATGTAGGTATGATAATTAGACGCTATTTGGCTGCCGTCAATGCTGCTCTTAGCATCGCTTCTGCCTCAGGCCTTATGGCTACCACCATCCGAGCATCGGCCTCCACAATGGTATCGCTTGTTGGCACCTGCGTCCCCTCTTTCCCGACCATTAGACATACCTGAGAGCCAGGAGGCATGTCTATCTCTCTCAACCTTTTCCCCACAGCCTGGGCATCTTCGGGGATCTTCATCTCGACAACCTCCAAACGCCCACCCTCAAGGTCCAGGAGGTGAATTAGTGAATGAGTGGATACCTCCTCTTCAATATGCTCCAAGATGACATTGGTACCGCTTACGGTGACATCGATACCGAGCTTTTTAAACAGTCTTTCGTTCTTGGGGTTACTGATTCGGGCGATGGTGCGTGCCACCCTGAACTTATGCTTTGCCACCTGGCAAGCAACTAGATTATCCTCATCCTCATCGGTCACCGCAGCAAGAATGTCTGCCCTATCTGCTCCCACATCGGCAAGGGTTCTCGCCTCGCACCCATCGCCCCGCGTGGCCACACTACCCAGCTGCTCACAGATAAACTCGCATCTTCGCGGATCCTTTTCTAGCACCAACACCTCGTGCCCTTCACTTAAAAGGGCACTAGCAAGATAAAAGCCAAGCTTCCCACCACCAACTACGATGACATACATCGAAGCCTCCTTAGTCCATGATAATGTCTCTCAAGATTTGTGCACCTACTATCGTTGGGCTTACAGTTTCCAGACCCAAGGTGCTATACATTTCTTCGCGGAGAGGATCATAGATTCGGCAAACCACCTTTGGCACATTGAAGATATGCTTCGCTATCTGTGCAGCCATCACATTGCGGTTATCTCCCTGAGTAACGGAAACAAACACATCTGCATCTTCAATCCCCGCTTTCTTCAGTGCAGCCTCGTCGGTGCCGTCACCCACCAAGGCAGTGCCACCGAAGTTCTCGGGAAGTCTCCTAAAACTATATTGTTCAACATCAAGGACGTTTACTTTATGTCCATCTCTGTCGAGTAACGCCGCTAGCTGGGCCCCTACCCTACCGCATCCCATTATGACAATATTCATGTTACCACCTGCTCGGATGGTTCTCGCCACAATAAGACACGACATGGGGCATTCTTGAACACGTAAGGCACGGCGTTTCCCATGTCGAATTCACCAAATCGCCTTCTATAGTTTATGCCCATCACAATCACGTCAACACCTCGCTCGACTGCCTCATCGACGATAGCGGGTCCTACCTCTCGCGCCTGAAGCAGCTCAGTTTCCACCGGACAATCGAGCGTATCAGCGATTCTTCCGGCATGGGTGAGCACCTTTTCTCCTGTTTCAGTCTCTGATTCGCTCTCGACATCCAGAGGGAGGGAGCGCTTCACCTCAACCACATAAACCACATACAGCATCCCCTTTGTCCGCTTGGCCAAGGTGCAGGCAAGCCTGACCGCCTGCTCGTCCACTTTATCGCCAGTCACCGGGACAAGGAATTTGACAAGCTCCATATCCTCCCACCTATGTGTTTTATTCAAATCGCCATATTATATATCTTTGCTCACACCCTGGCAATGCTTTTTTAATACTAGCCAGTAAAGCCACCTCGTTTCTTAAGGCGATTTACGTGTTCATCTATAAGCACATCCGTAGTCTCCTTAAGTGTCTCAAGTTCGTCCACCGACAGCCTCTCTAACTGCTCCAGGTTGTCCTCTATGGCCTCGACAATCTGTCTCTCCGTCCGTCGTCTGCGCTTCGCAATATAGGAAGTTACGCTAGCGATTATCGTTCCAAAAAAGAGCACGACCCCAAGAATCGCCCATATCCCGCCAACTACTTGCCCCGCCAGTGTTACCGGTTTAAAAGGGGTTCCCATCGTTTCCACGGCTGCCAGGCCCCACCATAGAGCCTGGCCAAAGGTGCTTACATGTTCGTTTGTTCCATGCTCTGCAACATAAAAACCAACGGAAAATAGTATCCACAGAACCGCCGTTATTGAAAGCATAGGTATAAGGGGCGTTTCAGTAATTATCACCTTGAGGAATCTTATAGCCTCCGGAACTCTAGGCCCAACTCTCAGCCTCCTCCTTGGCTTTACTCTTCTCCTAATCACCTCATCGCCTGGTCGAATCTTGCGCACCGGCTCGAAAGGCTTTCCCTCTCCCATTCCTGAATACCTCCCCATTCTCTTCTTGCATAGACTAATTCATTGGGCGGAAGTTTACTCTGGTCAACCCTGCTTGTCAATAAGTCTCAGTTGGATTCAACAGGCACGTATTAAATACCGGGGCGATTTTAGAAAATCGCAGGTCTGGCGACTTAGCAAGAATCAGGCTTGATTGAATAGCCAACACTGAACAGGCCACAACATCTCCAACTTCCTCGTTAAATTTCGCACCCCATATAGTTTTGCTAATTGTGGTCTGTCCCACGGATATACACATGCACTGCGCGCCGCATTTAGCCGAGCAGGCAACCCAGTAATAGCCTGGCTTTGAGGAAATAGCAAAGAAGTATTTGAACAATGGGGCAATAATATCAAGATAAATATGTAAATTGTGTAAGGGGCTTCTCCTTCCAGGTGTTGTTAAGATGGCTAATCACGCCATAGACGATCCAGTTTACACTAG
>Ga0307427_1000548_pt1 | contig 22930 bp, 16 predicted proteins | sample SalMarWE160190MG_FD_202162 | JGI IMG/M metagenome (GOLD analysis project Ga0307427, IMG submission 202162) | Salt marsh sediment microbial communities from the Plum Island Ecosystem LTER, Massachusetts, United States - WE1603-190 | ecosystem: Environmental > Aquatic > Marine > Intertidal zone >... | reverse complement strand
CCGACACTCCAGCATCGATTTCGATACTTTAGCATACCAACCGGCCGCCCGAATCGAGGCCCTCCGAAAACGCCGTAACCTCTTTTCCGACAGGGACTTACGCGCACACCGAAAGTTGTTAGAACTCTAACAATCTCCGGAGCCCAAAATCGGCCCTGGCGCTATCAAAAACGGCGAAAATCGGGAAACGCCCGAAAAACGCCCTGACGGCCAACCGCCAAAACCCGTCGCGCCAAGCCGCCAAGATGCAAAAAACGGCTAAACTCTTTATGCACAAGGACTTACGGCCCGCCGGGTGGCATGGTCAGCCCGAAGGGTGACCATGTTGTGAAGATGAGGTGTGAAGATGAGGTGTGTCACCCGAACTGCCACGGCAACGGCGACAGATCTTAACGCAGAGATCGCAGAGAACGCAGAGAACAGCCTGAACCCGAGTAACAGCAAACGGCAACGGCCTTAAACGCAGCCGGCCACGGCACCCTGGCAGGGCGAGCCTGCCGTGGCTCGACCGCGAGCCGTACCCGTGCCAGGGAGGACGCGGAGAACGCAGAGAACGCAGAGAACGGCGTCAATCAGGGCAACGGCAAACGGCAACGGCCCGTTCCGAGCCGCGACCGCAAGGGAGCGGAACGCTGAGAACGACCCGAATCCGGGTAACAGCCAACGGCAACGGAGGCGGATCTTAACGCAGAGTACGCAGAGGGCACAGAGAGAACGCAGAGAACGGCGTCAATCGGGGTAACGGCAAACGGCAACGGACCGTTCCAAGCCGCGACCGCAAGCCAGGTGCACGTGATTCGGCATCAGGCACCAGGCCCGGATCCTCACGCGGTGCTCGGCGCACGAGGCGGCCAGCAGGCGAACGTGCGTCTGGTAATCCTCGTCGCCGAAGAACGTGGGCTGCCGCCGGTTGCCGCGCTGCGTGATGCCTGCCCGCCGTAGCCCTGCGCAGCCTTAGCGGAACAGGGGCGAAGGCGGGTGATGCCCCACCCCCGCGGCCACCACTCGTGCGATGCGACTCATGCTGCCACCCTATCGCCCCCGCCCCTTCGCGTCAAGGCCAATTAAGTTCTATGTCACCAGAACTCTCGACACCGTGCCGACTTCAGCGAAGTCTCGTGCCGGGAAGGCGCTGCCTTCCTGTCATGGTTCTAGAGTAGTGGGAGATGTCAGGTTCGTCAAGGTGAATCAGCGGCGGCAGCGTGCGTTGGGCGCGGTGGGCAGGATTGCCCACCGCGCTTTGGCGGCTTCATGCGCGGCGGCTGTGGGGACCCACCGCGCGTTAAAGCCCATTTTCGCCATTGCGCGGCGGGTCAGGAGACCCGCCGCGCGGGAAGTGGCGTAGCAGGAATGCGGATGGAAGACGGTTGCGCCACCGCTGTTCCGCTACTCGCGCGTGGCGTCGATGCGGAGGTTGGGAAGGCGGGTGCCGTCGCGGGCGACGATCCGGGCGCAGAATTCCCACGGGCGGGCCGCTCACCGGCCGCGCTGCCCTGGAACAGCCCTTTCCACAGCGTTACCTTCAACTGGCCGGAGCATTCTCCGGCAGACAGCCCGGCCGCAACCGCAACCGGCGGCATCAGCACCTGAAGCAAACACGCCACGAGGGCGACGTTGGCGGCTCGCATCATGTTGCTCTCCTGCCACGGGTCTTGCGGAAGCGCCCTGGGGCGCCGCGGCGTCACTGGTTTAACCGGCAGGCCCGGCGTGAGTTATGCCGAGACTGCCGCCGCGCCCTGCAGCAGGCCTGGTACGACTACGCTACTTCCCGCCCCGGCGTCTTGCGGAGGCCGGGCTGCGTGCCGTCATCTGCGGTCGCACTTCGGTTCGGACGCATCGTCGGTTTTTATCAAGACGTAACAACGATAGGTCCGATAAAGAGAGCAATCTCGGACGGTCGGGGCCGGGCGCAGCGCTGGCGCTCGGCGATTCATCAGACCCGCCGCCCGCGAGATGTGTGAGCGAGGGATGGGACACGGGGTTGCCTCGCATCGCTGACGTGGGCAGGGCGACCCCCACTTGCGCTGGGGTGACTCATGTCTAAAGGTGTCCGACGGGGGTGTTTCCAGGCACTGGTTCTCTCGGATGGCGACAGCGGCCTCGGGCCCGTGCAAGCGGCGCTCGCGCGCCGGGGGGCGGCGGTCCACGAGGCGGCCGGTTTGGCCGAGGCCGTCGGCGTTCTCGAGACGGTGCCGATCGACGTCGTCCTGCTGGGCTGCGCGGCAGGACGGGCGGAGCAGGCCGCGCGGGCGATGCTCGATGCGAAGCCGTCGCTGCGGCTGCTGGCTTGCGGTCCGAGCGACAACGCCCGGGTCGCGATGGCCATGATCCGGCTGGGGGCGGTCGATTACCTGGTCGAACCCATCAACCAGGGGCGCCTGGCCGAGGCGCTGGACCTGCTGGAGGTGGACCTGGCCGTGGCGGAGGGGCCGGCCGACGCCTGGTCCGACGACGAGGTCCTGTTCAACGGCAACCCGCCCCTCGTGCTGGTGGGCGCGTCGCCGGAAATGGTCCGCGTCCGGAAGGTGGTCCGCACGCTGGCCGGCTCCGACGCAACGGTGCTGGTCCACGGTGAGACCGGAACCGGCAAGGAAGTCGTGGCGCAGGCCGTCCACCGCGCCCGTCACGGGATGAACGGGCCGTTCGTGGCGGTCAACTGCGCGCAGATCTCGGGCGAGTTGATCGAGAGCCAACTGTTCGGCCACGTCAAGGGCGCCTTCACAGGAGCGGTGGCTGACAGCCAGGGGTTCTTCCGTGCGGCGGAGGGCGGCACGCTGTTCCTGGACGAGATCAGCGAGATGAGTCCCGCCCTTCAGGCGAAGCTTCTCAGGGCAATCCAGGAACGCGAGATCATCCCGGTCGGGAGCACCGAACCGAAGCCGGTTGACGTGAACATCGTGGCGGCGACCAACCGCGACCCCCTCCGAGCGGTGGCCGACGGCACGCTCCGGCAAGACCTGTACTACCGCCTGAGCCAGGTCAACATCTATCTGTCACCGCTTCGCGAGCGGCCCGGCGACCTGCCCGGCCTGATCCGCTACTTCGTGGGGCTTCACGCGAAGCGTTGCGGCACGCGGCCGAAGCGCATTGAGCCGCGCGTCAAGGAGTTCCTCGCCCAGCACGACTGGCCCGGGAACGTGAGGGAACTCGAGAGCGTCATCCACCGCATCCACACGTTCGAGAAGAGCCACCACGGGCTGCTGGTGGCCAACCTCCTGCCGCACGTTCCCCCCGGCGAGAACGGCGCCGCCCGTGGACCCGGCGCCGGCGGAACGCTGACTGAGGCCGACATCGTCCCGCTCGACGACCTGGAGCGCGGGGCCATCAGCCAGGCGCTGGCCGTGACCGGAGGCAACCGGACGAAGGCCGCCAGCCTGCTCGGCATTGAGCGGCATCGGCTGACCCGTCGTATCCGGGTGCACGGCATCGAGTGCCCCGACGGGGGGCGTCAAAGCGCACCGGTTGGTGCGCTTTGTGCCAGCGGCGCGTAACTCTAATTCCCAGCGAATCTTAGCGCCGGATTCCGCGATTCCTTGGGACGAAACGTTCCACCGGCTTGCCTTTTCTCGCCGTCTCGCGCTCAAGGCCGGATCGGGGAGAAAGTGCGCGAAAACCGGCGTTCCCAATCTCGCCAGGCCCCCTCGCCCGCCCGGGCGGCGACCGCTGGCACGGACCTTGCATAACAACCTACTTGACGGAAACGGTCAGCCGCCACAAGGGGGACGGAGGAACGGGCGATGGTGAGGATCGTTGTGGTTGACCGAGACGACGCCCTTTCGATGACACTGGCCCGGGTGCTGGATCATGATGGCCTCCAGATCGACATCGTCGGGACCGAGGCGGAGGCGCTGGCCGTCTCGAACCCCGAACCCGCGATGGTCCTTGTCCGCACCGGCGCCGACGACCGGGTGGCCGAGCGGGTCATCGGCCGGTTCCGGACGTCTCATCCCTCGGTGCCGGTGGCGGTGGTTGCGTCGGAGCCGTCCGTTTCGCAGGAGCGAGCGCTTCGCCGACAGGGCATCCTCTGCTACCTGCAGGAGCCGGTCAGCGACGACGTGCTTCACAAAGTGGTCTGCGGGGCCACGCCCGTGTGTGGCTCTGGCTGGTTCCACGGAGAAGCCGGGAACGGACGCGGACCGATCAGCGAGCCAATCGCCACAAAGGAGACACAGGAGTAAGAGACCGTACGAAGAAGTGGTTGGCCGCGATGATCAACACGCTGAACCTGGCCATCCCGACGGTCGTGATGGGCAAGATTGCCGGAACGCTCTCGTCGATGACCGTGTCGCTGGTCGGCGCCGGCGTGGCGACTGCCCGTCGGCTTGGCCGTCGGCGCGGGTGGCGGCGGGGTCAACGGTTTACAGATAAACTCACTGTCGCGGCGGCCCTGGCGGGTGAGGGGTCCCTCCAGTCCCTCGATCTGCCGCAGGCCGGGAGTGCGAACCCCATGCTAGCGAAAGAGCGACATCCGTTCCTGTCGTGGAAAGGGCGAGCAGCCCTGCACGTCCTTGATGCGCTGGGCACGACAGCAGCGGCGCTGCATGAACTGCCGGCCTATGGGCCGCCGCGACTTCCCTCGTCGGCGTCGACCGAGCCGATTCGGTCGATTCGGGTGTCCGGGCGCCGTCGGCCGTTCGGACACGGTGCGCGTCGTCCCGCCCGGTCCAGCAGTGTCGCCGGCGCGGGCTCTCTGCGGTCTGCGCCGACGCGGTGGAGTTCCTCTCGGCCCACCCGCGGGAGTTCGACGGTATCTGGTGTGCCCACCTGGTCGAGCATCTTCCGCCGGCGAAGGTGGAGTCGCTGGTCCGCGAGGCCTATGTGGCCCTGCGCGACCCCGGTGTCCTGATCATCCTGACGCCCAACGCCCGCGACGTCTCGGTCATGGCCGAATCGTTCTGGGAAGACCCGACGCACATCCGTCCGTACCCGGCGGCGCTGCTTCAAGGGATGCTGGTGTCGGCGGGATTCGCCATCGAGGATGCCGGTGAGACGCCGGTCGCACGACTCCGGTCGCACGGGTGGCTGAAGCGGCTGGCGCTTCAGGGCAGGGGACTGATCTCGCAGGCCCTGATGGGTCGCTACTTTCATCTGGGCGACGTCTACGTGATTGCGAGGAAAGGGGACGCGACCGCTACGACCTGGCGCTTTGCCTGTGGCCGAGTTCAAGCCTCAAGTGCCTGTTGATTCCGGTTTTGGCGCGAGTTGCCACGCGCCTCATCCACCGCTACCGGTCCGGCCGCGCACGCCTGATCGCGCCGCTCTGGGCCCGCCGGGTGCCGTACGACCCGCAGGCGCACCGTGTGGAACGGAACCGGTCGCTTCTGGCGTCGGCCGGGTTTGCGGAGGCGGGCGCCGTCTCGCCCCGACCGCGGCTGGTTCTGGCGTTGGACGAGCGACCGGCGGGCTCCCGGCCCCGCCGGTCGCTTGGGCCCCTGCGACGGCCGTCACGGAACGAGGTCGCCGAGGAGTTCAATCGCCTGCGCCACGCTTGGGTAGACGGCCTCCTGGGCCTCGCACGTCCTCAGCCAATCGTTCTTGTCGGGCGCGCCGGAGTTGGCGCATCCATCCATCTTCGCCAGGACATCCTTTTCGAGTTTCTTGATTGCCTTGTCGTAGTCGCCCTTCTCGATCTTCTTCAGGGCGGCGTTGATCTTGTTGACGAGCGTCTTGGCATTATTGCGGTTCTTGAAGTCGCCGGGATCGAGCCCGTTGATAGTCTCGACGGCCACCATGAGTTCCTCGACAATCGCATCCAGCACCGTGACGGCCTCGATCGTGACGTTGTCCGGGTCGCTATCCTGGAAGCCGTCGTTCGCGACGAGGCTGACCACGTAGGTGCCGGGGGCGTCGGCGAAGAAGGAGGTCTGGATCGCCTCCGGGTCGCTGAGTTCGGCGGCACTGCCCTCGGGTTTCGTCGTGAGGCTCCAACGGAACGTGAGCGGGTCATCGTTGGCGTCGCTGCTGCCGCTGGCGTCCAGCGTGACCGTTTCGCCGACGAGGACGGCCTGGCTGCCGCCGGCCACCGCCACCGGCTTGACGTTCGCGAAACTCACCGTCACCTGATCGGGGCTGCTCGGGTCCCAGGGATCGCTCACCGTCAGTTCAATGACGTAATCGCCGTGGACGTCCGCCACGAAGGTGGGCGTGGGCGACGTGGCATCGGACAGCACAGCCTGGCTGTCCTCGGGTTTCGTGATGATTGTCCAGGCATAGGCGATGTCGTCGCCGTCATCGTCGTAACTCTGTGTCCCGTCGAGTTGGACGGTGGAGCCGATCAGCAGGACGGACTGGTCGTCGCCCGCTTCGGCGACGGGCGGTGCGTTGAACGTGCTGACGAGCACCTCGTCCGGGGCGCTCGCCAGACCCTCGGCATCCGTCACAACGAGGCACACGCGGTAGTCGCCGATCTCGTCGACCGTGAAGGACGGGCTCACGGACGTCGGGTCCGAGAGGTCGGCCGCACTGCCGTCCGGCTTCTCCATGATCTCCCAGGCGTACGTGAGGGAGTAGTGCTCGTCCGGGTCGGAACTGCCGCTTCCGTCGAGCGTTACCTCGTCGCCGGGGTGGGCCGTCTGGTCCTCGCCGGCGTCGGCGACGGGCGGCTGGTTGAGCGGCAGCGCCTCGGCAAGGTAGATCTGGCCGTGCTGTCCGTCGGAGGCGCCCCAGACGACGCTCGAGCCCGACACCTGCGGCTTGGCGTTGACGGGGGCCAGTTGCTCCGGCTGCGCCTGCGGGTCGTCGAAGACGTAGGCGAAGACGGCGTAGTCGGCGCCCGATCGCCATCGCCACGCGACCAGCGATTCGGAGATCTGCGGATAGGCGTTTGTGCCGGTGTTGTCCGTGATCTGCATGGGGTCGTCGTCCGAAGCGATGTCGTACACGATGATCTCATAGGCGTCGCTCTCCCACACGACCCGCGACCCGGCAATCTGTGGTGCCGCCGCGCTCGCCGCGCTGTCGGTCAGTTTAGGGGCGAGGCCGGGTGTGCCGTCGCTGATATCGTACAGGAAGACCTCGTTGCCGCCGAGTCCCTGCCAAATGGCGTGCGCGCCCGAGACCTTCGGGTACTTCGCGGCGGCGGCGAGCAAGACGGGCGGGCCTCCCTCGCTCGCGTCGTAGAGGTAGACGTCGGTCGCGCCCGCGGCGCCTGTCTGGTAGACGACCGTGCTGCCCGAGATGTTGGGAAACAGGTTGCCGGACGAATTCAGGTCAAGGTGGACGAGTTCCTCGGTGTCGAGGTTGTAGACGAACAGGTCGTACTCGTAGTTGCCGCTCGAACCAGTCCGGCCCTGCCAGACGACGTACGGGCTGGCGATGCGCGGCATGTTGTTGTCGTAGGCACTGTCGGAGATCGGTGTGTGCGCGAGTGGGCCTCCGACCAGCCACGCGTAAATCTTGCCGGGCTGATACCCGTACCAGACGACATGTGATCCTGATGCCCTCGGCTCATAGTCCTGCCAGGCGTTGTCTGTGACCTGGGTGATGCCCCCCGCATCGATGTCGTGAAACATGACTTCGGCGTCGTTTTCGCCTACGAATCCCTGCCACACGACGTAGGAGTCCGATACGCGTGGCTCGGTGTCGTTGTAGTCATTGTTCGTGATGGGCGTGATCGTCCAGTCGGCTGCTTCGGCCGAGCCCGCCACGGCCGCAGTCAACACCACCACGGCACAGCCCAAGACTGCTGCAGTACGTTTCATTGGATTTCCCCTTTTCTGATCCCCCCATGCCCAGTGCAGACCCCCCGTACGACCGGCCTGCGAGTGCGCAGGTGCAGCCCCAAGCAGGCGCACACGGTGCGCGCCTGGTTCCAACGGTTTAGTGGCTTCTTATCCCAGGTGCCTCGCGACCGTGTCCCCTCGCGCGGCCGCTGAAGTGTAGACCGGCATTCCCCCGCCGAAGTTCTTGCACAGGGCCATCGCGGGCCTATCCAGGAAATGTACCCTTTCGCCGACCAGCCGCAAGGCTTTTCTCGACTCCTCGGCCGATCGATTCGCCCGACGTCGGCCCCGGGCTCTGCCGCCGAAGGGAGACCATGCGCCTTGTGCCCAAGAGGATAAGGGTAAAGGAGGCGATTGCGCCGTGCTACGGGCGCGCGACGCGGCGGTTGCGCGTTGCTGCACCGCCGAGAGGGGTGCCGCCTGGAACGGTCGCGCTCGGCCTATGACCCGCCGGTCGCGGCATCGTCCGGCGGCTCCTTGGCCTCGGCCTGCTCATCGGCCGCTTCCAGGTCGAGGGCCGCCGAGTTGATGCAGTAGCGCAGGCCGGTCGGCTGGGGCCCATCCTTGAAGACGTGGCCGAGGTGGGCACCGCAGCGGCTGCATTGGACCTCGGTCCGCACCCTGCCGTGGCTGTGGTCGGGCTGCTCGTCGATGTGCTCCTCGGCGGCGGGCTCCGAGAAACTCGGCCAGCCGCACCCGGCGTCGAACTTGGCCTCGGAGTGGAAGAGCGGTTGACCGCAGCAGACGCACCGGTACACGCCGGGCGTGGTCGTGGCCCAATACTTGCCGGTGAACGGCCGCTCGGTGCCTTTCTGGCGGGTCACATCATATTGCTCGGGCGTAAGTTGCTCGCGCCACGCTTGATCGGTCTTGGTCATCTCGTATTCCTTACGTCGCGTAGGGGTCGCCGTTTCGTTTTCCCGCTGTGTGACGGCAGGCGTTGGGCCCGCCGGGGGGCGCGTCTCGCACCCGGGCCCGATCGTCACGGTGCCGGCAAGCAGGCACAGGGCTGCGGATCGCGCGAATCTCACGTCATCGCCTCCCACCGTTTCTCGTTCATTGTAGGGCTGTCGCTTCGGTTCGGGCAAGGCTATCTCGCCAATTGAATCCTGCAAAACCAATGTGACAAAGAGGGTATCACGGTTTGAAGGGTAAAACCGTGCGCCGGACCCGGGAACACGGATTGCAAGCCATCCGTGGCGCCCTGCAAGCATGCCCCTTTCTTGAGGCGCACCCCGTTGCGGCCACGTCCGTTTTCCTGTTGGCTTGCCCAAGGCGCTGCGGCTACAATAGGTCTTCTTTTCGGGAACGATACAGGCACTCCGGGGCGAGGAGGTTCATCATGGGGCGGAAGACGGTTCGCACGGGAATCGTCGGCGCGGGCTTTGCCGCGGGGTTCCATTACGAGGCACTCATGCGCGTCCGCTGTGTCGACGTGGACGTGGCGGGCGTGTACGCCATCGACACCCACATGGCCGAGACGTACGGGGCGGAGCGCGGCATCAAGGTGTACGGGTCGCTGGAGTCGCTGATTGATGACGTGGACGTGATCCACGTGCTGGTGCCGCCCGTGGCCCACGAGGAGATCGCGGTGGCGGCGCTGGAGCGCGACACCTTCGCCATCGTCGAGAAACCGCTGACGGGTTACTTCGGCGACGGGTCCGACGATTTCAACGGCCGCACCTTCCCCAAAGAGAAGATGCTCGAAGAGGCCCTGGCGACGATCGACCGAATGATCGCCGCCGAGGCGAAGAGCAAGGCGTGCATCTGCTACGCCGAGAACTGGGTCTACGCGCCGGCGATTCAGAAAGAGCGCGAGATCATCGAGAAGACCGCCGCCCAGATCCTTTGGATTCACGGCGAGGAGGCCCACTCGGGCAGCCACGCCTCCACCTACGGTTTCTGGAAGTTCTCGGGCGGCGGGTCGCTCATCGGCAAGGGGTGCCATCCGCTGACGGCCGCCCTGTACCTGAAGCGCGTCGAAGGGCGCACGCGCGGCGGCCAACCCATCAAGCCGAAGTCCGTTACCGGCCGCATGCACGCCTTGACGAACCTGGAGGCCTTCGACGACAAGGGCCACCTGCGGAGCGACTATACCGACATCGAGGACTTCTCGATGATCCACGTCACCTTCGACGACGGCACCATTGCCACGATCTTCGCGTCCGAGATCATCATGGGCGGTATCCACAACTGCCTCGAAGTGGCCGCCAACAACCACCGCACCATCTGCAACATCAATCCGAACACGGCCATGTGCACTTACAACCCGGTCGATGAGCAGTTCAAGGATATCTACGTTGTCGAGAAGACCGGCACGAAACAGGGCTGGTCGAACCCCGCGCCCGACGAGGACCACTTCACCGGCTACCCGCACGAGATGGAAGCGTTTTACCGCACCGTCGCCTTCGGCGAACCGGTCGAGGGCAACAGCGGCCTGGCGGGCGATACCATCTCGACGGTTTACAGCGCCTACGTCTCGGACGAGCGCGGCGGGGCCGAGGTTGATGTGAAGACGTACTGAGGCGCGGTGCAGGCCGCGGCGCGCAAGGTTTTAACGCAGAGGTCCCAGAGCAAACGGAGAGAACGCGGAGAACAACAAGCGTAGAAAAGGGGGGCATTCTGCTTTTCGCCGGACGCCTACAATAGGGTCAACACACTTGGAAAGGGCACCGATGGCGGGTCAGGACGCGCCCGTGGCGTTCGTGACCGGGGCGACCGGCATGGTCGGCAGCCACCTGACGCGCCGTCTGCTCGATGAGGGGTGGCACGCACGGGCACTGGTCCGGGAGACCAGCGATACGGCGCTGCTGGAGTCTTGGGGCGTGGACCTGGTGGTCGGCGACATAGCCGACCCCGCCGGCTCGTTCAGAGCGCACCTGGAGGGCGTCGATTACGTCTTTCACTGTGCCGCCATGGTCTCGGATTGGGCGCCGCTGGACGAGATGGTCCGCGTCAACGTGGAAGGGACGCGGCACCTGGCGGAGGCGGCGGTCGGATGCGGGCGGCTGAAGCGGTTCGTCTATCTGAGTTCGATGGCGGTCTTCGGCACGCGCCCGCAACGGGACCTCGATGAGACGGCCCCGCTCATTCACACGGGGGATCACTACAACCTGACGAAGGTCCGCAGTGAGGAACTCATCCATCAGTTCGTCCGCGAGCGTGGGCTTCCGGCCGCGATTGTTCGACCGCCGTACGTGTACGGTCCGCGGGATCGGCAGTTTCTCCCGCGTCTCCTCTCGAACCTCAAGAACGAGCAGTTCTGCTTCGTCGGTTCCGGCCGGCAGCCGTTCACCCTGATCTACGTGGGCAGCCTTGCGGAAGCGCTGTTCCTGGCGGCGACGCGGCCCGATGCCGTCGGCGAGGTGTTCCTGGTGACGGACGGCGAGTCCACGACACGGGTTCGGCTGTTGGAGATTGTCTGCGAGGAAACGGGTTATCCGGCGCCGACACGGCACGCGCCGAAGTGGCTGGCGCGTTTGGCGTGCCCGATCGTCGAGGGGATTCATTCGCTGCGGCGCAGCCGCGACCCGCCGTTCGTCAACAGGTTCCGCCTGAAGTTCATGGCCACGCCCTTGACGTACTGCATCGACAAGGCTCGACGCCTGCTGGGCTACGAGCCAAAGATGAGTACGGAGGATGGCCTCCGTCGGACGCTGGCGTGGTTCCGGAAGAACCGGCCCGACCTGATGCCGCAGACGAACTGACCGCTCGCTACGGGCTTCCGTGTTGTGCGATCCGGTTTGCCGGGTGGATGATCTGCTCGGCCGAGTACGTCTCGCCGCGCGCCAGGGGGTCGTGAGGTTCCTGTCACCGTCTCCATCGTGGTTGCGTCGGGAGCCGCTTCGGTTACAATCGGGTCGGAGTACCACGCCGCTCGAAGGAAGGGGGCGCGAGGCATGCAGAGGTTCAAGTGGATCGTCCTGTTGGCCCTGGGGCTGGCCGCCGTCCTGGCAGCCGGCTGTGAGCCGAAGGCACCGCGAGCGCCGCGCTACATCGGCGGAGACGTCCTCGGGGCGCTTACACCGCAGGCCCTGCGCGACGCCTACCGGACGCTGGCCTTCGCGGTGCGCGACGTGCAAGACGGGCGGCACGTGGCGCTGCAGGACACGGAACTTCCGCCAGGCGCGGCGGTGGACGATTCGAACCTTCTGATTTACGTGGAGGGGTCGGGCGACCGCGTGAAACTTTCGCGATGGACGATGCGCCTGCTGGCCGAGAGCCCGTACGGGTTCCCCGAAAGGCCGCATCGGCTCGTTGTCGTGCTCCTGAAGTGGGGCACGAGCCACGACGTCGTCACCGAGCACCTGAACCGCAAGGCCCAGATGGCCGGGTCGGCCCTGCTGAACGACATACTCGAGGTCCACCGCCGCCGGCACGGGGCGGGTGGCCACGCAAGCGTCATCGGTTTCAGCGCGGGCACCCGCGTGACTCAGATGGCCTTCCTGGGGAAGGTTCCGGAAGGCGAGGACACGCATCCGGAGGGCCTGGCGCACGCCGACCACGTCGTGTTCCTCGGTTCGAGCATCAGTTGTATGGACCCGACGCCGTTCGAGGAGATACGCGGCCGGTTCCTGAGTTTCATCAACCCGCGGGATACGCATTACGGCGATCGGGCGCCGTTCATGGCGCCGGCCGGCGAGGGGCCGCGATACGGCAAGTTCTTGACGCTGGAGCCGATGATCCGGCACCCGAACTTCGGCGCCAGCGTGATTGGCTTTCGGCATCTGCCGACGCTGACGCGGCCGGAGCAGTTCGACGCCATCGAGGAGACCGGGCCCGGCGCCCGGCCCGCGCTCGAGCGGGCGTTCAAGAGGGCCAACGTGCCTGTTCCGACGGACCTGGTGCCGTTCAATGTGTTCGGCGATCCGGTGGCGAACGACGACGGCGACGACTACCTGAACTTGGCGCCGAACCACTACGTCCTGGTCGGCCGCGGACCGGCCGGGCGGATCGACGGGCCGGACTTTGCGCAGTACCAAGCGATGGCCGAGGAGTTCGTCAAGGAACACGTGGCCGCGGCGGCGCTGTGCGGCCGGCTGTACCGGTTCGACCTGGCGTCGCGCGCGACCAGTGCGAAGCTCCTGAACCTTCCGTTGCCCTTCCCGTGGGCGGTGATCCGGAAACCGGCGGCTTCCCAGAAGGCGCCGTCGGACGGAAAGCCGACCGAACCGGTCAAGGTGAAGTCCCCATAGCGGCGGCTCAGTTGACGCGCAGGCCACCCTGGATGCCGCCGTCCGTCGGCGGAACGGGGTGATCGGGGTTCCGTTTCCATTCGGACCGGCGGTTCATCTCGCGGACCGTGTCGATCTCGGGCTGCGTCAGCCCTTCGGCCAGGAGCTGCTCGTCGGACCGCCCGCGTTCAATCGCATCGAGCACCAGGTCGATCCGGTCGTAGTCCAGGCCCAGGGCCACCTCGTCCGTGACGCCGCGCATCAGGTCCGGCGACGGGGCCTGATCGATAATCTCGCGCGGCAGGTCCAGGTACCGGGCCAGTTGGCAGACCTGAGTCTTGTAGAGCCCGGCCAGCGGAGAATGGGGAAAATCGTCCACCCCGTCCTTGACGAACCATCCGGTCAGCACTTCCGACCGGTTGCCTGCGCCGATCATCAGGGCGTTGCGCTGCCGGGCTTTCTCTTCGAGGGCCTCGCGGCGGTACAGTTGGCGCCCGTTGAACGCCCCCTCCACCTTCCTGACGGTCAGGTTATAGAGGAACCGCTTGATCGGCTTGTCCTCGAACTTGTCTTGGCGCAACGTCGTCATAAAGGGCGTCTCGCCGCTGACGAGGCGGTGGGCCCCGTGAATCACGTGGCGATTGAGGAACCGCGACAGGCCGATCACACGCATGATCAGCGGCGAGTAGAGCCCGCGCTGGTGGATCGCCTCAGAGATGTCCTCGATCTCCAACTCCAGGTTGAGCCACTCGGCCATGAGACGGGCCTTGCGCTCCGAGTCGGTCTCGCTGTGGCGCTCCCGCAGGAAGCAGACGTGGAGCGCCTCCTTCCCGAGGGCGTGAACCACCAGGGTTGATAGTACAGCCGAGTCCAGGCCGCCGCTCAGGCCCATCAGCAGGCCGCCGGTGTGCCGGGACTCGTGGATCCGGCGAAGGTTGGCCGCAATCTGTTCGACCGTTCGGGATTCGTCGATCTTCAAGACCGTTGCGGCAGAGGGGCTCGCCGTCATGAGCAGGGCTCCTGTGGTCTGTTCATTGTCTTACGCCTCGCCGGCTGGTCGGTTGTCGGTTCTGCTGGAGCCGGCGCTGCCGGGCTCTTGACCGGCCGACGCGTCTCGTGGACGCTGCCTTTCATTTCGTCCCCGGCCTTCACCGGCGAGGGTCGGGCACTTGCTGGCTGTGCCGCGATGACGACCAGCCTATACGGTCCGGGCCTCGGCCGCAAGGCATTGGCCAAGTCGGCCTCGCGCAGCCGGTCCGGCGAGACCCCGCAGCCCGTGTCGCTGACGGTCATGCGGTAGAAGCCGCCGTCGGCGCGGCCGACGAACGTGACGGAGCCGCCGCCCTCGGTGAACTTGACCGCGTTTCGGGCCGGGTTGCCGACGGCGTTGACTCCGCCCAGTGGAGGCCGTAGGATGCCGCGTGTCCTGCCCCGCTGCGTGGGTGGTTTTGCGCTCGCCCCCGGTGGGTCGGGTGAACGAGTGCCGGGAGGAATGGTTGGGTTACCGCAACGCCACAATCCACTTTATGAGCGGCACGGGCAACTCGTTCCGGGCCGCCACCTGGATGACCGAGGCTGCCCGCCGAAGCGGCGCCGAGGCGCATCTGGTGCCCATCGGGAAAGACAGGCCGGACGGGGGCGTCGAGCAGGGGGAGGGGGGTCTTGTCGGCCTGGTTTTCCCGACCCACGCTTTCACGGCGCCGTGGCCTGTGCTCCGCCAGGCGTGGCGTCTGCCGCGAGGAGGCGGCACGCACGCGTTCGTGGTGCCGACGCGCGCGGGGACGAAGTTCGGCTCGCTGTTTCTGCCCGGCCTGGAGGGTACGGCGGGGTACCTCGTCGCGTTCATTCTGGCCGTGAAGGGTTACTCCGTGCGTGGGGTGATGGGTATCGACATGCCGTCGAATTTCATGATTGCCCATCCCGGTTTTTCGCCGGCGGCCGCCCGAGCCATCATCGCGCGGGGCGAGAGCAAGGCCCGTGCCTTCGCGGGGGCCGTTCTCGGCGGACGGCGGCGTTACGCCGGATTCATCCCGCTTGTGCTGGGGCTCGTCCTGCTTCCCGTTTCACTGGCGTATGTTCTGCTGGGCCGGTTCTACCTGGCGAAAATGATGTTTGCGAACGCCACGTGCACGGGGTGCGGAGCCTGTGCGGCCCATTGTCCTTTTGGTGCGATCCGGATGTGGGGCAAGACCCGGAAGCGCCCGTATTGGACCTTCGCGTGCGAAACGTGTCTGCGCTGCATGGCCTGGTGCCCCGAGGGGGCCGTGGAATCGGGCCACTCGCTGGGCGTGATCCTCTGCCTCGTCACGACCATCCCGGTCTCGGTCTACGCGATGGATTGGGTCACGGCCCGTCTCCCCCTGCCGGTCTGGGTCAAAGGCGGTGTGACCTTAGTGCTGCTTCAGTACGCCTACATCATTCTTTCTATTTTTCTGACGTATCTCGTGTTCAGCCTTCTGATTCGCATCCCGCTGGTCAACAGGCTGTTCACCTACACGACGCTCGTCCACTACTATCGCCGCTACCACGAGCCGGACACGACGAGCGAGGACCTCGACGCCGAAAGGTGACCGTGCGCGTGCCGAAAGGGGTCAACAAGGAATTGGCGTTTGAGGTTGCGCTCTTCGCCGCCGGCGCCTCTGAGATCGCGCTGTGTCACCGGAAGCCGATCCTGCTCACGGTGCTGCTGGCTGTCACGGCCATCATCGCAATGGCCTTCTGGCGCAAGAGCCATGTCGTCTGTTTCTATCTGGTCGGCGCCGTCGTCGGCCCGTGCGGCGAGATGATCTGCATCCGGTCGGGCGCGTGGGCCTACGCGAATCCCACCTTCCTGACCATCCCGCTCTGGCTCCCGTTGGCCTGGGGGCTCGTGACCGTCCTGATTAAAGGGATCGTCGACACCAGCGCGAAGTTCAGAACGGCATCATGATTCACCATGCGCGTTCCGTCTTCTCTGCGGCGTGGCAGGACGATGGCGGCGCCGCCCTGCGGCGGCACTCCAGGCCGCGACACTCGGGCCTGTCGCTCACGATGAACCATTCGCGCGCACCCGAAACGGGCCGGAAGCGCGCTGCGCATCGGCAGCGCGCAGGTTGGCCGGGACGCCGGAAAAAGCCTGCGTGAAACCGGCATCTGCGGCGAGAGTCTCTGAAATGGGCCCGTACGCCGCCGATTCGACAGGAGGTGCCGCATGCGCAGCCTCGCACGTTGGGTGAGTGTCTTCCTGGCATCTGTTCTGATGGGGGCCGCCGCCAGCGCCCCGGCAACCGCTGAGGAGGGTGTGGCGCGGGTGTCGATCGGGTACGCGCGCAATCAGCCGATGCCTCGCCTGGTTGCGCCGGGCGAGTGGTTGCCGCACAGTTGTTACCTTGCCGTGCCCTACCGAGGCGGGTCCACGCTTCGGTTTGAGCGCCGGGAGACGCACTATACGCTCAGCATCGACGGCGGTCCGGAGCAACCCGCCTGGATCGGCGTGCGCAAGACCGACGACCTGGACGTGCTGAAGCGTGAACTGGACCACGGTTCGCGGGGTTTTGCCGTCCTCTGCCACGTCAGCCAGTTGGCGTTGCTGCCGCCGCTGCCGCGCGGACGCGCCATCGCCCTGGCCGTAACGGGCGACCTTCCGGACTTCGCCAGCCTGTCGAAGCAGCGCGGCGTGGCGGCCCTGGCGCTGTACTTCAAGGAACTCGCGGACCTGGGTCCGCTGGCCGAGTTCAGCGCCGTCACGTCGCTGCGTCTGACGCGCCGGGGGGGCACGTCGGACCTTCGGCCCTTGGCGCGTCTTGCGAAACTCACGTACGTCCGGCTGAGCGGGTTCGGCGAACTCACGGACCTTGCGCCGCTGGCCCAGGCGCCCGCCCTGCGGGGGCTCGAGGTGTGGGGTTGCGGCAAGTTGTCGGACCTCGGCTCGCTGGCCGGGGCGCGCCGGCTTGCGATGCTGAAGATCCGCGGCTCCAAGGACGTCAGCGATCTCGCGCCGCTTGCCAAACTGGCGAAACTCAACGTCCTGCATCTGCCGCAAACCGGCGTCTCGGACCTCGCGCTGCTGGCCTCGCTGACGGAACTCGTGGAACTCGACCTCTCCGGGTGCAAGCAGGTCACCGACCTCGGGCCGCTCGCCAACCTGAAGCGGCTCGAAAGAATCCACCTGGGCGGCTGCGACGGCGTCAAGGACCTCACCCCCCTCAGAGAGATGATCCGACGCGGCGGCAAGGTGGGCGTGTCCAAGGAACTCACGGCGCAAGTCAAGAGACTGCGCGGATAACGCCCCGGCCGCGGAAGCACGGCGAGGTAACGTCCCGCCCCGTCTGTTCCGCCGCGCCGGCGGCTGGGAGCATCAGGCTGACCGCCTGCGCCGGCGGGCAAGCAAGCCCAGGCCTCCCACGGCCAGCAGGCCGAGCGTGGCCGGCTCGGGCGTGAGGGTCGTCGCGCCCAGGTCGACGCCATTCATGACGAGGTGCCTGACGACCACGACGTTCGCGCCGGTCAGGCGGACCACCCCGCCGTCGCCGATGTGGAGCGTATCGAGGTGCTGGTTCACGCCGAAGTGGACCTCCGCGTCGGCCACGAGAAGTGACAGGTGAGCGTTGTCCATGAGCCCGGTGCCGCTGGCGTCGGTGTTCAGGATCACAAGCCCCTCCGCGACCTCGAGCAGGGCGCCTGGGCCGTGGGTCTGGAATCCTCCGAAGCGGACGGTTCCACCGCCGACCTTAATGAGCGTGTGGCCGTCGGTGTTGCTGAGGGCCCCGTCGAACCGGACCTCGCCGCCCGCGGCCGCCGTAAGCGTGAGGTCGTTGCCGATCGTCAGGTCGCCGGAGAAGACGGCCGCGCCGGAGGGGCCCGTGCCGCCGAGCGTCCGGATGACCGTCGCGCTGCCGCCGTCCTGCACGGTGATGTCGCGGTCCACCGTGAACGGTCCGGCGACCAGCAGGGCGGCGGCGTCCGAGCCCGCCACCTCGCCAAGTTCGACGGCTCCGGCTCCCAGAGCGCCCTCACAAGCGACGACCACCGTTCCGGCGTGGATGCGGGTTTCGCCGGCGTAGGCATTGACCGTCGCGATGGTGAGCGACCCGGCGCCGCGTTTGGTCAGGCCGCACGGTCCGGCGATGGAGCCGGGGCCGGCCAACTCGAGATCGACCGCATCGTTGTGTACAAGGACGGACGCCGGGCGGACGGTGTCCGCGAGATGGATCAGCGGGGCGGCCGCAGCCGTGTCGTCGAAGACGACGTGATCGCCCTCCCAGTAGGTGCGAGGCTTGCCGCCGTGGGACCAATTGGCCGCCCGGTCGATGTCCCACGTGTTGCCGGCGGCGCCTGTCCAGACGAGCGTCGTCAGCCCGTCCCAGCGGGGATCGAAGAGCGGGTCGGCGGCGAGTGGGCCGGCGGCGCCGGCCACCACATCGTCCCAGGAGACGAGTTTGTAGTTCTGCCCACCGGAGTCGTTCGAGCCATCCTGCGCGATGAACAGACCCCCGGCGAAGGTGGCGCCCAGCCCCGTGCTGACGGCCTCGATCCCGTCGGTGTCGTTCGTCCCGTCGATGCCGTTGCCCGACACGATGGCGAACCGGTCCAGGTACTCGTACAGGTTGCCGTCACCGTCGTGGTCGACCCGTTCGAGGATGGCGTAGGTGTTGTTGCCTTGCTCGGAAGCCAACAGGTAGCCCGCCTCGCCCCTCGGATCGCCCACGCGCAGCAGGGCGAGGCCCTCAACGTCGCGGGCCTTGACCTGGCCGGCGCCCTGGCCGACGGGCACGCGGTCGCCGGGGCCGGTGGGCGCGCCGGGATCGGCGTCGTAGCGCCAGATGCCGACGTCCTCCTGGCCGACGAAGAGGCTGCGTCGGCCATCATCGACGACCAGGCCTTCGGTCAGCGAGCCGACGTCCCACGCGCGTTCGAGGTGTCCGCTGATCGATCCGCCATCGTCGAACAGTCCAAACTGCCGGATCGAGCCGTTGCTGTCGTTGTCGGAGAGAAAGACGTGGAACGTGTCGCTGCTGCGATCGTGCCACAGCGCCAGGCCGTAGGGGTCGCTGAACCCGCTGGGGATCGAGCCCGCGGGGCCGAGCGTCCGCGTGGCGGGATCGATCGTGAAGAAGTCGATCGTCTCGGCCGTGCGGTTGGTCGAGGCGACGATGTCCACCCGGCTGCCGCCAAGCGGAAAACCGTAGCGCACGTCCATGTTGTTCTGCTTGGCGCCGGTGACGGCGCTGAGAGCATTACCGGCCAGGTCGTAGACGTGCAGGCCCCACTGGGGGTCGCCCACGTCTTTGTTGTTGCCGATGATCAGGCTCAACGACGGGTCGGTCGGGTGGACCCAGACGGCGGCATCGTCGGCCGATTCGGAGTGGGCAAACGGCGGCGTCTCCAGGCGGGGCGCAACGGTGAAGTCGCCGGCGGCCGTCGCAGACATCGCCGCCAGCAACATCCCCACAAGCCGCGCCAGGGCAGGGGGTCTCACAGAACATCCTCCCCTGAGGAATACGGGGCCGGGCGCCCGGATCGGACGCCGTGCGGCGAAATAGGCCGCGCCCGCTCACACGCAGACCCGGCCCGCCTGTGCCACACAACCCCTTTGTCATCCCTATTATACCACGCATTCCAGCAGAAGCAAGCAGGTACCCCGGGCTGCTTTCGCCTACTCCGTTGGCTTGTGAGAGGCCAAGTCCTTTCATCGCATTTTCAGCGCGCACGTTGCCCGGGTACGCCATCAGTTGTCATCACTTGGCAAGACGGAAGGTGGCCCGGCTTCGCGGCATGCAGCCGCTTCGCCGCGGCAGTCTCCGTCCCTCGCAAGCGGCGAACGAAGACTGGTGGAGCCGAGGGGATTCGCGTACGATCACGGTAGGACGGAACCGCATGGGCTGGTCAGCGCCGCTGCCCACCGGCAAAGAACGCTCTTGACGTCGGAGGCTTAAGAGCGTAGATTTCGTAAGTGGTAGGCACTCGCATCAAGGCTGAGCGTATGGCGGTTGCAAAGGAAGAGGTCGAGCGCCGCATGAGGCGGTTTGTGCAGGTGTGCCGTAAGCGTGGCTTGAGGGTCACGCACCAACGCACGGAGATCTTCCGCGAATTGGCCGGGACGGACGAGCATCCGGACGCCGAGACGATCTACCGGCACGTGCACCGGCGCATCCCGGCGGTATCCCTGGATACGGTCTACCGGACTCTTGGGATGCTGGAGGAACGGGGCCTCATCGGCAAGGTCGAAGTCCAATGCGGCGCGGCCCGGTACGACGCGAACAGCAATAACCATCACCACTTCGTATGCACCGTGTGCGGCCTGGTGCGTGACGTGTACAGCGAGGCGATGGACGAGGTTCCTGTTCCGGCTTCCGTCCGGGAGATCGGAACGGTGACATCGCGCCGCGTGCAATGGCGTGGCGTTTGCTCGCGATGCTCGGCTGGCAAGACGACGCGACAATGACCAACGGCTGCTTCGCCGTTCTTGTCTTGCCGCAATCCAGGTAGCCTTACGGAATAGTGGCAATGGCCGACATGAAATAAAGGAGATCCAAAATGGCCAAGAAATCCAAGCGACTGACCACGGCGTCCGGCGCGCCGGTTGACGACGATCAGAATACCGTCACCGCCGGGCCGCGGGGACCTGCGCTCATGCAGGATGTGCACCTGATGGAGAAACTGGCGCACTTCAATCGCGAACGCATCCCGGAACGCGTGGTCCATGCCAAGGGGGCGGGCGCGCACGGGGTCTTCGAGTGCACGGCTGACATGGGCAAGTACACGCGCGCGGCGTTCCTCTCGAAGGTCGGCAAGAAGACCGAGGTCTTCGTTCGGCTCTCCACGGTGGGCGGGGAGAGGGGCTCAGTGGACTCGGCGCGGGACCCGCGGGGGTTTGCGGTGAAGTTCTACACCGAGGAAGGCAACTACGACATGACGGGTAACAACACCCCGGTCTTCTTCATCCGCGACCCGCTCAAGTTCCCCGACTTCATCCACACGCAGAAGCGCAACCCGAAGACGAACACGCCCGACCCCGACATGTTCTGGGATTTCCTTTCGCTGACGCCGGAGTCCATCCACCAGGTCACGATCCTCTTCTCGGACCGCGGCACCCCGCGAACCTATCGCCACATGAACGGCTACAGCAGCCACACCTTCAAGTGGTACAACGCCAAGGGCCGGTACTGCTGGGTCCAATACCACTTCAAGACCGAGCAGGGGATCGAGAACCTGACCCGGGACGAGGCCGCCCGTTTGGCGGGCGAGGACTCCAACCACGCGACCCGGGACCTGTGCGAGGCCATCGAGCGGGGCGACTATCCCTCCTGGCGCGTCTGCGTCCAAATCATGCCGCCCGAGGAAGCGAAGGACTACCGCTGGAACATCTTCGACATCACCAAGGTCTGGCCGCACGCCGACTACCCGCTCATCGAGATCGGCCGCATGACGCTCAACCGCAATCCCGAGAACTACTTCGCCGAGGTCGAACAGGCGGCGTTCTCGCCGGGGAACTTCGTGCCCGGCATCGGGGCGTCGCCCGACAAGATGCTCCAGGCCCGCATCGTCTCGTACCACGACGCGCACCTGTACCGGCTCGGGCCGAACTACCAACGGCTGCCCGTCAACGCCCCGAAGGCGTGCAAGACCGCCAACTACCAGCGTGACGGGTACATGCGTTTCGATGATAACGGCGGAGGCGGCCCAAACTACTGGCCGAGTTCGATGGGCGGGCCCGCTCCCGATTCGTCGGTTGCCGAACCCCCGATCGAGTTGGAAGGCGCGGCCGCGCGGCACCCGCAGGAACTCACCGATGACGACTTCGTCCAGGCCGGCGAACTGTACCGCCGCGTCATGACCGACACCGACCGCGACCACCTGATCGGCAACATCGTGGCTCACTTGGGCAATGCCCGGAAGCGCATCCAACTCCGCCAGACGGCCCTGTTCTTCAAGGCCGACCCCGACTACGGCCGACGCGTTGCCGAAGGCGTGGACCTCGACGTGGCCGAGGTCGAGCGTCTCGCGGCGATGTCGCAGCAGGAGCGAATCGAGGCGACCGCCGAGTAGCCCCGGTCGCGCGCACGCCGTTCTCAAACGGCCGAGACGAGCACCTTGGCGCCGGACATGGCCCGGACCACGGCCGAGTCGCCGACAAGCGGCGGGACGAGGTGGGGGCGAAGCCATCCGCACGTGCCACGGGGACCGACGGTGGTGTCGCCCGTTGCTGACGCGGCTGGCGTATGCCTTCTTGTTCGGGTATGTATGCGACGGCCCAGCAGGCCCAGGCCGCCAGGCGGGTGCGGAGGCCCGCCGCGCTGCCATGCGGATTGACGACGCTCTATTCGCCGTCCTCGCGGTTCCGGTCCGAACCGGACGCCTGCTCGATTCGGATCGCGGCCCGCGGGTCGCCCATGCGGACGTGGATATCCTGCTGCGGGAACGCGATCTCGATGCCGTGGGCGCGGAACGCCGCATCGACCGCCCGGTGTATTTCGTCCTTGGCCGCCAGGAAGTACGTGACGCCCGAGATGAAGAAGCGTAACTTGAAGTTCAGGGCGCTGCCGCCGAACTCGTCGAAGAAGGCCGAGGGGGCCGGGTCCTGAAGCACGTGCGGGTTCTTGCTCGCACATTCCAGGAGCAGGTCGGTCGCCAGTTTCGTATCCGACCCGTAGGCGATGCCCACCGTCAGCGTCAGCCGCAGCAGGTTGTCCGACAGCGACCAGTTCATGAGCCGCCCCGTGACGAACTCCTTGTTCGGCACGATGAGTTCCTTGCGGTCCCAGTCGGTGACGGTTGTGGCGCGGATGCGGATCTTGGTGACCGTGCCGGTCGTCTCGCCGACGGTCACGACGTCGCCGACGCGCATCGGCCGCTCGAACAGGATGATGAGGCCCGACACGAAGTTGGCGAAGATATCCTGCAACCCGAAGCCGAGCCCCACGGTGATGGCGGCCGCCAGCCACTGCACCTTCGCCCACCCGATGCCGATCAGGCCGAACGTCGCCACCACGCCCACGATCGTGATGATATAGCGCGAGACGGTCGTGATGGCGAAGCGGACGCCGGCCGCCAGCG